>Ga0180009_10004729_pt1 | contig 14869 bp, 11 predicted proteins | sample OS_PC_MetaG_FD_123537 | JGI IMG/M metagenome (GOLD analysis project Ga0180009, IMG submission 123537) | Groundwater microbial communities from the Aspo Hard Rock Laboratory (HRL) deep subsurface site, Sweden - OS_PC_MetaG | ecosystem: Environmental > Aquatic > Deep subsurface > Groundwater...
CCAGTCTCCACCGGAAATCTCGGCAGGCAATCTCGGGACTGTGGTGAAGACCTTTTGAACCGTTTCCTTGTTTTTCAGGGGGTTACAAAAACAATACCCCCCGAATAGCGAAAGTCGGGCTAACCCGGATGTCTAACCGGGTTCCTCGGCGAGGTGATAAAAAGGGTGGTGGCCCGGGCCCGGACGTGCCGCCGATCGGCCGGGACGAATACCTGTCTTTGCTGGACTGGACCGGCCGGGAAATCCTTGCGGGCAAGCGGGGGGCGATTCCGGCGCATCCGGCGGATATCCTGGACCGCATTTCGATCAATCAGGTGGTCGGGCGGATTGAAGCCATGATGGACAGAGCCCGGCTTTGGGGCAAACGCCGACCGGGCGGCCGGACTTTCAACCAGGTTCTATGACTTTTTCCGGCCGCCGCCGGATTCTCCAAAGCCGAAAGACATCTGCCGGGCGTTTTGGTAGGCCGGACAGGCGCCGCGCCGGGACACCGGACAGCGGCTCCTGCAAACAGCCGGGAAGACCCGTTCTTCCCGTTTGGGGCACCAGATCGTTTTGTTTTCGCTGGACAATATATTTCCTTAACAATGCGAAACGGTTTCGGTTCGGGATGGTTTCAAGGGCCTTTCCGGTTTGATCCGCAACCAAGCGTGTCGGGTCACGCTTCGCTAACCCAACCTGCAATGGCCCTTCCGTTCCCGCGTTCCGGATACTCCTCGTTACGGCCTGTCATTCCGGGTATCGAGAAAATCAATAATGATCCAACACGTTGTTTTTAAGAGCCGTGCAACGAATTTTCGCTGGCCGGCCCGTCAAACACGTTCGGAGCCTCCCGCCTTCGTCTCAGCCTGGCTGTCTTGGGCAAGGGCTTGCTCGATTTCAATCCCTCCGGCCCATCCCCGCCTGGATCGAACGCAACGGGCTGCCCGGCGCGGATATCGGAGCAGCAATTGAGGTGAGCCTACTCCAATCGGACGGAAAATTCCAGCAGGTTCTTCCGGCCGGGGGAGTCTGTTATTATCGAGATTTATCAGGACCATCCAAGGCAGGCAGTTGTCCGGCCCCGATCCGGCCGGGTCCCGTCCGCTTCCCCGGGAACCGGGGGGAACGGAATATCGCTTGACCTGGACCGGCCGCTGATGAGAAAATAGCATCCGTTCGTCAGACCTGTATCAACTGATTTGTTTCAATCAGAAAGTAAAAGAGTATTGCAAGGAATATGCTATTCAAAGATGCCGACTCCAAACCAACCCGCCTTGAAAAAAACCTGCTGGCCTCCCTGCTACAAAGAGACGGAAGCCTTGATAAAAAAAATCAAAAGAGTTCAAACACATGGACCATATTTTTGATCATGGGATTTCTGGTTTTTTTTCTCTATGAAATAAGGGTATTGTATTCCATGTATTGGAAATAGATCGTCGGTTGAAAATTCCATATCGTTCTTGATTTTATCATTTTCGTTCCTCGTCCCTGCTTGGGTATCTTTAAATATATTTGACCCGGATATTGCGGGCGGCTTTATCCGAATCCCCATTCCCGGGCAAGCCGGGAAAGCGTGTTCCTGAGATCGAGAAAACCGCCATGGTTTTCTGCGCCCGCGGCGACGTCCTCTTTCGCCTCCGGTCTTGTCAACCCGGATTCGCGGTGTGGACCAGGGCGGTCCGCTCATGGATATCCAGGGTTGTCGGGCGGCAAGGCCGATTCGATCCGCGAGGGGCGTCAGGTTCCCGTAATCGGGCACGGGCCCCGGGCGAACCGGCGCCGGTGTGAGGAGACAGGACCAGGCCCGCCTCCGGAACCTGCCGAATGCCATGGAGGCGATCAACCGGGCCGGGTTCCCGCGATCGCCGATGTTTCGACCAGGACGACCTGATCCATAAGAGGCGCCTGATGCGCATTGGGTTGACTGTAACCGGAACGTTGGATTATTCTGCCCTCCAAGCGGGACAAACGCCGGACATCGAACTCCATGATCGATATGCCGCCCCACGGCAGGGAGTTCCAAGCCCAGTGGGCCGGCTTGTCCGCGGCAGGCGGCGCCGAAGGGCTGGAAATACCGCCGGCCCCATAACCGGGGAGATGGATTTGCCGGACCCGGCCCGGGTTTTCGGTCCGAGCGCCCAAAGATTCGGGAAAAGGTCCCGGAGACCTGGAACCACAACCGATCGACGATCAGGAAGAGGAACCATATGACCGAAGCCGATGTGTACCAAGATATTTCAGCCAAAGCCCAACAGCCGCATTCGCGCTGGATTCCCAGGATACTAAAAAAGCTGATCACGCCGGACGAGGGGCGCATGATTTTGGAGCTGCCGCTCTCGGTGCGGGAATTTGCGGCCAGGTACGGGATGGATCAAACGGAGGCCGAACGGAAACTGGAAGGATTCGCCAACAAGGGTCTGGCCCTCCCGCTGACCAAGCAGGGCGAGCGAAAATACTACTGTGTCAGCACCCCGATTCAGGTCCATGACGCCACAATCCACAGCGCCTTGAACAAGAAGTACGACCCGGTGCCCATGGAAATCGTGGAGATGTGGAAGAACTGGCGGGAGACCGAATGGCTCGAGACGCTCAAGCTGATGGAGCATGCGCCCCACCACATGCGGGGCCGGGCCATCCCTTCCTGGAGCACGGTCAAGGACCATCCCGATCTGCACCCGCTCGAGGACTTGAGGGCCATCCTCAAAGCGGCCCCGGCCATTGCCGTCAATGACTGTCCCTGCCGGTGGCTGCAGTTCCAGCGGGGCGAGTGCGATAAAAACCCGTACGCCTGCATCTCCCTGACGACCGGATCGGTGAACTACATCGTCGAGCGGGGCATCGGGGAACGGATCACCCTGGAGCAGGGGTATGAACTTTTACAGCGGTGCGAGGAATGGGGCCTGATTCCCACGGCCGGGGGAAGCGGACAGCCTCGCCAGCTCTGCATGTGCTGGGCGCCGGAATGCATCATTCTTCGAGCCCAGACCTTGTATGGCTACGATCTGTGGGACCGGAGCCGGTTCGACGCCGAAGTGGACCCGGACGCCTGCCAGGGCTGCGAAACCTGCGCGGACCGCTGCCAGTTCCAGGCCATATCCATGGTGGACGAACGGGCCGTGGTCGACTCCATTCGTTGTTTCGGCTGCGGGGTATGCGCGGCCGCCTGCCCTTCCGGCGCGTTGACCATGAAGCTGAAACGGCCCATCGAGCACGTTACCGAAGGCGGCATGGGGCCGAAATACGACCCGTTCGCCTGAACGGAGCATGGGTTGAGGCCCCCCGAGGCAGGCATCGGGGGGGCTCGGCCCCGATCCGGAATTTCATCCTTTGTTCCTGGAAAACCGGGCGGGAACAGTCGGCGAAAACCCGCCGGGAGTGGATCGGAAAGATGTTACCCCATAAAAAAATCCATGACATCAGCGTGATGCTGGGTGAGGAATCGATCGACTATCCGGGTGACACCCCCTATTCCAGGAAACAATTGTCGGCGATCGCGGAAGGGGGAATGTACGACCTTTCCAGCCTTGAACTCAGCGCCCACTCCGGCACCCATATCGATGCGCCCGCGCATTTCATGGCCCGGGGCAGGACCATCGACCGCTATGAGATCGGGGATTTCATCCTCCCGGCCCTGGTGGTGGATATCGACGACCCGGACGCGGTCAGACCCGAGGCGGTGGCCGGGCTGGCGCTCCAAACCGGTGAGGCCTTGCTGTTCAGGACGCAAAATTCCGCCAGCGGAACATGCCGCAAAGGCGTTTTCTCCGAGTGCTACGTTCACTTGTCTCCCGAGGCAGCCAGGGCCTGCGTGGCCAAACGGGCCAGCTTGGTGGGGCTCGATTATGTCACCATCGAACCATATGGAAACGAGGCCTTCGAGGCCCATCGAACGCTGCTTCAGGCCGGCGTGCTGATTCTCGAGGGTATCAACCTCGACCATGTTCCGGCCGGCCGGTACACCCTGGTATGTCTGCCCTTGAAAATGAAAAATGCCGAGGCTTCGCCCGTCAGGGCGGTACTGCTGGAATGGACGGATGCGGCCCAGGCCTGTAATCACTCGGCCGGGAAGAGCAGGATATGAGTGATCTGCCGGAAAAATGCCGGGAATGCGCCAAGGCCGGAGCTCCGGCCGTGCAGGCCAAGTGTGATTTGTGCCGCGAACTGGAGATTGATGAATCCACGCTGTGCGATTTGAACCGGGGCATTCAGGATTCGGCCCGGTTCAGGTGCCATGCCTTCCAGCCCAGGCTGAAAATTGCCGGACCGTCTGGGGATAACATCTCTGATTTGAATGTTTTTCCAAAAGAGCCCAAAATCCCGCCCGGAGGTTTCCCCAAGGGACTCCTGGATTCAGACAAGATAAAATATCAGCGGGCCTTAGCTCGACAAAAGCTGGATCATGATCCGGAAGAAATATTCGTGGAACTCAAATATCACCTGCTCTGGAACGTGGCTTATCGGAGGCCTGTCTTTCGTCTTGCTTCTGATTTTGTTGACATCATTGGGAACATCTTTTTCAGATGCAGCGATCTTGCCGGAGGATTCGTGAGCCTGTTGTCCCTGGCCCCCGATCATGTCCATATTTACGTGGTGACGAACGGGGAGCATTCCATCGAGTCGATCGTCCGGGGAATCAAAGAAATTTCCGAGCATGAATTTTCCCGAGGCTGTTTTGATGGTGAGACAAACGTTGCTTTCAGAAGTCCAATTTGGGATTCAGCATATTTGGCGGAGACCATAGGATAGTATAACGCCAGGTCTTTCACCCGATATATTCCGCGCCCGGGCCATGGACGTAGTGGACGAAGACGGCGATCCAGAAGGACGAGATCAGCAGAACCGCCAGGACAACCGCCCAGACCGGCCAGAATAGAAACGCCTCCCGCGATGGCCAAAGGACCGGCCTTTTTTAGTTTTTCCTTGACAAATAGTTATATTATGGCTACAATGTAACTGATCTTTTCGAATGCTGTTGTTTTCATTCGAAATTTCGTTGTGGTGCCCGTATCGGCAGAACGGTCGGACAAGAAAAATCGATCAGCCGGTCCCATTCCCCTTCTCCGGGTAAAAAACGAGGAAAGATCAAACGGGAGCAGTATGGCGATCAGATGCTGGAGCAGGAGATCATGTTGAGCGGTATCATCGGTCGGCTGTATCGACTCCGGGGTTGAGTCGGCTTCCATGTCATAGTCATTCGGCTTGGACGAGAACGCCATATATGACTGCATTTCCTTATATTTTTGACCAAAGTACGAATCGAGCCGCGGACATCGACCGCCTTCGGACGGCCCTGGCCCACTCCCCTGAGTCCATTGATTCCAAGCATGATCTCGAACGTCCTGACCACAAGGATGAGAATACCGGCTTTTCGAGGGGTGGAACGGTCAAGAGGCGGGACATATGATCGCCTATGTCCCTGTTCCGGCTTTGAAGACAGCGAAAGGGTAAGACATGAGATACGCGGAGACCGGTTTTAATCTGGAAGTCGATCTGTCCAGGGGAAACATCGAGCGGGTGGAAACCGACCCGAGAGACACCGAACTTTATCTGGGGGGTCTGGGGACCAACGCCAAGATCATATGGGACCGGGTTCCCCCTGAAGCGGAACCGTTTTCTCCGGACAATCTTCTGATATTCGGCACCGGCCTGCTTTGCGGCACGCCGGCGACCGGCTGCAACCGGACCATTGTGACCACCATTTCTCCTCAGACCCGGTTGATGGCCTTTTCGATGATGGGCGGCTTTTGGGCGCCCGAATTGAAGTATGCCGGGTACGACAAGGTGATCATTCGCGGCCAGTCCCCTGAACTGGTCTATTTATGGATAAACAATGACAAGGTGGAATTGCGCGACGCCTCGCACCTGCGGGGCAAGGGTGCCGTTGAAACCGGGGAGCTCATTCGCCGGGAGTTGAAGGACCCGAAAGCCCAGGTGGCCGCCATCGGCCTGGCCGGTGAAAACCGGGTCTACTTTGCTTCCATCGAGCAGGGCCGGTCCAGTGCCAGCCGAGGCGGAATAGGCGCGGTCATGGGCGACAAGGGGCTCAAGGCAATCGCCGTCCGGGGCACCCGGGACATCAATATCGCCCGGCCGGTCGAATTCATGGAGCTTTGCCGGGAGGTCCTGGAATATATCAAATTCCGGGAAGACAACCCGGTTCCGGGGGTCATGCCGATTTTAGCCGGGCTTGGGTCTCCGCAAGAGATGAAGGTCCATGATGAAAAGTGGCACACCGAAAACTTCATGTGGGGGAACTCCCGGCACCGCAGAAAGGATTTCTGGAACGAGGAAATCGCCAAGCAGTGGATGGAGAGCATGGAAAGCATGCAGCGGCGGTTGATAAGCTGCTACAACTGTCCGTTGAAATGCGGGGCCACCATTTCCCCTCCGGGACTTCCGACCTACATGATGAAATGCTTTTCGAAGCTCACCTATACCATGGCGGCCATGTCGGACCTCGAATTCGGGCTGGGCATCGCTCAAAGCGCCACCGAGTATGGAGTCGACGGTTTTTCCGCCCCGCAAGTCATGGCTTTCGCCCTGGAGCTTTACGAAAACGGTATTTTAACCGACGACGACTTTCCGGGCATGCCCTCTGATAACGATGGAAGATTTTACTGGCTGCTCGACCGGATTGTTCGGCGGGAAGGGATCGGAGACGTCCTGGCCAACGGCACGTACTGGGCGGCCCGGCAGATTGGCAATGGCGCGGAAGCGTACGCTCACAACAACATCAAGAAACACGAGCAGCTTCCGCTCAAGCTCTCCATGCTCAACCCCATTTATTTCCTCATGTATGCCACCGGAGAGAAGATAAACATCACCCAGATCGAGGGCCAGTTCCCCCAGGCTCCTTTTCCCCATATGGAACAGAGGGAAGCGTTTGTAAAAGACTGGTTCCAGGTCCCGGATGAAAAGTTCAAGCAGTATTTTTTGGACTGGAATCCACGCGGAGAAAACTCGATGCCCCTCTACCCGACCGTTCAAATGTGCTGCGACATTGTGGACTGGCAGGAAATGATGCACTACATCGATGACGGCCTGGGCATGTGCGCCGGTCTGTCGTCCTTCCCCCTCAAGCCTCCGTATCATATACACAATTATCCGAAATTCATTTCAGCCGGCGCCGGGATCGACATGGATGAGGCCAAACTGATGCAAGCCGCCAGGCGGTACCGGACCCTGGTCCGGGCCAACAATATCCGAAGGGGCATGAGAAGAAAAGATGACAAGCCGCCGGAGAATCACTGGAAAAAAAGATTTCCCGAGCTTGAAGCCGAACTCCTGGACACGTACTACCAGTTCAAAGGCTGGAATCATGAGGGCATTCCCACCAAAGAGTCCCTGCACGAACTGGGTCTGGATTTTGTCGGCGAAGACTTCATCAAGAGGGGTATCCTGACCGAAGATAATGGTACTTCCTCCCAAGCATCCCCGGCGGAAGAAGAGTAGAAGTCGGTGGAGGAGACAGCCGTGACGAATGAAAAGAAAACGAAAATCGTTAAAACGATAAAAGTCGACGCGGATAAATGCAATGGCTGCCGGGCCTGTGAGATGGTCTGTTCCGCATTTCACGCCGAGCCGAAATACAGCAGCAACAATCCGGCCCGGTCTCGTATTCGAGTGATTCGTGAACCGCTCAGAGACATATACATTCCCGTATACGCGGGAGAGTATGCTCCGGCCGAATGCATGGGCAGAGACAAATACGTGATTGACGGCAAAGAATACGAAGAGTGCGCCTTCTGTCGAGCCTCCTGCCCTTCCAGGGATGCTTTCAAAGAGCCTGATTCCGGTCTCCCTCTGAAGTGCGACATGTGTGAGGGCGAAGACGAACCCTTGTGCGTGAAGTGGTGTTTGGTCGACGCGCTGGTTTATGAAGAACGGGAAGAGGAAGTGGAAGAAGAGGAAAAGCCGGAGGACCTGGATATCGGATTGGAGGCGTTGGCGAACAAATACGGTCTCCAGAAGATAATGGATACCGTTAATCGCATGGCCATGTCGCAAAAAGGGATGGAAAATCAGAGCTAAGGAACAGGATTGGGAAAGCCCGTGGAAAATCTGGCCGACTACAAAGAGATTGTAGATGTCATAAAAGGAAGCGGCGGGGACGCCTTCAAAAGGTGCTTTCAATGCGGATTATGCGATGCGGTCTGCCCCTGGAACCGGGTCAGAAACTTCAGCATGCGCAAAATAGTCCGTCAGGCCACGTTCGGCATGACCGAGATTGAAAGCGAAGACATATGGCGCTGTACGACTTGCGGCAGGTGCCCCCAGAGGTGCCCGCGGGACGTCAAGCAAATAGAGTCCGGGGTCGCCTTGCGCCGGATCGCCACGGAATACGGGGTTTTCCCCGCCTCGGTCAAACCCTTGCGCACCGTAGGCGCAAGCCTGATCGGCGAAGGCAACCCCTTGGGCGAGGAACGGAAGAACCGGGCCAAATGGACGGAAGGTCTTTCCGTTCAGACGTTCACCGAGGGGATGGACCTTCTGTATTTCCCCGGCTGCTATCTCAGCTATGACCCGAGATTGAAAAAGGTGGCCGCGGCCACGGCCCATATCCTCAACTCCGCCGGAGTGGATTTCGGAATACTGGGCCCCCGGGAGAACTGTTGCGGAGAAAGCATCCGCAAGACGGGAGACGAGGAACTCTTCAAACGTCTGGCCCGGGAAAACATCAAGACTTTTATCGACCATGGGGTCAGGAAGGTGCTCGTCTCCTCCCCCCACTGCTACCATACCTTTAAAAACGAGTATCCCGAGTTCATGGTTCACTTCGAGGTGATTCATATCTCCCAGTATCTGTTTGAACTGGTCAACGATGGCCGGCTCGATATCAAAAACGAGTACAACAAGAGGGTCGCTTATCATGACCCGTGCTACCTGGGCCGCCATAACGGAATATTTGACGAACCCCGAGCGGTCCTGAAAAAAGTACCCGGCCTTGAACTGAACGAGATGGCGGATTCGGGCCAGGACAGCCTCTGCTGCGGGGGCGGAGGGGGCAGAATCTGGATGGAAACGCCAAAGAATGAACGATTCTCCAATATCAGGCTGGAACAGGCCATCGGGGTCGGGGCCGAGGTGCTTGTGACGTCCTGCCCCTATTGCATCACCAATTTCGAGGATAGCCGGATATCGCTGCAGGATGGTCAGGACCTGGATGATGATCCAAGCGGACTCATTGAGATCAAAGACATTACCGAGATTATCCGGGAAGTGATTTAGGGAACCCTGAAGATTTGATCAGTGCCTGGAGAAATGGAAAGAGAACAAATGGAACGGCTCTGTGATAGTTACGCCGGCAACAGTTTTGGGGACGTCATGGTCGTTGGTGGCGGGATCAGCGGCATTCAGGCCGCTCTTGATCTGGCCACCGCGGGCTACAAGGTTTTTCTGGTCGAGAAGGCGCCGAGCATCGGGGGCCACATGGCCCAGCTCGACAAGACCTTTCCGACCAACGACTGCTCCATGTGAATTCTTTCGCCCAAACTGGTCGAGGTCGGCCGGCATCCGAATATCGAGGTTTTGACGTATACTGAAGTTGACCGCCTGGAAGGTGAAAAGGGAGACTTCCAGGTCACCCTGATCAAGAAGCCCCGGTACATCATTGAGGAAAAATGCACGGGGTGTACTACCTGCGTGGAATACTGCCCGGTCCACTACCCCGATCCGTTCAATCAGGAAATATCGGAGAACAAGGCCGTCCACATCTATTTCTCCCAGGCCATTCCGCTGGTCGCATATATTGACGAAACCTGCCTTTACCTTAAAGAGAAGAAATGCCTGATTTGCGAAAGCGTTTGCCAGAACAACGCCATAGACCTTCGTCAAAAGGAGGAGAAGGCGGAAGTCCATGTGGGGGCGATCGTTCTGTCCCTGGGCCTGGAACCGTTTGATCCAACGGTCCGGGATGAATACGGATACGGAAAGATGCAGAACGTGGTCACCAGCATGGACTACGAGCGGCTGTTGAGTTCCACCGGACCCTACGGAGGCGAGGTCCGGCGCACTTCCGACAAAAAGCACCCCCAAAAAGTTGCCTGGATTCAATGCGTCGGTTCGAGACGGGTCACTCCGGGCGAGAACAGCTATTGTTCGGCCGTATGCTGCACCTATACCCAGAAGCAGGTGATTTTAACCAAGGATCATGACCCGGAGGCGGAGTGCACGGTATTCCACAATGATATTCGCTCCTACGGCAAGGATTTCGAGAGGTACTACCAGAGAGCCGAAAAGCTGGCCGGGGTCCGGTTTATCAGAAGCTACGTATCGATAGCCGGAGAGGACCCGACAAGCAAAAACATCACGATCAAATACGCGACTCCCGAAGACGGAGTCAAAGAGGAAGAGTTCGATCTGGTGGTATTGAGCGTCGGCTTGAATCCTCCGGCCGATGTGCAAGGCCTGGCCGACAAGTTCGGCATCGAGCTCAATGAACACGGGTTCTGCAAGACCAATCCGGTCAATCCCATCGAGACCTCCCGTCCGGGAATTTTTTCCAGCGGGACCTTCCAGGGGCCGACGGACATTCCGGAATCGGTTTTCACCGCCAGCGGGGCCGGCGCTCAATGCGGCCAACTGCTTGACTACAGGCGAGGGAAGCTGAGCAAGGAACGGATTTTTCCTCCGGAACGGGACGTCTCCCGGGAGGAGCCGAGGATCGGGGTCTTTGTATGTCACTGCGGGGCCAATATCGGAAGCGTCATCGACGTTCCTTCCGTGGTTGAATATTCCCTGACCCTGCCCAACGTCGTCCACGCTCAGGAACAGTTGTTTTCATGCGCCACCAATTCGGCCCTGGAAATCACGGACACCATAAAGGAAAAGGGGCTCAACCGCGTGGTGGTCGCCGCCTGCTCCCCCAGGACCCTGGAACCGCTGTTCCGGGACACCGTGCTCGAGGCGGGAATTAATCAGTATTACTGCGAAATGGCCAATATTCGAGAGCATGACTCCTGGGTCCACTCCAAGGAAAAGGAGGAAGCCACGGAAAAGGCCAAGGACATCGTCCGGATGTCCGTGGCCCGAACCCGCCATCTGGAACCGTTGCAGGAATTCGATCTGCCGGTCGACAAGACAGCTTTGGTGGTTGGCGGAGGCATAGCCGGCATGACGTGCGCTCTCTCCATAGCCAACCAGGGACACACGGTCTGCCTGCTGGAAAAGGACGCCGACCTGGGGGGAGCGGCCAGGAGAATCCATTATACGCTGGAAGGACTGGATGTTCAGGCCTATTTGCGCGACATCATCAAACAGGTTTATCGGCACCCGTCAATCCACGTATTTCACAATACGACCATCATGGACGTTGCGGGTTATGTGGGGAATTTCATCACCACGGTCCGGTCTGAAAAAGGAGTCACGGAGATCAAACACGGGGCCGCGATCCTGGCCACCGGGGCCGAGGAGTATAAACCCACCGAATATCTTTACGGCGAAGACGACAAGGTGTTGACCCAGCTCGAGCTGGAGGAACGGATCGTCCAGGAGGACCAAAGGCTGCTCGACTCCCGGACTCTGGTCATGATCCAGTGCGTCGGGTGCAGACAGGAGGACCGGAATTACTGCGCCCGCATCTGTTGCGGCCACGCCATTAAGAACGCCTTGAAGCTGAAGGAGAAGAATCCCGGGATGGATATCCATATCCTGTTCCGGGACATGAGAACCTATGGGTTCAGAGAGGATTTTTATCGGGAAGCCTCCAATAAAGACGTCCGGTTCATCCGATACGAACCGGAAACCAGACCGGAGGTAAGCGCGGTCGAGGAGGGCGGCCATCGGGTCATACGGGTTTCCGTCAGCGATCCTGTTTTAGGCCAGACGATTGCCATGGATGCCGATACCCTGGTTTTGTCCGCCGCGGTCATTCCCGCCGCCTCAACCAGGGAAGTAGCCGGATTGTTCAAGGTCAGTTTGAACCCGGATGACTTCTTCAAGGAAGCCCACGCCAAATTGAAACCCGTCGAGTTTGCCGCGGACGGCGTTTTTCTTTGCGGAATGGCTCAATATCCCAAGCATATACCGGAATCCATCAGTCAGGCCTATGGCGCGGCCGGCCGGGCCTTGACCCTTCTCTCACGTGACACCGTGGTAGCGTCCGGCGCTGTTTGCGAGGTCGCGGCGGATGACTGTATATCGTGCGGGGCATGTATTACCGCATGCACCTACGACGCGATTGAATTTATCGAGACGCCGCACGGTAGAAAGGCCTGGGTGAATCCCGTTCTCTGCAAGGGAGACGGTCTCTGCAATACCAAGTGTCCCACAGGGGCCATTGTGCTGAAGCACTTTACCGATGAAGAGCTGTTGAGCCAGATTGACGCCGCGATACCGAGCGCGATCGGATGGTAGATGCCTGAAATGATAAAGCAAGGGAGTATGGAAGAAGGAGGTGATTCGAATGAGTGCCGGTCTTAAATTCAAGCCGAGGATTTTGGGGTTTTTTTGCCATTGGTGAGCGTATGGCGCCGCCGACATGGCTGGAGTTTCCAGACTACGATACGCAACTGAAATTCGGCTCATTCGAGTCATGTGTTCGGGCAGGGTCGACCTGGAACACATACTCAGAGCCTTCTCGAACGGACAAGACGGCGTGTTTATCGGAGGCTGCCGTTTAAATGAATGCAATTACACGACTCAAGGCAACTACGATGCATTGGGCAACGCGCTGATATGTAAAAAAATACTGAGCCACATCGGGCTCAACCCGGATCGGCTGCGGACCGAATTCATGAACTCCAGTGACGGAATCTTCCTGTCCGAAGTCATCAATGACTTTAGCAAGGACGTGAATTCGTTCGGCCCCTTGGGCAAGGGCGAGGGCCTGGACGACCGGGGGTTCAGGTTCAAGCTTGACGCAGCCAGAAAACTGGTTCCTTACATCAGACTGGTGGAAAGGGAAAGACTCCGGGTACCTGTCAAATCGGAAGAGGCGTACATCAGGTTTTTCTCCAGTGAAGAGACGGACAGGCTGTTTCATGAACTGATCTTCGATAAACTGGCCATATGCCAGATCATGTCGCTTCTTCGGGAAAAACCTCTTTCGACCGGAGAAATATCCGAGACCTTGGGCCTGAACCCCTCTCAAGTATCCAAGTTCCTTAATAGTTCATCCAGGCAGGGGCTGGTCAGGTACGATGTGAACCAAAAGCGCTTCGCTGTTGCTTGAGGCGAAAAGAGCCGGCGGCGGATCAGAGGAGAGCGGTATTTCAGGAGAGCGTCCATGGATAACGAAAAAATCGATCGGATAATAAACAAGCATCAAGGCGAAGCCAGTTCATTGATCCAGGTATTGCTCGAGATTCAAAGTGAGTACCATTGGCTTCCCAGGGAAGCCTTGGACAGGGTCAGCCTAAAGCTACAAGTCCCTTTAACCCGGATACGGCATATTGCCACCTTTTACAAAGCCTTCAGTCTGGTGCCTAAAGGGCGTCATGAAATTCATATCTGCCTGGGCACGGCCTGCCATGTTCGAGGCGCCCCGCGCGTCCTGGACGCGGTACAGCAACTGACCGGCCTTCAACCCGGAGAAACGGACCTGGATTTTAAGTTCAGCCTCGAGACCGTCAACTGTCTCGGCTGCTGCGCCTTGGGACCGGTGATGGAGATTGACGGAAAGACTCACGGCAAAATGAGCACGGCCGAAACATCTGACGTTATCAAAAACTATGCCTAAGGGAACATCATGGCACGAATAAATTCGCCTGTCGAACTGGAAGAATTCAGGCAAACCATCTTATCGAAGAGAGACCCGGACAAGCCTTGCATTACCCTCTGTTCCGGCTCTGCCTGCCATGCTTCCGGTAGTGCTGAAGTCGCCGCGAGCATTGAAGACGAGATAAAAAAACAGGGGTTGAGTTCCGATGTGGAAATCCGCAAGACGGGCTGTCATGGTTTTTGCGAGAGAGGTCCCATAATCGTCATCCACCCTGAAGAAATCTGTTACCTGCAAATACGGCCTGAAGACGTTCCGGAAATCGTATCCGAAACCGTCAAGGGGAAACAGGTCATGGAGCGCCTGGTCTATACCGACCCCAACACCCATGAAAAAATCACCCATGAATCCGAAATCCCCTTCTACAAGCACCAGGAACGCCTCGTCTTCGGTTCAAACGGAAATATCGATCCCAAGAACATCGACGACCATCTGGCCATCGGCGGATATTCGGCATTGGCCAAAGTACTTTTCGGGATGAGTCCCGAGCAGGTCCTGGAGGAGGTCAAGCAATCAAAACTGCGAGGCAGGGGCGGCGGCGGTTTTCCCGCGGGGAGAAAGTGGGAAGAATCCCGTAATGCCCCTGGCGATATAAAGTATGTGATCGTCAATGCGGACGAGGGAGACCCCGGCGCTTACATGGACAGGAGCCTCCTCGAGGGGAACCCGCACTCCGTCCTCGAGGGGCTGGCCATCGGAGCCTATGCCGTCGGGTCTCACGAGGGATATATTTACGTTCGCCAGGAATACCCTCTGGCGGTCGAGAATGTGACCCTGGCCATCCAGACGGCCGAGGAATACGGTCTTCTCGGGAAAAACATCCTCGGCTCCGGCTTCGATTTCACGGTCAAAGTGCACCAGGGCGCCGGCGCCTTCGTCTGTGGCGAATCGAGCGCTCTGATGACCGCCCTGGAAGGCCGGGTCGGCGAGCCCAGACCCAAGTATATCCACACCGCCGTCAAGGGGGTTTGGGACCGGCCCAGCGTTTTGAACAACGTCGAGACATGGGCCAACGTGCCGCTTATCATCAACAAGGGCGCTGACTGGTATACGCGGTTCGGGACGGAAAAAAGCAAGGGCACCAAGATATTCTCCCTGGTCGGCAAGATCAACCATACCGGCCTTGTGGAAGTCCCCATGGGCATGACCCTCAGGGACATTATCTACAAG
>Ga0180009_10004730_pt1 | contig 14868 bp, 15 predicted proteins | sample OS_PC_MetaG_FD_123537 | JGI IMG/M metagenome (GOLD analysis project Ga0180009, IMG submission 123537) | Groundwater microbial communities from the Aspo Hard Rock Laboratory (HRL) deep subsurface site, Sweden - OS_PC_MetaG | ecosystem: Environmental > Aquatic > Deep subsurface > Groundwater...
AATTAGTTTTGCCTTTTTTGAGAAAATTCATATTTCTGTTCTGTTTGGTGTTATCTTAATTTCCGACCTTTAAGTTGATTAATTTATAAAAGATAATAAAAATTTTCTTTTACACAAAACCAAAAATTAAATTTTTGCTGGAAATTTCCGTTCAATTTGGCCGCCGAGCCCCGCCCAGAGCAGGCTCGCTACGGGGTAAACTCCGCGAGGCGGCCCATAAATCGTTGACTTTTACTGAAATGTGCCCCCGATAGGACTCGAACCTATGACCTCGATCTTAAAAGGATCTTGCTCTACCAAATTGAGCTACGGGGGCGTGTTCTCTAGTTCTCTAGTTTTCTAGTTTTCTAGTTTTCTAGTTTTCTAGTTTGCTAGTTGCTGGTTTGCTGGTTCTCTAATTGGTTAGTTTTTTAAACTTTTTACTAGTTGATTTAGCTGTTTTCCACAAATATTATATTCTTCATAAAGTTCCTGAAAATCTTTCTGGGAAATTAAGTTGGAATCCTTCAAAAATTTTAAATTAAACAACATTTCTTCATTAGATCCTAAAGCACTATTTAAGAAATTTATTTTATCTTTGAAAGATTTATTTCTTCCGTAACCTTCAGCAATGTTAGACGGAATCGAACGAGAAGCTCTTCTGATTTGATCTGCTAAATCATATTGTAACTCTCTCGGTAATCTTAAAGAAAACTGGTGAGTCGTTAGAGCTAATTTATAGGACCTTTTAAACACATCTAAATCTTTGTAAATCGCCATTTTCTTCTAGTTTTTTGGTTGACTAGTTTTCTGGTTAACTAGTAAACTAGAAACCAGCTAACCAGCTAACCAGCTAACTAAATGCCTTCTTCTTTTAATTTTTCAAGTAATTCTTTCTGTTTTTTGGTTAATTTCTTTGGGGTTTTAACAATTAATTCAACGTATAAATTTCCTCTCCCGTAACCTGAAAAATGAGGAATACCTTTGTCAGATATTCTTAAAATTTTTCCTGATTCGGTTCCTGCCGGAATTTTTAAAAAGATTTTTCTACCAGGGGCCCGCGTCTGACGCGGGAGGGTGGCTTGCCCGCCTAAATTTCCTTCGGAAACTTTGGCGGGTGAAGGTTGGTTGTAGTCTAAAGTTTCAACTTCTATTTCGTCTCCCAAAGCGGCCTGAGAAAAAGAAATGGGGATTGAAACATACAAATCGTCTCCCTTTCTCTGAAAAACTGGATGGGTTTTAACTAAAATTTTAACATACAAATCGCCGGTTTTTCCACCTTTTCTTCCCGCATCGCCCTTGCCCTCGACTTTGATTATTTGACCGGTATCAACTCCGGCCGGAATAAAAATTTTAATTTTTTCTTCTCCTTCAATTCTTCCTTCGCCCCGGCAAACATTACAAGGTTTTTCCGGTCTTTTGCCTTCGCCCTTGCATTCAGGGCAAATTGTATACCTTGTAAATGAACCAAAAAAAGTTCTTTTGATTTCCTGAACCTGGCCTGTCCCGCGGCAGGAAAAACATTCTTTAATTTTTGTACCCGGTTCCGCTCCCGTCCCTTGACAGCGAGAGCAAGTAATCAGTTTCAAAAGAGAAATTTCTTTTTCCTGGTTTTTCAAGATTCCTTCCAAAGAAACTTCCAAAGCAATTCTAATATCATGACCCTTTCTTAAATCTCTTTTTCTTCTGGTCGGAGCTGCACCAAAGCCAAAAATTTCTTCGAACATTTCACCTAAATCGTCAAAAGCCCCGAAGTCAAAATCAAACCCTGGTCTTGCCCAGCTCCAGGTGAAATCAAATCCCGGCTCAGCTCCGTCCGGAACTCCTTCAAAAACCCGACCACATCTATCATACTGATTCCTCTTTTCTTTGTTAGAAAGAATCTGATAGGCCTCATTTATCTCTTTGAATTTTTTCTCGTCTCCGCCTTTATCAGGATGATATTTGTGAGCCAATTTATAATAAGCCTTTTTTATTTCTTCAGGCGAAGCATTGCGGGAAATACCTAAAATTTTGTAATAATCCTTCATGTTTTAAAATTCTAAATTCTAATATCTAAATCCTAAACAAATTCTAATGACCAAAATCCAAAATTCAAAACACGTTTTGGATTTAGAACATTTGAATTTTGAATTTGTTTAAAATTTCTAATTTCGGATTTAGGATTTCTCATGGTATTTTCCTTCTTCGGCTTGTGGTCCTTCTTCAGGTTTTTTCCCTCCTGTCTTTCGATAAATCTCAGCTCCCACTTTTTGAATTGCCTGAGATAATTCTTCAGTTTTATTTTTTATTTCCTCTATATTATCACCTTCTTTAACTTTTTTCAAATCGTTAATTTTTTCTTCTACTTCTTTTTTTAAATCGGCTGAAATTTTATCCCCGGATTCTCTTAAAGTTTTTTCTGAAGTATAAATTAGATTATCGGCTAAATTTTTCGCTTCAATTAATTCTCGTTTTTTCTCATCCTCTGCCGCATAAATTTGGGCCTCTTTTTTCATTTTTTCGATTTCTTCTTTGGAAAGACCAATTGAGCCCTCAATTTTAATTGATTGGGATTTACCGGTGGCTTTGTCTTTAGCAGTAACTGTTAAAATTCCATTGGCATCAACATCAAAGGTCACTTCAATCTGGGGAATGCCTCTGGGAACAGGCGGAATTCCGTCTAAAATAAATCTTCCCAAAGACCTGTTATCAACAGCCATCGGTCTTTCCCCTTGCAAAACATTAATTTCAACTGATGGTTGATTATCGGCAGCCGTAGAAAAAATTTGGGTTTTGGCAGTGGGAATGGTAATATTTTTAGAAATCATTGTGGTATTAATTCCTCCCAATGTTTCAATCCCCAAAGATAATGGCAATACATCTAAAAGTAAAACGCTTTTTATTTCTCCTTCTGGCGCTCTTCCTTCTTCTTTTGCTCTTAAAATTTCAGCTTCAATTGCTGCTCCCACTGCTACCACTTCTTCGGGGTTGATGGATTTGTTTGGTTCCCTGCCAAAAAAATCTTTAACTGCTTTCTTGACAGCTGGAATGAGGGTCGTTCCTCCAACTAAAACAATTTCCTCAATTTCATTTTTGGAAAGTTTAGATTCTTCCAGAGTTTTTTTAACTCGTTCAATCGATCTTGTAATCAAATCTCTTGTTAAATTTTCAAACTGAGCCCGATTAATTTTGCAATATAAATGCTTAGGGCCTGTGGTATCAGCTGAAACGAAAGGAAGGTTAATCTCGGTTTCAGTTGTACTAGATAATTCAATTTTGGCTTTTTCAGCTGCCTCTTTTATTCTTTGTAAGGCCAGAGGGTCTTTTGATAAATCAATTCCTTGTTCTTTTTTAAATTGCTCAATTATCCAATTCATTATTCTTTGATCAAAATCTTCACCTCCCAAATGGGCTTCACCGCCTGTTGCCAAAACCTCAACCGTATCAGGAGAAACATCCAAAATAGTCACATCAAAAGTTCCGCCACCGAAATCATAAACCAAAACTCTTTCAGCTTTCTTTTTGCCAAATCCATAACTCAGGGCAGCTGCTGTTGGTTCGTTAATTATTCTGTAAACTTTAAATCCGGCAATTTCACCAGCTGCTTTTGTTGCCTTTCTTTGGGAATCGTCAAAGTTGGCAGGGCAAGTAATTACCACTGAATCAATTTTTTCTCCCAATTTTTCCTCGACATCTAATTTTAATTTTTGCAGAATCATCGAAGAAATTTCAATTGGCGTATACCATTTCTCACCCATTTTTATTTCTACTCCGCCGTCTGACCTTTGTCTGGTTTCATAAGACAACCTCTTTAATTCTTTTTGAACTTCAGGATCCGAAAATCTTCTACCAATAAATCTTTTAACAGCAAAAATGGTGTCTTTAGGATTAGTAATTCTCTGGCGGGCAGCCAAAATCCCAACTAATCTTTCCCCACTTTTTGTCAATGCTACAACCGAGGGAATTAATACCGAACCTTCTCTTGACTCAATGCATTTTGGTTCGCCTTGAATAATGGAAGCCATTTTTGAGATTGATGTACCTAAATCGATACCTAATGCTTTGGACATAGATAAATTAGCTTTTAGGTTCTAGCTTCTAGCTTTTAGATTGACTATACCTAGAAGCTGAAAGCTAAAAACCTAAATTATTTTACGACCTCTTAATTTAAATTAATGTTTATTTCTCAGTATTAAAACCTATTTTTGTTTCCGGGATTTCTGCCTCTTTAATCTCTCCGAATTTTTCTTCGTACTTTCTAACATTTTCTTGAAGGGCTTTAATCATTCTTTTTAAGTGTCCAGGACTCATAACAACTCTTGATGCTAAAACTCCTGTCGGCGGCGAAATTAAGAAAAAATCTAATAAAAATTCCTCTCTTGTATGAAAAATCTGCATCAAATTAGAATAATTCCCCTTTAAATCATCGTCTTTTGCCTTAATCTGTATTTGTTTTGGTTGACCGTTCATAATCTAAATTTGATTACTTTTAATATCGCTTCGACTTTTATATATTGTAATTACTTCATAACCTTAACCTTCGCTGGTCTTAATAATCGACCGTTTATTTTATAGCCTTTTTGGATTTCTTCAATAATAACACCGGATTCAATTTCCTTGCCCGCCGTAGTTTTCTTGTCCGCCGTAACTTTAGCGGAGGCGGAAGCGACGGCGGGTTCAACCCCCTCCACAACTTCATGTAAATTTGGATCAAACTTCTCCCCCACTGATTTTATTTCTTCAACGCCCTGACTTTTTAAGAATTCCTGAAGTTGCTTTTTAATCTGCAAAAAACCTTGAATGGCTTGATTAATTCTTTCTTTCTCTTGCCCGCTTAAATTTTCCAAGGGGAAATTTTGGCGGGCGGCAGTTTCAAAATTATCTAAAATTGGCAAAATTTTCAAAATTACGCCGACATCGGCATATTTTAAAATTTCTCCCAATCTCTCCAATTCCTCTTTTTTATAATTCAAAAGGTCAGCTCTTGCTCTCTGCCAGCCAACCAAATATTCATTTTTTAATTTTTGGCATTCCTCAAGCTTCTTTTTTGTTTCTTCTAAGCTCTCTTCTTTTTTTTCCTTGTCCTCCGAAGCCTTGGTGAAGGCGGGTTCCTTTGGTTTTTCTTTATTTATTTCTTTTTCCATCTTCTAAAAATTTATTTAATGACTGGACCAAACTAAGATTGTGATTGTAGTCCATTCTTTTTGGACCGACTAAAGTTAAAGTGGCTTTTTCTTTGTTGGGCAATTTGCATTTTGAAGATATCACGCTTAAATTCTTGGCTTTCGGAACCTTCGTCTCTTTACCTATATATACTTTAATACCTGAATTAATTCTTAAATCTTTAAAATCTTGCTCAAATCGCCCAATTGCTCTGGCAAAGTCAGCAAAGAAATCTCTTTCGAAAAACTCCGCTTCTTTCAATAATTCTTCCCAACCTTCTTTGAAAATGAAATCCCTTTCTGGAAGATTCAAAATAGCTAAACTCGAAGTCTCTTCGGCTAAAAATTTTGTTAGGCGGTTAGCTAATCTAAAAACATCCTCTTCTTCCCTGAAAATCTCTTCTATTTTTTTCATTCTTTCATTTAGAGGAAATTCTTTTTCTCGCCCGCTTAAATTTTCCGAAAGGAAATTTTGCGGGGCCAATAGATTGTCAACGAAAAATCGATAACCCTTATCGGTTGGAACCCGGCCCGCTGAAGTATGTGGCTGGGAAATATAACCTTTGTCAGTCAACTTTTGCATCTCAATTCTAATCATTGCAGGTCTAATTCCAAAATCGTGTTTTTTTTCTAAAAGTTGAGAACTAACCGGTTCGCCGGTTTCAATGTATTCTTTAATAATGGTGTTTAAAATATTTTTTTGTCGCTTGGTAAGCATATTATCATTTTAGCAAATCTATATTGTCAGTCAAGGTCTTCGAGTGATAATTCCATTTTAGACGACCAAAAACTCTTGTCAATAGTTTTTAATTTTTGCTATAATATTTTAATGCAAGGGAAAGTACTTTTTTTCGTATTATTCATTTTAGTTATTGCTGCTTTTTTTAGGTTGTGGAAATTGAATGAAATTCCGCCGGGGGTTTATCCTGATTCGGCAATTTACGGAAATGATGGATTAACTACGCTTAAAAATCAAGATTTTAGGATTTTTTATCCAGAAAACAATGGTCGAGAAGGCCTTTATATGTGGTTATTGGCTCTGTCTTTTTCAATTTTCGGAGTAAGTATTTGGTCATTAAGAATTGTGGGTGCTCTAATCGGCGTCTTGACTGTCTTCGGGCTGTATCTTTTAACAAAAGAGTTATTTTCTTTTAGCAATCCAACAGTCCAACAATCCAACCCCGAACCAGAACCTTCGGTTCGGTACGGGGCAAGCAATCCAACAACTATCGCCTTGCTTTCGTCTTTTTTCTTGGCTATTTCTTTTGTGGATACTAATTTCTCCCGCATTGGCTTTCGAGCGATTTTGCTTCCTTTTATTTTAGTTTTCTCTTTTTATTTTTTAGTAAGAGGCTTTAGAAGAAAAACGATTCTTGATTTTATTGTCGCTGGTATCTTTTTTGGTTTGGGATTTTATACATATATTTCCTTTAGATTTGCTGTTTTAATCCTGCCCTTTATTTTTATCCCGTTCTGGTTTATTTACAAAAAAAAGAATCTTCAAAAAAAATTCATACTTCATACTTCATACTTCATACTTCTCACTTTCCTTGTCGCTTTGCCCATTGGCATTTACTTTCTCCAAAATCCTCAAGATTTTGTCGGTCGGGCAACTCCGATATCGGTTTTTGCCGCCGAAAATCCAATCAAAGAATTTTTCAAATCCCTGGTTTTGCACCTGGGAATGTTCAATTTTTATGGCGACTCTAACTGGCGCCACAATTTTGCTGATTCTCCAATACTACCCTGGCTATTAGGAATCTTATTTTTAATCGGTCTCGTTTTTAGTTTTAGGGAAATTTTCAAAAAATCAGATTATCAAAATAAAAATTATCAACTGCTTTCTACTTTCTATTTTCTACTTTCTGCTTTCTTTATAATGCTTTTACCCGGCATCTTAACCTACGAAGGTATCCCTCACTTTTTGAGAGTAATTGGCGTCATACCAGTAGTTTATATTTTTGTTGCTTTAGGAGGAATAAAAGTTTATCAATTTTTCGAAAAAAACACTAAAAATAAAAAACTACTTCTCGTTTCTTGTTCCTTGTTTCTTTTTGCTATTTCTCTTTCTGAATTCAACAAATATTTTATTGCCTGGGGAAAGAATAAGGAAGTGGAAGGGGCTTTTACCAAAAGATTTGTTGAAGAGGGAGAATTTTTAAACTCCTTGCCAGAAAATATCCAAAAATACGTTATTGTTAATGAGGGCGGAGTTCCGGTCCCCTGGCCCGATGGCATTCCTATGCCGGCTCAAACCATAATGTTTATTGAGGCGACAAGCGACAAGAAACAAGAAACAAGTTATTTATTGCCAGAAGATTTAGATTTAATTAAAATAGATAAAGAGAAAACAATTGTTGTTTCAATGGCTTTTGATCGAAATCTCTTAAATGAAATTTTAAAAAGATTTCCTGAAGGAAAAATTGAAGAAAGAGAAGGTTTTGGAATATTCAAAATTAATTTCTAAATATGTCGAATAAAACAACAAATATTATTGCCGCTTTACTTTTAATCTTTGTTTTTTTTGTAGCGATTTTCAGTATGAAAGATGATTCTCTAACGATGGATGAGGTTGCTCATTTGCCGGCAGGTTTCGCTTATTTGACCCAAAAAGATATGCGTCTGAACCCTGAACATCCTCCTCTAATTAAAGATTTGGCCGCCATTCCTTTGCTCTTCATTAAAAATATAAGGTTTCCTTCGGAAATTTCGGCCTGGAAAGAAGATATTAATAGCCAATGGGAATTTGGCTTTAATTTTTTATATAAAACTGGAAATCCGGTAGATAAAATGATTTTTTGGGGAAGAATACCAATGATTTTAATTTTGCTTTTGCTTGGATTTTATCTTTTTAAATGGACGAAAGAACTTTACGGAAAAAAAGCAGCAATTTTAGCCCTTTTTCTTTTTTCTTTTTCTCCTACTTTTATAACCCATGGCCGATTGGTTACCACCGATGTCGGAGCAGCGGCTGGCATCTTTATTGCTATTTATTATTTTATTAAATTTTTAAAAGATTCTTCTAAGAAAAATTTAATATTCGCCGGTATCGCTTTGGGTTTTGCTCAATTGGCAAAATTTTCCTCAATTTTATTATTGCCTTCTTTTGGAATTTTAATTTTTGTTTGGGCGATAATAAAAGCAACTAATTTAAAATCTTTTTTGAAATTTTTTGCAATTTATCTTTTATCTTTCATTTCAATTCTGGTTATTGCCTATCTTTTAGTCTGGCCGATTTACCAGTATCATGTTCTGAATTATCCTCCCGAAAGGCAGGTCAGAGATACGGAATTTTTACTTTCTTCTTTTAAAATCAGGCCTCTGGCTAATTTAGTCAGTTGGATGGCGGACAAACCAATTTTAAGGTCCTACGCTCAATATCTCTTAGGGCTTTTTATGGTCTTACAAAGGGGAGCAGGCGGCCACACAACTTATTTTTTGGGCGAAGTTTCCGCGGCTGGCTGGAAAAATTATTTTCCAATCGTTTATATAATTAAAGAACCTCTAACTTTCCACATTTTAACTGCGATTGCTTTAATTTATGTCAGTATTTTAATTAAAAAACCCCTTTGGGAAAAAACCTATTCGAGATTAATTGGGTGGTTAAAAAAGCATTTTGTCGAATTCTCAATGCTGGTTTTTATGGCGATATATTGGGTTTCCTCGATTGCCTCGCCGCTAAATATCGGAGTTCGGCATTTGTTGCCGGTTTTCCCTTTCACTTTTTTACTGGTCAGCGGAGTAATCAATTTTTGGTTAAAATCACCGCCTTTTGGGATTAAATATTTGTTTTTACTGATTCTAATTTTGTGGCAAATGGTTTCAATAATTTCAATTTATCCTCATTTTCTGGCTTATTTTAATGAATTAGCCGGAGGACCTGACCGAGCTTATATTTATACCGTCGATTCCAATTTAGATTGGGGGCAAGATTTAAAAAGATTGAAAAAATGGGTAGAAGAAAATAAAATTGAGAAAATCTATGTCGATTATTTTGGTGGCGGAGAAGCAAAATATTATTTGAAAGAAAAATTTGAACCCTGGTGGGGAACCAAAAATCCAAATGATTTGCCAAAAGGATCTTATTTAGCGATTTCGGCTTCTTTTTTGCAAGGTGGTAGAGGAACACCTGTTCCTGGTTTTGATCAATCTTCGGGGTATTACCGCTGGCTTTATCAATACGAACCTATAACAAAAATCGGTTATTCTATATTTGTTTACAAGATAGAATAGTTATTTTTTTTCATATCTAAAAGTAGCAAAGTCGCCAAATCTCAACTCGATGTATTCTAAATCTTTCCTTTTTTCTAGAGGGATTTTTTCTTTCAAAACCAAGTTTAATTTTGTTAATTGCCAACTTAAATCCCCCTTGGGGTCAAAATAAATCTCCCAATTTTCAATTGTTCTAACGTTTAATTTTTCACCAAAAACGATAAATTCTTTAATCTCGATTTTAAGATCCTCAGAAATATTTTTTTGAACTTTAAAAATTTTATCCAGATAATCTTTTTCAATAATTTTTTCTCCTAAAGTGGGAATTCTATCAACTGTTTGTTCATCTGCTATTTTAATTAGATTTTCTTTAAAGTTTTTTTCAAAAATTATTCCTTCTCCGTCCAATAAGAAACAATTATTCTCTTGACAAAGATTAGCAATTGCTAATCTTTCTTCGATAATAACATTTAGAGTATCGGGGAAAACCTTTAAAATTTCAGTTTCGGCTATTGGAGGAAAACTATCTAAAATTTCTTTTTTTATATGGTTTAAATTAACTAAAAATATATTTTTTGTAGAAAGAAATAAAATTTTTTTCTCCAAATTTTTTTCAACAATATTTTTAACTTTTTCGGCGGATATCTCTTCATTTCCAGAAATTAGAATTTCTTTTATCTGGAAAAATGGGGAAAAAAATAAAAAATAAAGAAATGTCCCCAAAAATAATAAAATTAAAAGCGTCAGCCAAAAAAATCGATTTTTAACTATCGATTTTTTCTTTCTAACTCGATGGGGTTTTCGATAGGTCTTCATCTTAAATTATAAACCTCTTTTGGTTTTTCTTAACTTTTCAATAATAAAATTCAACCAATATTTTTGGGAAAGCGGGAAATCTTGAGTTTTAACATACTCTTTTTTATAACCGCCAAATCCCATTTTAAATAAAGTTAAACCTGCCCAAGGATGATTCGAATTTTGAATTCTGAAGTCAGAAGTGATTGGTGCAATGCCCCAGAAATTGTAAATTTTACAACCTCTTTTTTTTGCTTCTCTTATTGCTTCCCATTGTAAAAGATATGAAACCGGAATCTTTGAATACTTCGAGGAAGAAGCCCCTTGATGATAAAAACCGATATTTTGCCAAAAAATAATCATGGCTGAAGAAACTACTTCTCCTTTGTACTTTCCCAAAAAAATTGAAATTTGCTCGTCAGAAGAAAAAGCCAAGAATTCATTTTTTAAATAATCAAAAGAAAAAGGACTAAAATGATGTCGATCAACCGTTTCTTGATAAAGTTTATTGAAAATTTCAACATCCTCTATTTTGTTGCTTTGGATTATTTCTATATCTTTATTCTTTTGGGCCTGTCTTATTAAATAACGGGTTGTTTTTCTCATTTCCATTAAAAGTTCGTCTTCGGAGGGCGTAATATCCAGTTCCCAGGTCAATTCCGGATGCATATGAATTGGTGCTTCTCGAAAACCTAAATCTTTAAAAATTTTCACATTTTCTTCATTTTTTTCTAAAATTGGAGCAATTCTAATAAAGCTTGCCTTTTCTTCTCTCGCAATTTCTTTAAGTTTTTCCAATAACACTTTTAAAAATTTTGAATTTTTAATTTTGAACCCCGCACCAGAAACTTTGTTTCGGTGCGGGACTAGTCCAGCACCAGAGCGAAGCTCGGTGCTGGGTTTTGAATTTATGTTCGGCCCGTGAGGGACGAACAGAAAGGTTCCTCTTTTTGCCTGAATTTCGATAATTAAAGCAACGGAGAACCGTTCTCCGTTGCTGAGAATTCCTAATCTCCAAATTTTATTTCCCATCGCTTTGGTAAATTCTCCCCAATTCCAAGACTGCAAAAAAGTCTTTTCTTCACATTCAGAAAGAAAATCCTTCCAAATTTCTTTATTTTGAATTTCTTGAATTTTTAACTCCATTATAATTTGGAAAATTTAATTAGAGAGTTTTTGTAAATGGAATAGATTTTTGGTAAATCTCTGATATTTACCCATTCATTAGGAGCATGAGCATTTTCACATTGACAACCAAAACCATTAATAATGGGAACTTTTCTTTTAGCAATTAAATTCCCAACACTTCCTGCACCGCTTGTTTTGAAAGGTATTTTCCCTTTCAAAATTTTTTCAGTATTCTCTTTTAATATTTTCAAAAAAGGATTATTATAATCGATTAAAAATGCGTCTTGTTTTTGTAAAACTTCAATTTTAAAAATGAAATTCTTATTACTCTTTTTAATTTCTTTTAATTTTTGATAAATTTCTTTTAAAACTTTTTCTGGTTTCTGAAATGGTAAAATCCTAACATCAACCATTGCCTCACATTTATCCGGAACAATGTTTATTGCTGTCCCTCCTTTAATTAGAGAAAAATTTAAATTACTTCCATATTCGAAAAATTTTTCTTTCTGTTTTAGAAAATTGGCTTTTAAAATTGCCTCCATTGCTTTTTGCATTCTATGAATAGCATTTATACCTTTTTTATTTCGAGAACCGGTGTGAGCTGATTCCCCAAAAGTTATTAATTTAAAACGCAAAAATCCCCTACCACCAATTGAAATTTCTTCTCTCCCTTGATAACCTAAAATGCAAACATCTGCTTTTGGTATATATTTTAAAATTTTTCGAATTCCGGTAAAATTTCCGCTTTCTTCGTCAGCGCTAAAACTTAAAAATATATTTCCTTTAAATTCAGGATTTTTGAAAAGATCTTTAGCTAAATATGAAAAAATTGCTATCAATTTTTGAATCAGCCACTCCCCTACCATACATTTTATTTCCTTCAATTTTGCTTTCAAAAGGAGGAAATTTCCATCTTTTAAAATTACCGGCTGGAACAGTATCAAGATGACTTTCCAACCAAATTGTTTTTTTCGCTCCCGGTTTTTTTAAAAAACAAATTACCGAAGGATGTTCTTTTTCTCCAATAACTTTTGGTACAAAACCAATTTTCTTGAATCTTTTAAAAATTAAATTCGCCATATCTTTTTCAGAGTCAATTCCATTTTGAGAGAGAATTCTTACTAATTCCTGAGTAAATTTTACAATTTTTTTAACATTTTCTTCCTGCATAATTTTTAATAACTTTTTGACGGCCGTCAAAAAGTTATTATATCTCTATTTCTTCGATGAGAAAAAACCTTACATAAGGGTCAAGGGAAAATTTTCTCACAATTCCTTCTGTTTCTTTATAAACATCGTATGGACAAATCCATACACTCTGCTGGAACATTTTATATCCTAAAATTTGAAGATATTCTCTAAATATTTCTCGTAATTTACGTTTTCTTTCCGGTATATCAAAAATTACCATTTGATATTTGCCATCTTTTCTCATTCTTTTTTCTTTCATCTTAAATCTTGCTTTTAGGGCTTTTTGCAATCCCCTTCTTGTAAGCATTATTCCTTTCTTTTGTTCTAAATTTTTAATCTTAATATATCCTCGCTTTTTTAAATAGTAGATGAATTGACTAAAATATTTTCTTGATTTTTCTTTTTCACAAGCTCTTTTCAATTTATAAAGATCGTGATATCGAGCTTCTTTAAAAAATTCACGAGGAGGAAAAATCACAGCGAAAGTCTCATCGGCTTTTTCTAAAAGATTGTATAAACTCCAAAGAAATTTATCAGTCAAGGGCAGTTTCATAGAAAAATCTAAGTTTTTTTATTATAATACATTTTCAACGGCCGTTAAAAAGTTATTATGAAGGTTTTTAGGAATTCAATGATCTTTTGGGCGTCTTTTTTGGAAATGTTAATATGGGTTGGTAAATTGATGATTTTTTTGGCGATTTCTTCGGCTTTGGGACAGGTTCCGGTAGTATATTTCATTTTATCAATTTTTGTATCAAGTGGAACAATTGGGGTTTTGCGCCAGCCGTCATCTAAATAGATTTTTCTTTTTCTAGCTTCTTTTAAAATTTTATCAGTATTAAAATTTGTTAAAATCGGGTAACGCATAAAAGTTGGAATTTCATCATTTAAGGGTTTTGCTAGGGGTAAAATAAATTTTGAATTTTTTAAATTTTCTTCATAAAATTTGGCGATCTCTCGGCGATGTTCATTAAACCTTTCTAATTTTTTGAATTGATTTAAAGCTAAATTAGCTAAAGCATTGGGAAGGCGTTTTGGGAAATATTTTGTAATTTTTCCTTTTTTTTCTTTTTTATAAACTCCTTTTGATAAAATCGAAAGAATGTGAAATATTCCTAAAATTATTCTTCCTAAACTTGAGCTTAAACCATAAGCGGGTAAAACTAAATAATTTGTCAAAATTGGATGCAAAAGTTGTTGGAAAATCCAAAAATTTGAAGGGAAATCCAATTTTTCTTGAAATTCTTTTATTCTCTCCCCTATTTTTTCATTATTCGTAACCACCATTCCACCAAAAACTGAAGAAATTATTTTATCACGGCCAAAACTAAAAAACGCTGCGTCACCGAATATCCCACAATACTTGCCTTTATATTTTGCACCAAGCGAATGAGCACAATCTTCAATTAAATACAAATTATATTTTTTGCAAATTTCTAAAATTTCATCAATTTTTGCTGGCCAGCCAAAAGTATGTTGAATCATTACTGCTTTTGACTTGGGAGTAATTTTTTTCTTTAAATCCTCTGGATCCAAATTTATTGTTTCGTCAATATCAACAAAAACTGGTTTTGCTCCAAAATACAAAATTGGATTAACTGCCGAATTACAAGTAAAGGCCTGAAGCAACATCTCATTACCTTCTTTAATTTCCATGGCACGCAAAATCGCCATCAAACCCGATCTTCCACTATTGAAAGAAAAAGCATATTTTACTCCCAAATATTTTTTAAATTCCTCCTCTAACTCAGCTTGCGGAGGACGGACCTCCGCGGGTTTTTCTTTCCATTGCCGGGGCTGAAAAATCAATTTCAAAGCTAAATTAATATCGTCTTTTTCGGTATTTGGAGATAAAGATGTGGAAATTGGCTTGTCCGCATAAATTTTATGGTATAAAATTTTGGCGGGTTTTAACTCTTGACAAAATTTTAATGGCATAATATATTATTTATATAATATTTTGGAGGTGATATAGAGTGTCTAAAACAGTGTTTCAGGTGAGAATTTGGAGACAGAATTCAGGAGGATCAATAGGTATTGCAAGGGCAGAAGATAGCGAAGAAGTTATAACCCTTCCTCCTAAATCAGGTGCTCACGAAGCTTTATCGATGGCTATAAATTACATCGAAAGGAAATATTCGACCCAAATAATTTCCGTTGTCTTAGTCCCGCTGGAAAAAGTGGAGGAAAAAACAAGTGTAACAGAGAAATACTTAGTCGTAACTGGACCAATAGATCCATTCCCAGTTCTTTAAAAGTAGGGTTCTTTTCTTCACTTTATGGTGCCAAGTTCACAAAAAATACGGCACCTCTTTTTATTTTGTTAACAATTCAATTACTTCTCTTGGTATTCTTCCTTCTAAAAGAACTATATCATTAGGTTTAGTAAAATTTTTAATTTTTTCTACAATTTTTTTTG
>Ga0180009_10004731_pt1 | contig 14866 bp, 12 predicted proteins | sample OS_PC_MetaG_FD_123537 | JGI IMG/M metagenome (GOLD analysis project Ga0180009, IMG submission 123537) | Groundwater microbial communities from the Aspo Hard Rock Laboratory (HRL) deep subsurface site, Sweden - OS_PC_MetaG | ecosystem: Environmental > Aquatic > Deep subsurface > Groundwater...
CGCGCCAGCTGTACAGCCCACCCAAACGAGATGCGCTGCAACAGCAGCTGGCGGTGCGTATGGCGCATATCGACGCCGCGGATCTGGAGCAGCAGATGGATGCGCTGCGTCAATTCCAGAAAGCGGCGATGCTGCGCGTGGCCGCCGCCGATGTCATGGGCGTGACCCCCTTGATGGTGGTCAGCGATCTCCTGACCGACCTCGCCGAGGTGGTGCTGCAACAGGTGCTGAGCCTGTGCTGGCAACATCTGGTCAATAAGCACGGCGTACCTGGTGGACGCAGCGGTGGCCAGCAGCGACCCGTCGGTTTCAGCATCCTGGCCTATGGCAAACTGGGCGGTATCGAGCTGGGCTATGGCTCGGACCTGGATCTGGTCTTTCTCCATCAGGATGCCGGTGGTGCCGGGCGGACCGATGGCGCAAAGCCGGTCGAAAATGACGTTTTCTATGCCCGTTTGGGGCAGCGCATCATCCATTTTCTGAATACCCTGACCCCGGCCGGTGTGCTTTACGAGGTGGATATGCGCCTGCGCCCCAGCGGCGCCTCGGGTCTATTAGTGACCAGCCTGGAGGCCTTCGCCGAGTATCAGCGCAGCGAGGCCTGGACCTGGGAGCATCAGGCCCTGGTGCGGGCACGCTGTGTGGCCGGCGATCCCGAACTGGCCGAGGCCTTCAGCGCGGTGCGCCGATCAGTGCTCGGCCGCCAGCGAGATCCGCGGGACGTGCAGCGTGACGTGCGCGAAATGCGTGAACGCATGCGCCAGGAACTGATGGACCGCGATCCCGAGCACTTCGACCTCAAGCAGGGGAGCGGAGGTATCGCCGACATTGAATTTATGGTGCAATACCACGTCCTGCGGTATGCCTATGCCCACCCCGGTCTGTTGGTTTGGAGCGACAATATCCGCCTGCTGGAAACCCTCGGAGCGGAAGGCCTGCTCGCGTCCGGTGATGCCGAATTCCTGGCCGAGGCATACCGGCATTACCGTGCCCGTGCGCACCAGCTGACGCTGCAGGAGCTGCCGGCGGTGGTGGCGGCTACCGAGTTTCGTGATCTGCGCGAGCGGGTGACTGCCTTGTGGCAGCAAGCGATGGGTGGCGATTGAGCGTTCACCTTAGGTCGGGTTCAGGCCCGCAGGTCCGCACCCGACGTGAAACAGATTCAATGTATTGAGGAGAAGTACGATGTCGATGGCCGATCGTGATGGCGTGATCTGGTTGGATGGGGAAATGGTGCCCTGGCGCGAGGCCAAGGTGCATGTGCTCACGCACACCCTGCATTACGGCATGGGCGTATTCGAGGGCGTGCGTGCCTACAACACCGATAAAGGCACGGCGATCTTTCGTCTGGATGCGCACACCGACCGCTTGTTCCGTTCCGCGCACATCCTGATGATGCCGATGCCCTGGGACAAGGCGACCATCAACGAGGCGCAACGCGCCGTGGTGCGCGAGAACAAACTGGAATCGGCGTACATACGCCCGATGTGTTTTTACGGCTCCGAAGGCATGGGCCTGCGCGCCGACAATCTGAAAGTGCATTGCATGGTTGCCGCCTGGACCTGGGGTTCCTACCTTGGCGCCGAGAACATGGAGCGCGGCATTCGTATCAAGACTTCCTCGTTCACGCGTCATCATGTGAACATCACCATGTGCAAGGCCAAGGCCAACGGCAATTACATGAACTCCATGCTGGCCCTGCGCGAGGCCATGACCGACGGTTATGATGAAGCGATGCTGCTGGATAATGAAGGCTATGTCGCGGAGGGCTCCGGCGAGAACATCTTTATCGTGCGCAACGGCGTGATCTACACGCCGGATCTGACCTCGGCGCTGGATGGCATCACCCGCGATACACTGTTTACCCTGGCCGACGAAGCCGGCATCAAGGTGAAAGAAAAACGCATCACCCGTGACGAAGTCTATGTCGCCGACGAGGCCTTCTTCACCGGTACCGCAGCCGAAGTCACACCGATCCGCGAAGTGGATGGTCGCATGATCGGCAGTGGCACGCGCGGACCGATTACGACCAAATTGCAGGCAACGTATTTCGATCTGGTGCATGGCCGTCATGCCAAACATCAGGAGTGGTTGACGTTAATCTAGGGTCTAGATACTAGAGGCTACGGCCGAGGGAAAGTCTGCTACCTCCCTAGTCCCTAGATTCTTGTCCCTGGTTTCGGAGAAAGCTTTATGACCAATCCCAATACCGCTGCCGCCGCAGGCAGCACGCAATACAGCGAGCCCAATGCACAGAATCGTTACGAAGTGACGCATGCCGATCTGCCGCTGCATTGCCCGCTGGACAGCATGAGCCTGTGGAACTCCCACCCGCGCGTTTATCTCGCCATCGAAGAAACCGGCAAGGCCAAGTGTCCGTACTGCGGTGCGGATTATATATTGAAAGACAGGAGCTAGGTTCTAGGTGCTAGGGACGAGGAAAACTTCGACCACTCGCCTGCGTTTACAATGAACCTGAAAATTAATTTCAGCCACGGAAGCACATGGAAGACACTGATACGCAGTGCATTCCTGGAGCGACTATTCACTGCCTTGCAGGTGATGGCGGTGCCGGCGTGAAGCTTATGATCTGGTCCGTGTTGTTCCGTGGCAAATCCGGTTTATAGGATGAATTTACCTAGACCCTCATCCCTAGACCCTCGTCCCTTGGTTATATGGCGCTTCTTCGACGGCAAACCCGGCCACGAGAATCAGACTGCTGGTCTGGTGCAGGCATTGCAGGCTCACCGTTCTGTTGAATTGCATGACATTCCTGTGCCCAACGGCATTGCCGCGGCGGTGGCCTGGCTGCTCTGGTGGTTCCCCTGGGCGGATGAGCTACCTGACCCGGATTTGTTGCTAGGTGCTGGACACGCGACGCATTTCCCCCTGTTGGCGGCGCGCCGTGCGCGCGGTGGACGCGCGGTGGTGTTGATGAAGCCGAGTTTGCCGTGCAGTTGGTTCGATCTCTGCGTCGTCCCGTTGCATGATGCACCGCGTCCGACCGAGAACAGTTTTATCACGCGCGGAGTGCTCAATCGCATCCGCCCCGGTATGGCCAAAGATCCACGCAAGGGTCTTATTCTGATTGGCGGTCCGTCCAAACACCATGGCTGGTCGCAGCAATCGATCATCGAGCAGTTGCAGAGCATTCAAGCGCGCAGCCCGAGTGCGCAGCGCTGGGTGTTGACCAGTTCGCGGCGGACGCCGGCCGGATTCATTGCCACCGCGCGCATGGCCTTGGATACAGGACGTATCGACATCGTGCCCTACGAAGAGACCAGTGCCGACTGGTTGCCAGAGCAGTTGGCCTGGGCCAGCAGCGTATGGGTCAGTGCCGACAGCGTTTCAATGATTTACGAGGCGTTAACCGCCGGTGCCGCCGTCGGTCTGCTGGATGTGCCCGCGCACGGTCACGATCGTATCGTGAGCGGTGTCGAGGCGCTGATCGGCGAAGGCCTGGTGACGTCTTATTCCAAGTGGCAAGCCGGTAGTGAGCTTGCGCCACCCAAACAACCCTTCAGTGAAGCGGCACGCTGTGCCCGTGAGATAATGCAACGATGGTACAACGACGTTTAATCATATGTAGGCTGCGTCGGCGTAGCGACGCACCGTATGCAATGGCGGAAGGGTTTCGGTGCGTCGCTACGCCGACGCACCCTACGATTGAGCGAGTGGTATGACAAGGCAGCTTACGGTGGTGCAAATCTTGCCGGCGATGGAAGCCGGTGGCGTGGAGCGTGGTACCGTGGAAGTCGGTTCCGAACTTGTGCGTCAGGGGCATCGTGCCATTGTGATTTCCGCTGGTGGCCGCATGGTGCATGAACTGACGCGCCACAAGGTCGAACATGTGACCTGGAAAGTCGGCGCGAAATCGCTGACCACGCTGCGCTTCATCCGCAAGCTGCGTAAATTTCTGCGTGACGAGAATGTCGATATCCTGCACGCGCGTTCGCGTCTGCCGGCCTGGATTGCCTACCGTGCCTGGCGGGGCATGGATCCGAAGAACCGGCCGCGTTTCGTGACGACGGTACATGGCTTCTACAGCGTCAACCGCTACAGCGCGATTATGACCAAAGGCGAACGGGTCATCGCCGTGTCCGAGTCAATCAAAAAATACATTCAGGAAAATTATCCCGCCACCGATCCCGCGCGTATCCAGGTGATTCCACGCGGCGTCGATCCAAAGCTCTATCCGCATGGTCATCGGCCATCACCGGCCTGGTCGCAGACCTGGTATCAGCGCTACCCGCATTTGCTGGACAGATTGGTGCTGACGCTGCCGGGTCGTATTACGCGACTGAAGGGCCATGAGGATTTTATTGAACTCATCGCGCGCCTGCGTGCGCAGGGTCTGGCGGTGCATGGGCTGATTGTCGGCGCGGAAGATCCACGCCGGCTGAAGTATGTGGAAGAGTTGCATCGACGCGTGCGCGAGCGCGGATTGGAAGGCGATATCACCTTCACGGGCCCACGCAATGATATGCGCGAGGTCTATGCCAGTTCGAATATCGTGCTGTCGCTGTCGCAGCAGCCTGAGTCGTTTGGACGCACCGTGCTTGAGGCCTTGTCGCTGGGCGTGCCCGTGATTGGTTACGAGCATGGCGGTGTCGGTGAGGTGTTGGCAACAGTCTTTCCCGAGGGGCGTGTCGCTATGGGCAATATGGATGAGCTGGCGGCTAAAGTGACGAGCTTTCTGGCGCGTACGCGCTCTGTATCTGAAGTGAATCCTTATACGCTTGCTCAGATGTTGGATAAGACCCTTGAGTTATATGCAAGTCTGGCAACCGGCCGAGCTTGATAGTGTAATACGGATCATGGACATGATCAAAGAGGCGTGAAAATGCTACAGCGCGTGCGAGACAGTTTTTTTCAAGTGGGCTGGATGTTGCCGATGTTTGTGCCCGCCAGTGTGACCATGGGCCGGGCATTAGCGAACGTGCTGTTTTTCAGTTATTTCCTGTGGGCGATACTGGCCCTGCGTCCGGGTGATTTCACTGTCCGGCCAAAGCTTATGTTGTTGTATGCGGCGATGGTGTTGGTGTTTCTGCTGAGTGTGAGCATGGCCATGCATCCAACAGAAGCGCTGCATACCTGGTTTCGCTGGGCTGCCTATACGCTGGCGCTACCAGTAACCCTGGCGGTGCTGTCTCGCAATAGATTGGATGAGAAGCGGACTGCGCGTGTGTTTGGTCTGGCCGCGCTGCTGGCCATGCTGGCGTTTCTTGTTTTCTTGGCGATAGATGCCTGGGAAGGCAAGGAGATCGCTCGATCGATTAATGGTATGTCCATGGCCTATCTGATGCCGTTCCTGGTGTATTGGATACAGGATATGAAGACAGCGACTGCATCGCGCTGGTTGATGCCATTAGTGATTTGTGTTGCCGTGGTGGGTCTGCTGTTCGCCAATAGCAGTACGGAGTTGCTCGTCATCGGTACTGGCCTGATGGTGATGATGGCTCTCATGTCTCAGCTTGGGCGGCGGGTTTTTTGGGTGGCTTTGCTGTTGCTGCCGATGGTGCTGCTGATCGAACTGCTGCCAAAATGGTCCGAGCTGCAAGGCAGTGATTTGATGCATATGTTGGATGTCTGGACCAGTTATCGGGCCTCTATCTGGGTGGGCGCCTTCCAATATCCGCCCGAGAATGCCTGGTTGGGCGTTGGTATGGGGCATGCGCAATACTACGAGCCATTTCTAACTGTCCCTGTCAAAGGCTTCCATAATTTTCTGTTGGATGTCTGGCATGAAACCGGTGTATTGGGTTTGGCCGTCTTGCTGACTTTGTTAGGTTATCTTATCGGAACCCTGTTACTGCGGTTACGTGTGGTCTCTGCGGAATTGCGCCGCCGCGCCGCGCCTTGGGTTGCAAGTATCGCTGCGATCCTGGTTGCCGCCAGCCTGGATCATTCGTATGGATCGGTATCATTCGCCTTGATCATGCTGTTTGAGTTGGCGGTGCTGTTGGTGATGCTGGAGCCAAAACGCGATCAGGGCGTAGCAACGACTATCTAAGGAAGCTCGCGCAAACATTCAGCAAGGGCTGCGCGAATCATGTCGGTGGAGAAAAACTGCTGATAGCTCGCATAGGCTGCCTTGCCTGACTCGGCGCGTAAGGCGGCTTGATCAGCAAGCCGGCAGACCGCGTTAACCAACGCTTTGGCGTCCCCCGGGTTTGACCAGTAGATTCCTGGGTTGTCCAGCTGCACTAGCTGCTGTGGATAAGCAGCGCTCGGTTGCGTGATGACGGGCTTCGCACAGGCCAGCGCCTGATACACCTTGTTCGGAATCACCCGGCCTGCCTTGGGTGTGGTGCCGAAAACGCCCAGTAGAATATCCGCCTGATGAATACGTGCAGGTAGTTCCGGATAGGGTAACCAATCCTCAAAAACGACATTGTCGAGACCGGCGGCTAGCGTCTCGCAGTCTTTTCTCAGCGGTCCGTCACCGACCAGGTGCCAGCGGATATCGGCTCGGTCCTGCGTGAGGCGGGCCGCGTCGATAATCACCTGCGGGCCTTGCAGGGGGATGAAGCTGCCATAAAACAAGACTTTGATGAGTTCGCGTTCGGGAGCGTCATTCTGTTGCGGGTGAAACAACCGTTCCTCGGCGCCGACCGGAACCACTTGGATGCGTGACGCGGGTGCCTGCAAGGTATCGCGGAAATACTCGGCATGCAGTTGCGTATCGGCGAGCAGGATGTCGGCCTGTGCGAAACAGCGCCGCTCCCGGGTCAGCAGTCGCTGTGCCGCGGTACTTTCTGCTGACAGCTTCCCGCGCTCAAACACCTGTTTGTCGTAGGCGCTGATGAGCGGATCGAACAGCAGTGGGATGTTTTGCCGCCGTGCCCAGCGCGCCGCAGCCGGCACGTCACGCTGGCGGAAGCAGGGAACCCAGACCAGCGACGGAACAGTCAACCGGCGCAGCCGTGCCTCCAGATCACCGAGGCCCGAGAATCGCGGGTGAAAATCGATCAATGTCCAGCCGAGGTCACGCAATGCCTGGCGGACGATGCGGTTGCGGGAATAATCCGGATCGAAGCGGCCCCACCAGAGTATGCTTTTGTCTGTCACGACGCGATTATGCAGAACCTGTGTTTATAATGTAAATGTTTTGTATGCGCGGGGTGACTGTTTCACACCAGAGGGCGCAGAGAACACAGAGCAAGCATCATTAATGAACCTCTGATTAATTCGTCATTGCGAGGAGCGAATCGACGCGGCACAAGCGAGCTTGCGAGCGCAGAACGCCCGCAGGGCGGCCCCGAAGGGGTGAGCGTAGCGAACAATCTCTAATATGTTGATTTTACGGTTGGGAGATTGCTTCGCTTCGCTCGCAATGATGACATTACGGAATTAATCAGACCTTCCTTAATTCTTCTTTGTGTTCTCGGCGTCCTCTGGTGTGATAGCGCACTTTCCAGAGGCTCGAAGTGAACGAACGAACGCTGATTATTAAAATGGGTGCGCTCGGCGATGTGGTCCTCTGCACGCCGCAGATCGCGCGCATTGTCGAGCACCATGCCGAGGTCTGGCTGTTGACCTCGCCGGCGTTCGCGCCGCTGTTTGCCGGTCACCCAACGCTTAAGGTCATCACCTTTCCGCGCCAGGGTGCGCATGCCATGTGGTCATCACTGGTCTGGATGCGTCGCCGGAAATTTTCCACAGTGTATGATTTGCAGGGCTCCGACCGCAGTCGCGCATTGACACTGTTATCCGGTGCGGCAAGGCGCGTCGGCATCGCGCCACGCTGGCTCTATACCCATAGCCCTTCCCGCGACGATGTACGCGAGCATGTGTTTCCGCGTCTGAATCGGCTAATTGAAAGCGCCGGATTGCCCGCCGCCGAACCTGTTCCGCAGCTGTGGCCGGCGCAATCCGAGCGTGTGAAGGTGCTGGAGCGGCTGGCATCAGAGGGTCTGACGGAACAGGATTTCGCCGTGCTGCACGCCGGATCGAGTGCGCGCTGGCCCTCCAAGCGCTGGGAACAACAGCACTTCATCGAACTGGCGCGCGGCATCGAAGCGGCGGGTATCCGAGTGATCTGGATTGGCGGGCCTGATGAAGTGGAGGTGAATCGTGTGCTGGCTGCGCAGATCGGTTGTGATATGACCGGCGCATTCACGATTCCTGGTTTAGCGGAATTGGCGCGCTTGGCGCGTTTCGCCGTGGTGAACGATTCCGGGCCGATGCACTTGTTATCCGCGGCGGGAATTCCCGTGTATGCCTTCTTCGGCCCGACCGATTGGCGCCGCAGTCATGCCGTCGGCCAACGCGAACGTGTGCTCACGCATCCCGTCGAATGCAGTCCCTGTCATCTGACCGATTGTCCGCCAGAGCGGGAGCACGCCTGTTTGGCATTGATCACACCTGATCAGGTGTTGGAGCGACTGCGGATGGATGGATTGCTCTAGCCAGCATATATCTCTACCCGTCATTCCGGCGAATGCCGGAATGACGGTTAACTAATAATTCTCTGTCGCGTCATTCTGTAATGTCGTGCGCGTCATACTCAACGCCACCGCTTCGGCGACCTTGATGCCATCCACCGCCGACGACAGGATGCCGCCCGCATAACCCGCGCCCTCGCCGGTCGGATACAGTCCGCGCGTATTCAGGCTCTGATAATCCTCATTGCGCTTGATGCGGATCGGTGACGAAGTGCGCGTCTCGACGGCAGTCAAGACCGCATCATTCATGGCAAAGCCATTTATCTTCTTCCCGAAGGCGGGCAATGCTTCGCGAATGGCCGCGACTACATAATCCGGGAGTGCGGTGCTCAGATCGCAGAGATGCACACCCGGTGTATAAGAGGGAATGACCGAGCCTAATTGAGTCGAAGGCCGTCCGGCCAGAAAATCACCGACCAGTTGCCCCGGCGCCGAATAATCTTCACCGCCTAACTTGAATGCGCGTTCCTCCCACTGCCGCTGGAAGGCGATACCCGCGAGCGGTCCATCCGGATAATCCTCCGGCGTGATGCCGACGACGATACCGCTGTTGGCATTGCGCTCATTGCGGGAATACTGGCTCATACCGTTGGTCACGACACGCCCGGGTTCCGACGCGGCGGCGACCACCGTGCCGCCGGGGCACATGCAGAAGCTGTACACCGAACGCCCATTGCTGCAGTGATGCACCAGCTTGTAATCGGCCGCGCCTAGCAAGGGGTTGCCGGCATGTTTGCCGAAGCGGCAGGTATCGATCAGCGATTGCGGATGCTCGATACGAAGGCCGATAGAAAACGGCTTGGCCTCGATATACACGCCGCGATCGTATAGCTTCTGAAAGGTGTCGCGCGCGCTGTGACCGATAGCCAGCACCACATGTTCCGTGGCAATGCGTTCGCCATTGACGAGCATCACGCCGCACAGTTGGCCACCTTGAATATCAAAGTCATCCACCCGTGACTCAAATCGAATCTCACCACCGAGTGCCTCGATGGTCTTGCGCATAGCCTCCACTATGCCGACCAGTCGAAACGTCCCTATGTGTGGCTTGCTCACATAAAGAATTTCCGGCGGTGCGCCGGCTTTGACGAATTCCGTGAGCACCTTGCGGCCGTGATGTTTGGGATCTTTGATCTGGCTGTGCAACTTGCCGTCGGAGAACGTGCCCGCGCCGCCCTCGCCGAACTGTGCATTGGATTCCGGATTGAGCACGCCTTGCCGCCATAGTGCAAAGGTATCCTTGGTGCGTTCCCGTACTGCCTTGCCGCGCTCCAGAACAATAGGTTTGAAGCCCGACTGTGCCAGGATCAATGCGGCAAACAGACCGGCTGGCCCCAGACCAATCACCACAGGACGTGACGCCAGATCGGCAGGTGCCTGTGCAACGAAGTGATATTCGGTATCCGGCGTGGCTGAGCAATGCGGGTTGTTTGCCAATCGCGCCAGCACCGCCGCCTCGTTCTTGATCTCAACGTCCAGCGTATACACGGCAATGATCGATTTCGGCTTGCGCGCGTCAGAACCTCTGCGGGCGATGCTATAGGCGAGCAGCTCCTCCGCCGGGATGCCCAGCTGTTCGAGAATCGCGAGCGTGAGCGCGCCCTCGGTGTGGTTGAGGGGAAGCCTGATTTCTGTCAAACGCAACATGTGCGGGGTTTCCGGATACGCTCTGTACTAAATACGCGAGCAATGTCGCCCGCGCAGGCTATGAGAGCATTTTACCGTAAGTTGGGAGGGTAGTGCGGGTATAGAAGATTTATAGCTTTATAGCGTCTATGTCTGATCACGATATAAAGTCAGGCCGTTGATAAGCGTGCCTCGGGTTACGTTAACGCCCAAACCCAGGTTACAGAATGTTTCTGATGTCATACGCCACCTGCTCCGCACTCAAGCGATTCAAATCCTTTTCCGCATTCGTCAGCCAATGCGCATTCTCCCCCCAGGGGCGATAACGTTCCGGTTGTCCGGGGCCGAACAGCGTGAGTGTCGGTGTGCCCACGGCGCTGGCGAGATGGCCAAGTCCGGAGTCGTTGCCAATGAACAGCGTTGCGCGGGCGAGGACGGCGGTGGCTTCAAGTAAGCCGGTTTGGCCGGCGAGGTTGATGCAGGGCAGTGGGCAATGTAAGTCAACGGCCTTGCAACGCGCCGCGTCGCTGGGGCCGCCGAGCAGGATGACACCGTCGAATCTGTCTTGTAGTTGTCCGATCAGTTTTTGGAACTGGGCTGCGGGCCAGATCTTCGGTTCCCAGTTGGCGCCAGGGCCGAGTGCGAGCCAGCGCGTGCCTGGGAGTTCATGCAGATGCTGTTCCGCTTTCGCATTGAGTTCCGGTGTGAGCCAGATGTGCGTGGGTGGAATGTCGTTCTCGCCCAATGCGGCGAGCACGCCCATGTGTGACTGTACGGCGTGCGGGCCTTGTGGGCGGGCATGCCATTTGGTCAGGCGGCGACGCCCACGCAGTAAATAGGCAAGGCCATCGGTGCGCAGATCCACAATCAGATCGTAACGCGTGCTGCACAGGTGGCGCACCAGTTGCAGCGTGCCGCGCCAGCCGGCGCGTTTTTCCTTGAAGACGATGCGGCCGAGGTAAGGGCAATGCCGGAAGATCTCGGCTGAACGTCGATCCGCGACCAGGTCTATCAATGCATCCGGATACCGCTTGTGTAATGCCTGCAGCACAGGCGTGGTCATCACCGCGTCACCGATGTTGCTCAGGGTAACAACCAGAATCTTGCCGGTAGCCTTGCTCACAGTTGCCCCTTGTATAACGGGGTCGCGCCCGGAGGCCTGGTCTTGAAACGCCGATGTGCCCAGAGATATTGCGCCGGCATGCGTCGCACCTGTGCCTCGATCAGATCGTTGACGCGTTGGGTGTCGGCGGCTTCGTCATCGGTTGGGAAATTATCCAGGGCGGGATACAGCGTCAGACGATAGCCTTTTGCTCCGGGCAACCGTTCCTGAAAAAACGGTACGACCTTGGCACCGCTGATGCGTGCCAGCCGCGCGGTGGCGGTGATCGTCGAGGCGGGTATGTTGAAGAAGGAGACAAAGATACTGTGCTCGGCGCCGTAATTCTGATCCGGCGCATACCAGACTGGCATGTTCGCCTTCAGGCTTCTGAGCATGCCGCGCATGTCGTCGCGCGAAATGGCCTTTTCGAAATGGCGTGCACGGGCATCCTGCATGACGCGTTCAAAGGCGGCATTCTTATGGGGCCGGTAGAGCACATGAAAGGGTGTCTGCAGAGACAGCAATCGGCCGCCGATTTCCAGTGTGGTGAAATGTGCGGAAAGCAGTATCACACCGCGCCCCACGGCCAGGGCGGACTGCAGATGTTCGAGACCCTCAATCTGCGCCAGTCCTTGCAATCGGGCCGACGGTGACCACCAGCACATGGCCGTCTCGATCACGCCGATACCCAGCGAGCGGAAATGTTCACGCAGCAGCTTGCGCCGTTCGGCCTTGTCCAGCTCCGGGAAACACAGGCCGAGATTGGCGCGGGCGATGCGTCGCCGCCGTGGCATCAGGTAATAGGCGCCTGCGCCCAGAACGCGACCAATCAGTATCAGCAGGCCAAACGGGAGCTGAGCCGCCAGCCGGCCGAAGGCGATGCCGATATGCACCGGCCAGTAGCGCGGCGACCTTAGCGAAGGTTGTGTGTTGGCGGTGTCGTTCACAAAGCGTATCCGGAGTCGGTGGCACAGTGTACCGAATTGGGGTGCTGTGCTCACGAATCGCGTTGGATTCTTTGAGTTGCCTCGCGTACAAATTTCGAACCGCCAAGACGCCAAGCTCGCCAAGAAAAGGAATATTGAACCGCAGAGGCGCCAAAGGCGCAAAGAAATACCTATTTAGTGGTCTGCATCTGGCTTGATATTCAGCATTAATCTCTCTACTGGGCGTGGAGGTAACTGTGTTGTCTACTTGGACATTCTTTGCGCCTTTGCGCCTCTGCGGTTCGACCTAGGGTTTCTTGGCGTCCTTGGCGCCTCTGCGGTTCAATATTCCTTTTCTTGGCGAGCTTGGCGTCTTGGCGGGTCGGAAAATGGGGGCGTGGCGGCTCCGGCCGCAGTGGCATGGTATGATTCGGCCCAGATTTCCCAGGGCTGTACGACGCATGAAACTACAGATTCCCGCCTTCGATAAGGCCCATGTCCTGGTGGTCGGCGATGTGATGCTGGACCGCTACTGGCATGGCTCGACTTCGCGTATCTCGCCCGAGGCGCCGGTGCCCGTGGTGCATGTACGTCAGAACGAGGAACGCCCCGGCGGTGCCGGTAATGTCGCGCTCAACATCGCTGCCCTGCAGGCGGGCAGTACGGTCGTGGGCCTGACCGGTGACGACGAGGCCGCCGACAGTCTGGTTCATAGCCTGGAATCCGCGGGGGTCCAGTGCCGTTTCCAGCGGCTGAACAACACGGCGACCATTACCAAGCTGCGCATCATCAGTCGGCATCAGCAACTCATCCGCCTGGATTTCGAGGATGGCTTCGAGGCGTTCGACAGTGGCGCGCTGCTGGAGATTTATAAATCGGCATTAGCCGGTTGTGGCGCGGTGGTGATTTCGGATTATGGCAAGGGTACGTTGAAGCCCCTGCGTGAATTGATCGATGCCGCGCGTGCCGCCGGCAAGCCGTTGTTGGTCGATCCCAAGCGCACCGACTTCGCGCCCTATGCCGGCGCGAGCCTGATTACGCCGAACCTGAATGAATTCGAGGCGGTGGTTGGGCCTTGCCGTACCGAAATCGTGCTGATCGAGAAAGGACTGGAACAAATTGAGCGCCACAACCTGGGTGCGCTGCTGATCACGCGCGGCGAGCACGGCATGACGTTGCTGCGCGCCGGTCAGCCGGAGCTGCATCTGCCCGCCTAGGCACGTGAGGTGTTCGATGTCACGGGCGCGGGTGACACCGTGATCGCTGTGCTGGCCGCCGCGCTGGCCGCCGGCGAAGGTATGGCCGAGGCCACGGCGCTGGCGAATGTCGCTGCGGGAATTGTGGTTGCCAAGCTCGGTACCGCGACCGCCTCGGTTCCGGAAATCCGCCGCGCACTCGCCGGGCGTTACGAGGCCGGTTACGGTGTGCTGAGTCAGGATCAATTACTGGTGGCGGTCGAAGAGGCGCGCGCGCAGGGCGAGCGCATTGTCATGACCAACGGCTGTTTCGATATTCTGCATGCCGGTCATGTCGGTTATCTCATCGAGGCGCGGCGTCTGGGTGATCGGCTGATTATCGCCGTGAATGATGACGACTCGGTGCGGCGTCTCAAAGGCGAAGGTCGACCGATCAATACGGTCGATCGACGCATGACCGTGCTCGCCGCGCTGGAGAGTGTCGATTGGGTGGTGCCGTTTTCCGAAGACACGCCCGAGCGCGTTATCTGCGCGGTCGAACCGGATGTGTTGGTGAAAGGTGGCGATTACAAACCCGACCAGATCGCCGGACATCAATGTGTGACCGCGGCGGGTGGCGAAGTCAAAGTGCTGGGTTTTGAGGATGGCGTATCGACCTCGCGCATTATTGACGCGATTCGTCAGCGGGAAGAGCATTGAAAAGCTTTAACCACTAAGGCGCAGAAGGCGCATAAGGAAAAATCTTGATTGATATAGAGCCGTGAGTTCCCTCTCCCCTCGCGGGAGAGGGCCAGGGAGAGGGGCAATTGGACAGTGCATCACCCTCTCCCCGGCCCTCGCCCATCAAGGGGGAGGGGGTTCATCTTTTCACGTTTGTAGCAGATTCCCTTCGGCGCCTTCTGCGCCTTAGTGGTTCAGGCTTTTGAAAGGGCAACAGCAATGATCATAGTCACAGGCGGGGCCGGCTTTATCGGCTCAAACATAATCAAAGCGCTGAATGCACGCGGGCGCACGGACATTCTTGCCGTCGATAATCTCAGCAGCGGCGTGAAATTCAAGAATCTCGCCGACTGCGAGATCGCCGATTACATGGACAAGGAAGATTTTATTGTCCAGGTCGCGGCCGGCGGTAAGTTCGGTGCCAAGGTCGAGGCGGTGTTCCATGAAGGCGCCTGTTCGTCCACGACCGAGTGGGACGGGCGCTATATGATGCGCAACAATTACGATTACTCCAAGACGCTACTTAATTATTGTCTCGACAAACAGGCCGCCTATATCTATGCCTCATCGGCATCCGTATATGGTGCCGGTCGCGTGTTCAAGGAAATCCGCGAACACGAGGAGCCGCTCAACGTTTACGGCTATTCGAAATTCCTGTTCGACCAATACGTGCGGCGCATTCTGCCTGCCGCCAAGAGCCAGATCGCCGGCTTCCGCTATTTCAATGTCTATGGTCCGCGCGAGCAGCATAAGGGCAGCATGGCGAGTGTTGCCTTTCATCTGAATACGCAGATTCTGGATACCGGCACCGTCAAGTTGTTCGAAGGCTGTGAGGGTTATGGTGACGGC
>Ga0180009_10004732_pt1 | contig 14862 bp, 9 predicted proteins | sample OS_PC_MetaG_FD_123537 | JGI IMG/M metagenome (GOLD analysis project Ga0180009, IMG submission 123537) | Groundwater microbial communities from the Aspo Hard Rock Laboratory (HRL) deep subsurface site, Sweden - OS_PC_MetaG | ecosystem: Environmental > Aquatic > Deep subsurface > Groundwater...
ATGGCGGAAAGCGACTTGCCAAGGCTGTCTTTGTCGGACAGAAGATTCACCTCCACCCACAGGTCGCCTTCAGCAATCTGCTCCGCTTGGGCTGCCGTATGCTTGAGGTTCTCCACCATCCTGGCCAGTGCCTTCCCCAACAAGTCTTTTTCCGAGAGAATTCGGGCCTGCACATCCAAATCGCCCAAGGCAATACGCTCAGCCATCCGCGAAACATCCTTGAAATTCTCCGCAACCCTCTGCATGGCTGCAAGCATGGCCCCGATTTCGTCCTTCCGGTCTACTGTAATATCTACGGAAATATCGCCTGTGGATATCCTGTCAAGAGCGACACCCGCCTCATCCATGGGTTTAGTGATACTACCGCTGGTAAACAGGGCGATGATCACGGCAAGTACGATGCCCACCAATGAAAGCGCCCCGGAAATGAAAGTGGCGCGGCCACGGGCATCGTCAAATTTCTTGTCCGCCTCAGTCATCTCCTCGCCCAAAGCCAAAACTATCCTGGAGAGTGATTCACTGGTTTGCTGCCGCAGTTGGTCGATCTTTCCATCCACCTCCCGGATCGCTGCTACGTTATTGGAAGCAGGGTTTTCCAGTAAGGGCAACTGTTCTTGTTCAAAGGTGTTGATATAGTCGGCATAATGCTCGGCCATCTCTCCGGCCCAGACAATTTCCTGATCCGTATCCACCAATTCTTTCACCCTGACAATATCCTTTTCCGCCTGGGCTTTGGCCTTGGCAAAATCCTTTTTACTCTCGACAAGATTTCTGTTGATCACGGCATCAGCCATCACCGCATAGGTGCCGACCATTCTCTCCATGATCTGCCCGACCTCCAAAGCCTCATCAGCCCGCCGGGCTCCTTCATCCTGCATTTCCGCAAGAACGAGAGAAGTAAAAAACTGGTAGCCGATCGCCAGGAGAAAAATACAACTGATGACGCCGATTCCACCAAGGATCTTCTTTGAAATCTTCAAGTCAACCAGTCTCATGTTTCCTCCTCATTTTCACGCTGATTCGCATTACAAGGCTCTCATGGCCCACATCATGCTTAATATTTTGCGGTACGCAGGGATGTGATTAATAACGTTGAAAATCTCCATCTGTCCGATCCTCCAGGGCAAGGCGAATTCCATCCGCCTTGCCGCGTTTCGCACTGTCATCCTTGCGCAGGGGGAGTTGCCGACCGGCAGCCTTCCCGGAACCGCCATCGGCAATTGCTACCCCGCCTCGGTCTTTTTCTTCGGCTCCGGTCCGGAAAAAATTCATGATCTCCAAAAGATGACTGGCCTGGGCGTTCAATTCCTCGCTGGTCGCAGACATCTGCTCGGCCACGGAACTGTTGGACTGAACCACTTGATCAAACTGCTCGATAGCCTTGGCATTTTCAGCAATACCCCGCGCCTGCTCCGTGCTTGCCGCATCGATTTCCTGCACAAGATCAGCGGTTTTCTTTATTTGTGGAACCATCGCCTCAATCAGCGCTCCGGCACTGGCAGCGGTGTCGACGCTGGATATTGCCACCTCACGAATATCCTGTGCCGAAACCTTGCTCCGCTCGGCAAGCTTACGCACTTCGGAGGCAACCACGGCAAACCCCTTACCGTGCTCCCCGGCTCTGGCTGCTTCGATGGCCGCATTCAGGGCCAACATGTTGGTCTGGCGTGCAATTTCCTCAATGACCTCGATTTTCTCGGCGATATGCTTCATGGCCAGCACCGTGTCCTGCATGGCTCTGCCACCTTCCTCAGCATCTGCCGCAGCTTTGGTGGCGATGTGGGTGGTCTGGCGGGCACTGTCGGCGCTCTGGGCCACCGTGCTGGTAAGCTCCTCCATGGCGCTAGAAATCTGTTCGATAACCGCGGCCTGCTGACTGGCTCCCTGGGAAACCTCCTGAGAGCTGCTGCTCAATTGTTGGCTTCCGCTGGCAACCTGATCCGCCGCCTGACGAACATCGCGGATAATACTTTTGATCTTCTCCACCATAGCGGAAAGGGATATCCCGAAACTGTCGCGATCGGAAAGCAACCGGACACTGACATCAAGATCTCCGCCAGCAACCTTTTTGGCCATTTCCGCTGTCTCCCTGAGATTTCCGACCATACCGTGCATGGCCTCAAGCATCTGCCCGATCTCATCCCCGCTCTTACTGACGATTTCCACGTCCAGATCCCCTTGAGCAACCAACCGTACTTGGGCCACGGCCTCAACAAGCGGCTTAATCATATGACGAATAGTGACATAAACAATGCCGCCTATAAGCAAAACTACTACAGCGGCAAACCCGGCAATACTCATGGCAATCCGCAGCAAAACCTCTTTTTGTCTCTGCTGGGCTGCGGCGATCACTACATTACCGTCTGCTAAGGTTTTTTGGATATTCTTTTCAACAGCAGCAAAATCCAACCCAATGATCACAGAACCGACTTTCTGGTCCCCGACCAGAATTTCCTTTTCCACAATATTTTGCGCAGGAAAATTTTCCGGCTTGACGCTTGATGTGGTAACACCCTTTCCGTCCTTGTCATTGAACACGACAAAGGCGACATCAGGGTCATTGGCCGCGCTTTGGACAATCTTCTCCAAAAAAGCATACTCGTAGTTTAGAAGAAGATCCTGCCCAACCCTGGCCAGCATTTCGGCAAAAGACTTCCCCTTCAAAACTAGATCCTGGCGCAACAATGCTTCTTCGTTTTTCTGCTGTTGTTTCAGGGTATTCACATAAAAATCTCCCTGTTCGCTCATAGCGCCACGCACTGCTGCATTGATCGCCACGGTCATACCGAGCATAAGCAACAAAACGGCAGCCACAATGGCCAGATTTAACTTTGACGCAATCCCCATATTTTTGAATCTGTCTTTCTGCATCTTCCGCTCCTTGTTTGTCCGGCTCCCTCGATCAATCCCGGTAAAACTACCCACATTGAACAATTATACGCATGAGAAACAAACCGCGTCAAAGAATAAATATCCGTTAAAGCCCTGAAGCATCACGAAAAACGCCCTCGAATCAAGGGCGTTTTTTTGCAGCACATACTATGCATCAGGCATTAATAACGTTCAAAGTCATCTTCTATGGTTGACTGCAGGGCAAGCTTTACACCTTTATCCGCACCCGATGCTTTTTTTTTCGAAGTTTTGGAGGAGGACACAGGCAGAGACAGAGGTCGTCCCTGAGGACGAATACTCCCTGCTGTTTCCACCATGAAAAACGCTATGGTTTCCTGCAGTTGCGACGCCTGGGCAGTCAATTCTTCGCTGGTTGAGGCCATTTCCTCGGCAGCGGCACTGTTGGCCTGGATAACCTGATCAAACTGCTGAATAGCCCTGGCATTCTCGTCAATGCCGCGAGCCTGCTCGTTGCTGGCCGCGTCAATCTCATGGACCAGTTCCGCGGTTTTTTGAATCTGCGGCACAATCTCCTCAATGAGTTTTCCGGCATTGGCTGCGGTTTTTACACTGGCCGAAGCAACCCCCTTGATCTCCTGAGCGGAGAACTGGCTGCGCTCCGCCAGTTTTCTTACCTCTGCGGCCACCACGGCAAAGCCTTTGCCATGCTCCCCGGCCCTTGCCGCCTCAATGGCGGCATTCAAGGCGAGAAGATTCGTTTGGCGAGCGATTTCCTCAATAAGTTCGATTTTTGTCGCAATAAGTTGCATGGCTGCCACGGTTTCCGCAACCGCGTTGCCCCCGGCAAGTGCGTCTGCGGCGGCTTTGGTTGAAATAGCCGCCGTCTGTCTGGCGTGCTCGGCGGTCTGGGCCACAGTACTGGCCAATTCCTCCATGGACGAAGATATTTCCTCAGTCGAAGCAGCCTGCTCACTGGCACCCTGGGAAACCTGCTCCGAACTGCTGCTCAATTCCTGGCTGCCCGCCGTTACCTGCTCAGCGGCAAGCCGCACATCGCCGATCACCTGACGCAGTCTGGCAATCATGGCAGACAAGGATTTGCCAAGACTATCTCTATCGGAAAGGAGAGCCACATCCACCCGCAGGTCGCCATCGGCGATTTGCTCGGCATGTGCTGCGGTCTTTTTGAGATTATCCACCATGCTGGCCAGTGATTTACCCAGCACATCCTTGTCCGATACAATTTTCACCTGCACATCCAGGTCGCCAAGGGCAATTTTTTCGGCCAACCGGGCTGTTTCCTGCAGCTTTTTGACCATGGCGTCCAGAGATCTCCCCAAAACATCCTTATCGGAAAGAATTTTTACCTGAACATCCAGATCGCCAAGGGATATCTGTTCCGCAAGCCCGGCCGTCTCTTTAAGGTTTTCAACCATGACATTCATGGATGTGAGCATCAATCCCACTTCGTCCTTCCGGTTGATATCCATCGCTACATCCACATCTCCAAGCGCAAGCCGATTGTTCACCGCCACCACCGAATCAATGGGACTGGTTATGGATTTTGCTGAAAACAGGGAGACCGTTACGCCAAGAAAGATAGCCACAAGTCCTATAATCACGATGGCAATCCTGGTTGTCTTGGCGTTTTGAATCATCTGATTCTCGGAAAGAATGTTCTCCTTGGCCAATCCGGTCAATTTGTTCAACAGAGACTGCACCTTGGTCAAGTTTGACTGTGTTTCGGTGCTATAGATACGATCCGCCTGTTGCCGCCCGTCCTGGTTCTCTTTTTTACGAAATGTCTCCTTGATTTTCATTGCTGATCCGTGGAGTTTCTGGTGGGGTTCGGCAATTTCTGCCAAGGGTTCACGAAGAAGCGGCAACATCACCTCGGCCTCTTTGCGTCCGTCGCCATAATACCATTTACCAAATCCGCACTTGGTATGATCCAATTCCACATCTAAATCGGTAATACTGCCATCGTATATATAGGCAGAGACTTTCTTGGCCCAATTCAAATGATCAACTTCCCGTTGCAACAACTCCCCGCGCAAGGCATTTCCGTTGGCCACCTCGATCCCGTCCCGCACAACACTGCCCAGGCCCCAAAAAGCCAGAACGCCAACAACTCCAAGCAGAAAAAGAATACTGCCGGAACCGAGCATCATTTTTTTCCCGATCTTCAAATCATTCCACCACATGCCCCACCTCTTGATGTCTTGGTCCATACCGCAAAAAGAGCCACATTAAATGATAGGCATAAAACCTGAACATTGGCAATATTAAAAAAAAATCAAAAAAACAATGAGCTGGACAAGAAGATGCTCTGATGGATGAGATAATTTCATCTCGTGATTCTGCGGAATGGCAGCGAAATCATCTGCCCTTAATGGAAGGAATTTGAGATGTTTACACTGATGTATAGGAATATTGGGAGACAAGCGCCAGGCAGCGTTTTCCTTCTTCATTCTGGCCATGCTTGAGACAGCCGTTGCCGTAAATACCGGCCTTGCGAACCAGTTCCTCGCGGGCAAGGCGTAAGTGATCAGGGGTGAGCGAAACATCGACAAGAAGTTTTTCCAGTGCCCGGATACGGAAGCGGTCCATGCCGACCCTGAACTGCACCGAGACTTGATCCGGTCTGCCGCCGTGCTTGATGGTAAGCGGCATGTCCACAAGAAGAAAGGGGTGAAGAATGCTTGCCCTGAGCCAAAGTTCGTAATCCTCGCAGCAGGGAAAGCTTTCGTCGAACAGACCGATCCGGTCGAACAGTTCCTGCCGGGCCATGACTGTTGACATGCCCACCACACAGAGTTCCAGACTGCGGGCAAAAATATTGCCGCCTTCCTTGGCATGACGCTTTTTCTGGTTGAGATGGCAGCCGTTGCGAAACCAGGTTTCCTGGGTGTGCGAAATAAGCAGATCCGGCTGCGCCTCCATGGCGGCGGCCTGTTGAACCAGCTTGTTTGGAGCGAACTGGTCGTCGGAATCAAGAAAGGCAAGGAGGGGGTGGCGGGCTGCCCTGATTCCGGCATTCCGTGCCGCGGCAGGGCCACGATTTTCCTGGCGCAGGACTTTAAGGTTCTCGCCGTATGAGGCAAGCAAAGCCTGGGTCTCGTCGGTGGAACCGTCGTCCACCACGATGAGTTCGAAGTCGGGGTAGCTTTGGGAAAGAACCGAATCAATGGCCCGGGCCAGAAAAACAGCCCGGTTATAGGTGGGGATGATGACGGAGACTGGGGTGGATAGAGATGCCATCAGTCAATATACAACAATTCTCCGGAATGTTCGACAATCTCGGCCCCGCTTTCAAGGTGGCGGAGAATGATTCCCCCGTCCGAAGAAAGGCCCAGCACTTCCGCGCGATACTGGGGCTGCTGCTGGACATCAAAGCCGAACCATACCTGGCGGCCAACGGTGTCGCTCATTTCTCGCCAGGCGGCAAGTAGGAGACTTTCGGGGAGATCCGCACCGGAACCATCGTCGGCAGCCAGACGTGATGCTTCATCATGGCAAAGCAGACCGAAACTCCAGGAAAACTTGGCCAACAGACGTGTGGCAAAATCGGCCAGTTCTGTGTCGCACCCGAGGATTTCCTTCATGGATATTGCTGTCGTGCCCAGTTCGGTCGGGAAAGCCAGGTTGTTGATATTGATGCCCACTCCGATCAGCACATACTCCTCACCAAACTCTGCGCTGGTAAACGATTCACAGAGCACCCCGCAGATCTTTCTCCCTGCCGCATGCACATCATTGACCCACTTGAGATGCGCATCAATACCGTAACTTCGAATTGCTTCACAGCAGGCCATGCCGGCAGCAAGGGGATAAAGGCGCATGCTTTCCGGCAACAGGGTATTGGCCATGACCAGAGTCATCCACAAACCGCCGGACGGAGCATGCCAGGAACGCTGAAACCGACCGCGACCACCAGTGAGTTCATCGGCGAGAAAAACCATGCCGCTGGGACAGGACTGCCCCCGGGCTTCATATTCGTTGATCCGCTGACGGGCAAAGGGCATAAGCCTTTCGGCCTGAGGGAAATGATGAATGATGCTGCCCACCGGAGCGCCATACCGATATACGGCTTGGACAACCTCCTCCGGATAGTGGAGCAGACGGGCGGGAATCTCCTCGTCAGAGATGAGTTGCCGAACGGATTGAAAAGAAAGAAGCTCGTTCATTATCGACAGCCCTGACTGGTAAAGTGGGATGTCAGCTGTGACATCCACATATAATCGCTCACCCAAAAGCCCCCATTTTTTTTGAAAGCCCTGAAAATAGTAACCGTTTAATAGTGCTACAGATGCGCGAAAGAGACCAGTCCGCCATACATACGGTATGCGGACTGGTTGATGACAAAGCAGATGTGGTGCTATTGAACGGTTACTATTCCCATTCAGCCTTGACGCGGGTGATAATCTTCTGAATCATGGGCAACTTCTCCTGGGAACAGATGCCCAGAAGTGGCTCGCCCTGTGATACGCTGCCACCCGGCTGAAAATACACGGAGTGGATAATTCCCGGTTCTCCGGCATAATACACCGGCGTGTCGCGCTTCATCAAGGACATGGTCAGTATTTCGTCACCGGGCTTGATGGAAACCGCCCGCTGACCGTGCTTGTCGATCTTGGCCTGCAGGTCGAGGGAAAAGAAATACTTGGCCCGCTCAGGCGCATTAAAAGGCTCCAATACCTGCCGAAGAATATTCTCAATGATTTCACGCTTCTTCAACGGATGCCGGATGGTGAGTATCTTTTCCCCCGCCTCGACAAACTGGCCTTCCAGGTCTTCACGGATAAAAGAAACCACCCCGTTGCCCAAAGAAAAAATCTTCTTCTGGTTCCCTTCCCGCAGCAGTTCATAGAGGAGGGTGCCCCGGACATGGTGCCACTCGCCGGACGGTCCTTCCACCGCGGAATCTTCCTTTACCCGAAACCGAACCTGTCCGGTATGGACTGTACACACGTCCATATACTCAAAAGGATCGGAACGATACTTGCCAATTATTGCATCAAAATCTATTTCGTGAGTCATCGTAAACCGTTGTGAATTAGCTGTTAGCTGTTAATCACCTGTAATACAGATTACCACCACCCATGGTCAGCAGGGACTTATGAAGATTCCGCCGAAACTCCCGACGATCCCAGATGCCTTGGATATGTCCACGCTGCAACGCCTTGCGAGCGTTGTGATAATCGGGGGGGATATCCTCTCCTGTGGTGTCGCGGATAACCCGGGGTCCTGCAAAACCGACTCGACTGGAGCGAATGGCAAACTGATACGGCGAACAACCGAGAAAGCTCGCTACCGGGCCGGCGTAAGAATTATTGTCGTACACCACAATATACAGGCCGCCGGAATCGATATACTCACGCACCGCCATGGTGCACTTGGGCATCTGCGCCACACCCAGAGTCCCCTCGTGGATGCGGATGCCGCCGGTGGTATGCACATAGGCAAGAAGCGGTCGCCGTTTCAGCTTGGCAGCTTCACAGGCCCGCACAAATTTTTCGCCCTCGGCGGAACCGACGGTGCCATTTCTGAAATCGCTGTACAGCATGGCGACAACCAGATCAACACCCATAACTCTGGCATCAAAGGTAATGATGCCGCTGCGACGACCGGTTTTGGCAATGGCGGCCTGCAACTTCTTTTCAAAGCCCGGATAGGCCAACGGATTACCGGAACAGACCCCAGCATTGAATTCCCGGATGGAATCAGGATCAAAAAGATGCTTGAGATACCACTGATATTCCAAAGGAAAATGGTGTCCGCAATTTTCGCACACCCCGCCGAATTCACCATACAGATCAGGAACCCAAAGATCCTTGCACCCCTGCTTCTCGGAATTGGGGCAGGTCACGGTGCGATCCTCGTTGGCCAACGGGCTGGTATAGACATCCCCGAACTCGATGGGGTCTTCCCCGCTGCCGCTGGCGACCACCGGTGGTTTCCCAGGCCGTGAGCCGGGTTTTCGCGAGATAAAATCATACGCCGCGCTAAAGGGGGAGGAAACCTGCTTGAGCAGCACGGAACCCTCGCCGGAGACATCCTGGAAAACTTTTTTCACCTGTTTATGCTGGCTCTTCAGCAGGTCATAACGGAAGCTGTAGTACAGTTTGGCAACACTCTTTCTTGCCTTCCGGCAAAAAGCGGAGCAGGCCGAGTTATCTTCGGAATATCCCTTAAAGGACATGGCCCGGTATTTTTTCGAGCGTAAACTGAGCAGACGCTTGACTTCGTCCTCGTTAAGATCCCAGGAAATTTCGATGTGCGGTTCTTCAAAGACCCGCTCCTCCGCCTTTTTCATCTTCAATTCATAGGCGCGGAAAGCCCTGAGACTCTTGGTTTTCAGCACAACCTCGTCGGTGGCTCGGATGATCTCGCACTTCAGCTCCCTAAAAAATCCAAAATCATCCCGTTTGGCGCCCAGAGGCGGTTCGTAGACAATCCGGTCGATGGTCCCGAGCTTGAGATTTTCCTCCGCCGTGATGTGCAAACGCTCGGCGCATGCCTCCACCAACTCCTTGGGCATCTTCTCGCCTTCGCGGATTTTGCCCTCGATGGCTGCCGCACCTTCCGGGGAAATAACCGAGTAGTACCCATGGGAAAACATCAGCCGAACATCGGACATGCCCACGGCCTCGGCTCCACCTGAGCCGCCTTCCGAGGTAACGGAAATCATCGGCACCCGCAGTTTGGCCATGGCATACAGATTTCTCGCAATCTGCTGGCCCGCGCCGGGATAATCCTCCACCGGAAAAGACCCGGGGGTGAAGATATAGAAATGGATGGGAATGCCTTCGGTCTCAGCCACCCGCATGTAACGGAGGGCCTTTTCGTTGCCCCAGGGCTTGGAGCAGCCGCCGTTGCGGTACTCCTCGCCATGGCCCTTCTCATGGCCGATGACCATGACCTGCTGCATGACCGACTTGTTTTTCACCCGGCGCATGATACTTGCCCTGGCCGCAACCATGGAAGGATCAATGCTGACCTCCTCGGCTCCGCCAAGTTCGGTGTAATCCTCATAGACATTCTCAAGGATGTCTTTTAAGGAGAACCTGTGCGGATTGCGGACAATGCGCACCCGATCCATGGAGCTCAAGGTCTCTTCGCAACGGGCTTCCAGAAAGGACACGGACTCTTCAACCGCCGCGATTTCTTCGGACAGTTGATCTTCCGTATACTCATAAAACTTGTCACGCAAGGCGACATATTTTTCGCGCAACCCGGAGAGATTCGCCCACTCAACGCCATCCTTGATCTGACTCAGATAGCTGGTGCGTTCTTCTAACTTGAGCAGCCGCTTTCGTAAATCTTCCATAAAGTAATTACCTGCGCCGTTTACACTGCCGGCTCATTAAAAGGTGAGCAGTCTGGCTATGTTTTCCTGGAGATAGGGGAGGTTGGTCATAATCTGACCACCCGCAGCGTTGCTGCCTTCGATGGCCACTTCCGCCAAAAACTTCTTCCCCCTTTCCTTAGCTTCATCCACGGTGTCGCCCCAGACCAGAGCCAGAGCCAGGTTCGGGTCATACTCGCTGGGAATCGCGTAGGAACGATCGGTGGGCACATGACTGTAAACCGCTGACCAGTCGTACTGCGGATAGGAGAACCGGGAGATCGTCCCGATCCAGGGAGCAAAACCGCGGGCGGTGTCTTCCGCAACAATCCGGAATTCGATACTTGCTCCGCGAGAAACGATATCTTTCTGGCTGTATCCCATCTTGTCACCCAAAGCCAGCCTGATCTGCTCCCGAAGAAGATTGGGATGCTTGTTGTTGATGTAGCTGACCCGGGCGGAGACGTCGTTCTCCACCTGAATTCTGGTATTGACCTCAAGGAGATAAGGCTGGCCGTCGCGGGTGACGATCCACTCCCAGGTACCGACATTATCGTAGCGGACATGGGCGGCGAGCTTGAGCGAGTATTCGACAACCTTGTCCAGCACCTCCTGCCCGTCAAAATCGTAGGTAAAACAGGAATTATCGAATCCGGGCGCGGCCTCGAGCCTTTTCTGACGGCCGGTGCTCTGAATGGTGCAGTTCCGGGTGCCGAAATGAACCCGCTCACCATGCCGACTGCAGACCAGCTGCACCTCAAGGTGATTGAAGTCGCGGATCCGCTGTTCGATAAGGACCCCGCCATCGCCGAACTGACGCTTGGCATAATTCTGAACCTGGCGGTAGATGCGCCGGAAATGCTCGATCTGATAGACTTCTTCGATGCCCATACCACCGCCGCCGGCAGCGGCCTTGACCAGAATGGAAGGGTTTTTGATCTTCCGGTCGTCCTGGGTCTCGAGGAGATGGAGGGCAATGTCTTCGGCCTCCATCTCATTATAGATGGGCCCGTCGGTGCCGGGAATAGTCGGAATTCCCAGCTTGTTGGCAACCCGCTTGGTGTTGATCTTGTCGCCGAGATCCTTGACCACTTCCCATTTCGGACCGATAAAGGTCAAGGGACGGTTGCGGATCGTGACACGCCGGGCAAAACGAAAGTCCTCGGAAAAAAATCCATAGCCCGGATGGATGGCGGTACATTTGGTATGATCCGCCACGGAAAGAATATCATTGGGATCGGTATAGGCCGATACGCGCCAAGCCCGACGAACATTGCTCTGGCTGTCCAGGTTGCGGCGCACATGTTCGGATTCCTCATCCGCCGCCGTGTAGATCACGGTATAATCAAGGCCCAGGTCTTTACAGGCCTCCATGATCCGCAGAGCTATCTCGCCCCGATTTGCAATCAAAACCTTGTCTTTCAAGCGAATCCTCGATATCGGTTGCGGGGCAGGCTGCACCGTTCACCATTTCCCCATAAAACAAAAAGGAAAAAAGAGAGAACGATCATTCCGCCGTTTCCGTTATTTCCATTTTTTAGTTTTTACTAATTTTTGCGGCAAATGAAAAGAGTGAATTCCGATGGTCTCATAACGCAAGTAAAGCATCGGCAAGGCAGCTAGGCCTCGTTGCGACCGCCTCAGTTCCCCCGGGAGAAAAAGCCCTCCATCTTCGTGAAGCGCAATCTGTTGAAACAGCATAGTGTTCTATGGTATAGTGAACCTGTTTTTGAAATTCTCGCCATGGAATGCCTGCTTTCCATGGTCAAAGTGTGGCCCTTATACCGATTTTAAAGATAAACGTCAATTTTTTTTCTTGACACCCTCGGCTATTTCCTTTAGCCAGTGCGCATTACAACCGATTTCACAAACCGTTGATAATAAGAATCTGGCCCTTGCCAACAAGAATAATGAGCTGTGACGGCTCTAAACCTTTTCCCCACCGTGCGACACCGCCGGGTTCACCCTCGATGGTGCGCCAGATCCGTTGTCTTACCCCATAGGACTCTTACCCCCACATGGACACATCCGCTCCGGACACCGGCGACTCACCTTTTAAACGTATTCTTAACTTTTTCGGCATCAACCGCGCCCCCGACACAACTGAAGACATTGAGCAGGAAATACAGGGCCTTCTCGATGACGGCGAAGAACAGGGATTGATCACCCGCGAAGAAGGGGAAATGATCAGCTCCATTCTGGAGTTCAGAGACACTCTGGTTCGCGAGATCATGACTCCCCGAAGCGATATGGTCAGCGCCGAGGCAAAGGTATCGGCGGCTGAGCTTATCCAGCTGATCACCGACGAAGGGTATACTCGAATTCCCATATATGAGGATTCCCCGGACAATATCATCGGCATCCTCCATGCCAAGGATCTCCTGCCTTTCTGCCTCAACGCCGCCACCATGCCTGCGGCCTCGGAACTGGTCAAACCGGCTTTTTTCGTGCTCGACACCCGCAAGATCGTCAACCTGCTCAAGGATTTCCAGAGCCAGAAAGGTCACCTTGCCATTGTCACCGATGAATTCGGCAGTGTGCGCGGACTGGTGACACTGGAAGACGTGCTGGAAGAAATCGTCGGCGAAATCCGCGACGAATACGACAAAGCGGAAAAACGCTGGAAGGTGGTGAACAAGGACATGCTTCTCACCGATGCCAAGGTCAACCTCGAGGAGGTGGAGGATTTCTTTGGCATTTCCCTGCCGGAAGGCCCCTACGAATCGGTGGGCGGTCTGATCATCCACCAGTTGGACCGGGTACCGCCGGTGGGCTCCACCATGCTCATCAACTCCCTGGTCTTTGAGGTGGTCTCCGCCGATCGGCGCCGCATCCACACCGTAAAAATACAGAACAAACTCGACTGATGCCCCGCCTGTCCCCACACACCGGAAGCACAATTCCTTTCGGCAGGGCATGCCTGCTGGCATTGCTGACCAGTGCCCTGTTATTTTCCGCCTCTCCGGGAGCCCTTGCCCTGCCTCAGCTTGCCTGGCTGGCGCTTGTCCCCCTCCTCTGGGGGATTGAAAACCAGCCTCCCCGTAGGGCCGCTCTTCTCGGCCTCATCTGCGGAATTGCCTATTACCTGCCCCTGCTCTATTGGATTGTCATTGTCCTGGCCACCTATGGCCAGGTGCCTCTGCCCATTGCAGTGCTGGCCCTGTTCTTTCTTTCCCTGTATATGAGTTGTTACCTGGCCGCTTTTGCCTATCTCTGCGCAAAAACAGGACCGCGTTTTCCTGTGCTCGTTTTTGCCCCGGCATGCTGGGTGGCGCTCGACCTGATCCGTGGCCTGCTATTCACCGGGTTTCCCTGGATGGATCTGGCATACACCCAGTACGACCTGCCTTGGTTCATCCAGATAGCCGATCTGGCGGGCCACCATGGCCTCACCTTTATCCTGGTGCTGACCAACGGACTGATCTTCACTCTTGGGGCCTCGCTCTTCCGGCGCAAGAAGACCTATTCTCCTGCGATCATTTCCGGCGTGGCCATCCTGATGCTCATGGCCTCGACCTATAATTTCTGGAAACTGCACACCCTGCCGGCTGCGATTACTCAGGCAGAACACATGGAAGTGGCTGCGGTTCAGGGCAATATTCCTCAGGATCAAAAATGGCAGCCCGCTTTTCAGCGCGAAACCATTGACACCTACCTCCGGTTGAGCCAAGAGCTTTTCACCGTCCAAAAACCGGAGCTCATTGTCTGGCCGGAAACAGCCCTGCCGTTTTATCCATACGAACACCCGCTGTTCCTTCGGCTGCACAGTGAACTTACCAGGCCGTACCAAGCGTTTCTTCTCACCGGCGCTCCCCACCGGGAAAAAATCTCGGACGAATCTCCTCTTTCCTATGCCAACAGCGCCTTCATTCTTTCTCCGGACGGACAGGTCACCGGCCGCTACGACAAGCAGCACCTTGTGCCATTTGGCGAATATATTCCTTTCCGCCGTCTCTTGGGGTTTGCTTCGCCGCTAGTGGAAACATTGGGCGCCTTTACTCCCGGCCAATCGAACACACCCCTGTCTTGCCGAAACAGCCGAATCGGGGTACTGATCTGCTTTGAAAGCATTTTCCCGGAAATATCCCGCCAGCAGGCACAGGCAGGAGCGAATCTGCTGGTTACTCTTACCAACGACGCCTGGTTTGGAAATTCAAGCGCGCCTAGGCAGCACCTAGCCATGGCGGTATTCCGGGCGGTTGAGACTCGAAAAGCCCTGGTGCGTGCAGCCAACACCGGAATCAGCACCTTCATCGACCCCATCGGCCGGATGCAGGGCACATCTCCTCTGTTTGCCGAATACGCCCGGAGTCAACCGGTTGCCCTGCTTAACGGCTTGACCTTCTTTGTCCGCTGGGGGTATCTTTTTCCGTGGCTTTGCTTACTCCTGACCTTGGCGGGCGCAGGAGTAAGCAGGCGCAAGGCTAAAGGTTAAAAGCGCAAGGTTTGATTTTTCAACCTTTAGCTTTTCACCTTTCACCTTTAACCTTTTTTTTCAGGAGAACACCATGTCTGCGGAACTCAAACAGAAAATCCAGGATCTCAAGGGGCGCCTCATCTCCCTGAAGGAGCATCTTTGAGGTAGATCACAAGAGAGAACGATTGCAGGAATTGGAACAGCTCACCCTGGCCCCGGGTTTCTGGGACAACCAGGAAAACGC
>Ga0180009_10004733_pt1 | contig 14860 bp, 9 predicted proteins | sample OS_PC_MetaG_FD_123537 | JGI IMG/M metagenome (GOLD analysis project Ga0180009, IMG submission 123537) | Groundwater microbial communities from the Aspo Hard Rock Laboratory (HRL) deep subsurface site, Sweden - OS_PC_MetaG | ecosystem: Environmental > Aquatic > Deep subsurface > Groundwater...
ACTTTGGCCGCAACCGGTTCCAGTAGAGTACTGCTTTCTTTCTTGGTTGCCATAGCCCGAATAACCCTGATTTACAGGCCTTATTTTGAAGTGATGTGGGGATTTTTCAAGCCCGACAGGTGTAGGGCTTAAGCAAAATGAGGGGAATCGCAAGCAAAACAGCCCTTGCTGCGCCGATTATTTTTTACGTCGTGTTTCCGAACAGCGGATGATTTCCTTACTGGTTTTCAACTCCAGGCACTGGCGCAGGTCGCCACTGGGCAAAGTTTTTTTCTTGCTATTTATCATGCGGTAGTGGGCAGGCTCCATCCCCGGAGCTGCACCACTTGGCTCGGGTACCATGGCCGGCGCACCCTCAACCGCCGCCATTGCCACACTGGCCGCACACACAAGCGGCAACACCATCAACCCGATTTTCATACGATCTCCCGAATGTGTCATGAGCCCGCAGGCTCCCGATATGAAGGCAAAACCAGACAACATCTGGATCATACGCAGCATTAAAAACAAGCGCGATGCTTTTGAATCAACGCGCGCACCCCGCCCTAATTCTGCACTTGCGCGCAACACACCGCATCATTCAGCCGGATCATGCCGCCCACCAGGATGTGGGCATTGACGCCACCGTGGCCGCGCATCGCGGTATAGCCACCCGGCCCCAGCACCGCTTCCATGCGTGAGCACGGCGCGCAATGCCCCGTTATCTCCAACGCCACCGCATCGCCAATACGCAACACCAGCGGCTGGTCACGAAACAGCGCATGCGCCGCGAGCAGATTCAAGCCCGACACCACCAGATTGCGTCGCAGCCCAGCCGGGTCGATGTTTTCCTTCCCGACCAACGCTGCCAGCACCGGCATATGTTCCGACTGGATCAGGGTCACCTGCCTGGAGTCACCCGCCACGCGGCCGCGGGAAGCCTGCGCGTAGTGATCACCTTCCAGGCCGCACGCCGCAACTGCCATCACGGATTCGACAGCGACCACTTCGCCGCGGCGCTGCGGACGCAGATAGATTGCTTCGACCCGGCCGGTGCGAGGAAACCGGCTCGCCAGATCACGCAAGTCCGCCCCTTCCTTCTCTATGGCATTACCCACATCAGCCTCATTTTCCCGTTCTTGAAACGATTTCATTGATGCTGGTTACTTGCCGTCATCGACCAGCAGTAAAGTCGGACATCAACAGAATTTAAGCAAATAGAATCGAGACGGATTTCATCAGCAGCTTTCTGAAGGGTGGACGTTGAATCATAAACGAACCCTGGCCCACCCCCCCAATACCGCACCCGCTACCGTGCCGAACCGGTGGGGGAACAGGAAGCCTGACCGTGATGCCTGGATATCAGACCCGGCGTCTGCCTGTGCAATCCGGGTACCGCATGCAACACCAATACGTCTTGCCTGCATGCTTGCCGCGCTTGGCTTTGCGCAAAGTCATTCGGCCTTGGCATTCAGGGCAGAAGGGTGCGCCCGACGTCACCACGTTAAGCGGGCCTAAGCCTGCCTTGCCGGGCACTGTCACCCCATGAATCAGCGCATGCAGCGCCTTGCCATCCATCAACTCAATGTTTTGACTGCGGGCAAACGCCTGCGCCTCATCGGTAAACTGGCCGGATGTCAGCACAAACCCGCCATTGGCACCCTGGGCTGTCATCACCCCATTGAGCTCGCGTACAGTGTTGACGCCCACCTTGATGTCGCGCCATTGCTTGCATTGCACCAGAAAGGTCTTGCCCTGCTGCTTCAAGACCAGATCAAAATCACTATCGGAGCCGCCGCTCGTCTTAGTCACCGAATAACCCTTGCGCCGAAAAGACTCGCCCACCAAGGTCTCAAACTGCCGCCAGGTCATGGCGTTTAGCGCACTCCACTCTGCGCGGGTTGCTGCACCACCAGGACTTTCCTCTAGCCTGAAACGCCCATAAGCCGACACGGCCGCGCCCAGAAAAAAAATCGCTGGCAGCAGATACTGGCCCAATGTAGCGAGCGAATGGAGTAAAACCGGGCTCACAGCGCCGCCCATAATTCCCGGTTGCGACATCGCCGTTGTCTCGCTGCTGACCACGCTGTGCAGCATCAAATAGGCTGCCAGCGCGACCATAACCCCCGCCCACCAAGGCAGCTTGCCAATTAGCGCAAGTAAATGATCGAAGCGGCTTTGTTTGCGACGAGCCATACGGTTCCTGAATTGTGTTCGGGCCTTCGCCCCGTCAAATTTGGCGCTTGGTTATTACGAAATGGTTAAGCGTACGCCCAACGAATTCTAATTCGAAGCGGGCTGATAGGCCCACGATTGATCCATAACGAGCCCACAGCACCCCGCCTTGCAAAACTTTTTGTCAGGAATCGCCTCTATCTACGACCAAGTCATCACCACGGTGTGTGGCAGCAAGCGAACCCCATACCCCATAATAATGAATAGCAATCCAACCGAGCCAAAGCCCATGTTTTCAACCCGCAGCTTACAAGCACTACTCCTCACCCTGAGCCTGGGCCTACTCGTTAGCGCCTGCGCCAAGGAAACACCCGCAGCGCCGGCCAAACCGGCATTGAGCAACCCGAATACCCAGCTCGACTCCATCGTGCTGGGCATGGGATGTTTCTGGGGCGCGGAAAAGCGCATGTCCGAAGTGGTGGGCGTGGTCGATGTGGAAAGCGGCTATGCCAATGGCGACATCACGGGAAATTATCAGGCCGTGCTCGCCCATGAGCGCGCCGTGAAAAAAGGCAAAACCAGCCAGCGCAACCATGCCGAAGTCGTCAAGGTAACGTTTGACCCCGCCAAAACCACGCTCGAAACCGTGTTGATCAAATTCTGGGAAAGCCACAACCCCACCCAGGGCGACCGCCAGGGAAACGACGTCGGCACCAACTACCGCAGCGCCATTTACACCCATGGCCCGGCACAAAGTGAAATCGCCCAGAAAACCCGCGTGGCCTACCAGCAGGCGCTAACAAAAGGCGGGCTGGGCGCCATCACCACCGATATCGCGCCACTTGAAAAATACTTTCCCGCCGAAACCTATCATCAGGACTACCTGAAGAAAAACCCACAAGGCTATTGCGGCCTGGGAGGCACCGGCGTGAAATACCCCGGCTCAACCAGCGCTGCACACCCCCCGGCGGCCCCACGGCTGGACGGCAAAGCCCTCGCCTTTGAGCGGCAACTGGTGGTGTTTGAAGCAGAGGAATGCGCGTTCTGCAAACAGTTCAAAGCCGAAGTGCTCGACAGCTGGCAGTCTCCCGTGCCCATCATCAGCACGCTCAACCCCAACGTCCCCACTGGCTGGGAACTGGAAAAAAGCCTGTTCGCCACCCCCACCATTGTCCTGTTCGAGCGCGGCAAAGAAGTCTCGCGCTACACCGGATACAGCAACCAGGCTGCCTTCTGGAAATGGCTCGGCTATCGTCTGCTGAGCCCCGCGCAACAGCATATCGCTTTTAACCAAGGCACCGAACGCGCCGGAACCGGATCACACCTCGACGAAAAACGCCCCGGCACCTTTGTCGATCCCATCACCGGCGCGCCGCTGTTCCGCAGCGACACCAAGTTCGAAAGCGGCACCGGCTGGCCCAGCTTCTTCAACCCGGTGTCGGGTGCCATCAGCCAGCATGAAGACGGCGCGCTCGGCATGAAGCGTGTTGAAGTACGTAGCGCCAGCTCCGGCATCCACCTCGGCCACGTCTTCGAAGACGGCCCCGCGCCCACCCACAAGCGATACTGCATCAACGGCAATGTGCTGAAGTTCGTGCCTGACGCGAGCAAATGATTTTGTGTCTGCCCCGTTCCGCCACAAACCGGTATTGGAACCCGGGTTAGCTCATACCCTGTTTGATAAAAGATAAATACGAATAGGCGCAGAGATAGCTCTCTCATGGTTTCCCAAGCGCCTAATGTCCGGTCTTCTTGCCTCGAACTTTCCTCTAGAAGTTCAGACCTGATCACGATCAGGCACCGGCGATCCATAGTTCAAGTGGCTGCCCGATTTTTTCTTCATATCTTTGAAGTTGCTGGATCAGTTTTTCATCGAGCACATAACCCTTGCTCAGAAGCATTGCGCCATCCTCGCCGACGACATCTCGAGCCAATTGGGTTTTCGCCTGCAACATGGCCGACGCAACACGTCGCTCAGGGCCAGCAGCCACAGCATCGACTGTCATGCCCATGATTTTCAGGAATATGGCCACGACAGACGGGTCATACCGCGCCCGGGCGCCATCCCGGATCATGGCTGCCGCCTGTTCGGGCGAACGGCGCTTCTGGGTGATGCTGCCCAGCTGAAGTTCGTCGTAATCGTCGGCCACGGCGAGTATGCGCGCGCCGATCGGAATATCCAGGCCCGAGAGATTGTCGGGATAGCCACGTCCGTTGAAATGCTCATGATGATGCTGGATGATCCGCGCGGCATTGCGCATGTTTTCCAGCTCCATCAACAACTTCGCGGCAATGGCGGGATGTTTCATGGCCAGCTGGCGTTCTTCTATCGTGAACTCCACATTGAACGGCTTCTGGAACATTTCGTCGGACCAGCCGATCTTGCCGATATCGTGCAGCAGTCCTGCCACGGTGATGTCGTTAATTTCCTGTTCGCGCAGCCCGATGCGGGAAGCCATTTTTCGAGCCAGGTCAGCGACCCGCTTGCCGTGACCGCCCATGTTTCCCTGGCGCAGTTCGATCAGGTTGGAAAACACGCACAAGCTGGCATGGAAATTCTCCTTGAGCTTTTTGTTGCCCAATTCGAGGAAATTCGAGGATTGCTTGAGCTCGGCGGTGCGCGCCCTGACCGCATCTTCCAACCCGTCATTCAGAAAATTAAGTTCGGTATTCTGCCGGGCGGTCAGTTCCAGCAACGCGTTGCGCTCATCCACCAGATGTTTGCGCTCCACCGCACCGCGAACGGCCTGGAGCAGTTGTGCATCGTCCCATGGCTTGTTCAGGTACATGTAGATTCCGCCTTCATTAATAGCGGAAATGGTGGATTCGGTATCTGAAAACCCGGTCAGCAACAAACGCACGCTATCGGGCCAGCCTTCGCGCGCCTGTTTGAGAAACGCTGCCCCGTCCATCGCCGGCATGCGCATGTCGGAAACGATCACGTCGGCAGGCTCCTGCGCCAGCAATTCAAGCGCGTGCGCCCCGCTCTCGGCCGTCCGGATGGAATAGCCCTCCGGTCGCAGCAGACGATTCAAGCTGGTCAGGATATTGGGTTCATCGTCGACCAGAAGCAGCTTTGCCGGTAGTTTATTGCTGTCTTGCATGCCGTGTTCCTTCTCCAACTGGAGTCTTCTGCCGGGCAGGCTGGCGTCCCGATGTATGGTTCACCTACACGCCCGACGTCGCAGCCTGGATTTCCTGTCCGGGGTTTTCGCCGAATGCGCTCCCGCTTGCCCGCTCAGGCGCAGCTTCAACATGACTTAACGGCAAACTCACCCGAAATACCGACCCTACGCCGACCTGGCTCGTGACCGCAATCTGGCCGCCATGTTGCTGGATCACCCCGTATGCGGTGGACAGACCCAACCCCGCGCCCTGCCCCACGGGTCGCGTAGTGAAGAACGGATCGAAAATCTGGGGCAGCACCGTTTCCGCTATGCCTGCGCCCGTGTCCTCGATTTCCACCCAGGCCTGTTCGCCTTCCACCCCGCTGCGCAGGACGATGCTGCCGGGTTTTCCCTGCAAGGCCTGCCGGGCATTGTTCAGCAGGTTGACGAAGACCTGGTTGAGGTCGGCAGGGTTGCATTCCACCAGGGGGGCGACCCCATATTCGCGTTGTATGTTCGTGCCTTCGGAGAATCGCTCACCGAGCAGGTTGAGCGTGGTGTCCAGGCATTGGTTGATGTCGACCTGCTGCCGCTGCCCATCGCTGTCGATCCGTGCAAAATCGCGTAAATCCCGGACGATATTACGTACCCGCTCGGCCCCGCTGCGCGATTCCGCCAGCAAGTCCCGGGTGTCCTCCAGCAGGAAATCCAGGTCGGCCTGCTGCCGAAACGCAACCATGGCGGTCCGGGCATCCTCGTCCATGCCAGACTCCTGCTGGATGTAACGCGCCAGCACGGCCCCCAGCGTGTCCTGATAGCGGCCCAGTGTGGCCAGATTGGAGGCAATAAACCCGATGGGATTATTGATTTCATGGGCCATGCCGGCTGCCAGCTGACCCACAGCGGCAAGCTTTTCGGACTGCATCAGGTATTGCTGGGCCTCCTGCAACTGCCGATGCAGACTCTTTAGCTCATCGTAGCTGCTTTGCAGGGCTTCCTGCGTGCGCACCCGGTCGCGCAGCTCCTGCTCCAGATGCGACTTGGCCAACTCCAATTCCTGCGTGCGTTCAAGCACGTTACTTTTCAGAATAACGTTGGCCTCGCTCACCGAGGCTTCCATGGCTTTGAGTTGGGTAATCTCGTTGCGCACCGAGATATAGCGTATTGGCAGACCGCTCTCATCCAGCATGGGCAAGATGGTGGTTTGCACCCAGTAATACTGGCCGTTTTTAGCCCGGTTGCGGATCTCGCCGGACCATACACGGCCGCTGCTGATGGTCTCCCACAGTGCCTGAAAAAACTCGGGCGGGTGAAAATCCGATTTGACGATACGGTGGTTTTGGCCGAGGAGCGCTTCCCGTTGATAACCGCTGACTTCGCAAAACTTGTCGTTGGTATAGATGATGCTGCCGTCCACATCGGTCATGCTGATGATGGAGTGCGTATCCAGCGCCTTTTGACGAAACGCCGATTGTGCCAGGGCGTCGCGCAAGCGGGTTTCGTTTTTCATGAAGCGGCCAATCAAGCGGCTGTTCCAGCGAAACACCACCCACGCCACCAGCAGGCCGACTGCGATGGAAATCGCGGCGACGCCGAACATCGTCCGGATCACGCCTTGCTGTTGCGCTTGCGCCTCTTGCACCAACTGGCTGTGCCGTTCATGGTGCGTCGCACTCCACTGCATCAAGGTATCCAGCATCTGGTTTTGCGTGGGGATGGCCGCATTGCGGAAAAGATTTTTTGCGCTGGCCAGCTCATCTCTGCGCGTCAAATTAGCCACGCGACCGAATTGCTCGACCAACTCCATGATCAGCAGCCGCTGGTGCGCCAGCACCGTTTTTTCTTCGGGCGTTACGCTCATGGCAATCTGCTGCTGGAGCGCAGCACTGAACACGCTGGCGAGGCGGTCGAATTCAAGCAGTTTTTCGTCCCGGTCGAAGGCATCCGCCATGCCGAAGATTTCGGTCATGAGCAAAGCCCGCTGCCGCGTCACGCTTAACATGGTGTTGACGGCGTTTCGCGCCACGTCGTCTTCCCGCACCACGCTGTCCAGCGTGGCCGCCATGTGCCGCAGCTGATAGATCCCGATTCCCGTGCCGGAACACATCAGCACCAGCATCACCAGCAAGCCGGCAAACAGCGGGCGGGCGGAGTTTTTCGGCTGATGCCCCGCATCCACAACCGCATCGGGTGGGGGAGAAAGAGCCGCGCTCATGCCTGTCCCTCATCCGGACCCGAAACCGGCAACACGATCCGAAAAGTGGTGCCCCGCCCTACTTCGCTGTCCACTTCGATATGGCCGCCATGTTTTTTCACAATGCCATAGGAAATCGACAACCCCAGGCCAGTGCCCTTGCCCACGGGCTTGGTCGTGAAGAACGGCTCGAAAATGCGCCCCACCACTTCCGGGGCCATGCCGCATCCTGTGTCTGAAATTTCCACCCATACCTGCTCGCCCACCTGCCTGGCGCTCACCCCCACCTGGCCGTTTGCCTCGATGGCATGGCCCGCATTCACCAGCAGATTCACGAAAACCTGATTCAACTGCCCCGGCAGGCAACGAATCTCGGGGAGATCATCATAAGAGCACGCCACCGTAGCCTTGTATTTGAGTTCGTTGTGAACGATGTTGAGCGTGCGTTCCAGGCTGTTGCGCAGATCCACCCATTGCCATTCTTCGTTATTGCCGGCATGAGCGAAGTCTTTCAAATCCTGAACGATCTTGCGTACCCGTTGTGTGCCTTCCTGGGATTCCGACAACAGCTTGGGGATGTCTTCCAGCAGGAAGGCAAAATCTGTTTCCGTTTTAATCTGCTCGATGGAGGCCTTGACGGCAGGGTCGGTTATTGCGGGCAGCGCGGCCTCATAGCTCGTCACCACGCGCAGCACATCTCCGACATATTGCACCAGGGTGTTCAGGTTGGAATGCAGGTAGCCGACCGGGTTGTTGATTTCGTGCGCCACACCAGCCGTCAGCTGGCCGATGGACGCCATTTTCTCGGCGTTCACCAGCTGTTCCTGGGTTCGCTTCAGTTCGTCGAAGGCCTGCCGCAACGCCGCTGCCTGCTGTTGGGATGCGGTGAGATTACGCATGATGGTCGAGAAGAAATCGATTTCGCCCGCGCCATCGCGATGCGCCAGTATCACCTGATGCACCGGCACTTCGTGCCCGGATACGTCCAGAATGGCGGTTTCTCCGGACCAGTCGCCATTGCGCGCCGTTTCCGGAAGCGCTTCTTCCTTGATCTTGTGAAACGCCCAGTCCGGATACGACTCGCCCCAATTACCCAGCGGCGCGGCGAGCGACAGCCCAATCCCGCGTATCTGACGCAGCGCCCGGTTGGCATACAGCATCCGTCCTTGCTCGTCCGCCATGCCGACAAAATCCGGGGTGGCCTCCAGCACGGCCGCCAGTTGTGCATGAGACTGTTCCGACTGCTTACGATCCGTGATATCGAGACACGAGACCACGCAACCCTCGTCTTCCGGCAACGCTGACACCTGCATCAGAAACCAGCGCGCCGCGCCAGCCGAGCGGCACAGAAAATCGTGTTCGAACAGAGGCGTTTCCCCGGCCAGTACGGCATTGATTCCCTGCAGGGCATGTGCTGCGCTGCTGTCGTCCTGCCCGGCAAGCGCACGCAAGGTGGCCAGATAGCTCACGCCTACGTAACTGCCCAGAGCGCCCGTGGCATGCTCGCTGGCAAAACGCGACCAGGCGCGATTTACTGCAACAATCCTGCCCTGAGCATCGAGCACCGCGAGCTGGGACGGCACCGCATCCATCGCGCTTTTCTGCCAGCCTGCCGGCGCGGGCGCGGGGTCGCTACCGCTACCGACGTACGCGTCTGCATCGGGATGTGCGCCCGTAAGCATCATCTGGCAAGTGTTGTTGCGGGCCACAGCCTTTCCTTTCAATTTCCGTACTCATCGGCGGCATCAAAAACGGCCTGCATCCTCCAGCGCAAAGCCACTGTCAGAATGGACACTATCCTGCGGGGGATCAACTCTCAAAACCGACCGTTTCCTAGCCTTGCATCCGGAACTGATCGCCTGCGGGTTGCGCTTCCAGCGCGACCGCATGCAACGGGTTCCCTATCAAGAGAAACGGCCGATGGGCGTCAAACTAAAGCGCGGCCAGAACGTCTTGGCTATCGCTTGCAGCCTGGCGCGCGGCGGCCAAGCCGGCTTCTCCAGCCGGACCTGTCAGGCCTGAGCGTTGCAAAATGGCTGGATTGACCGCCATGGAATTTTCCGACGCGATATCTCCGCTGATCACCCAGGCCACGTGCACCAGATCGGTGAGCATTTCCACTGGCGCGTCCGGCGGTTGAAGATGCGAGCGGATCGCCGCCCGGATGGCATCGGGAAAATGCCAATCGCCGGCGATATCGGCGCCCAGTTCGCAGCGGTCAAACCCAAAAGCCGCTTTCTCGTGCAAAAGCCTTTGCTCGCCTGTTTCTATTGATTCGCTTGCCAGAGATTGCCAGATTTCCGGTGCAAAATGGCCAAGCAGCAAGGCCCCCAGGTTGTGCAGCAAGCCGGCGGTAAACGCCATGCCCTGATCCCGCTTCAGGGACTTTGCAAGCGAGCCGGCCGCAGCAGCCGTAGCCAGGCTGCGCGCAATCGCCTCGGCGTCGGCAAACAGGCCGATCAATCCGGTCGAGAGCACCATCCCGCGCAGGTGACTGATGCCGAGTATCAGCACGGCCTCCTCCAGCGAACCCACCTGCCTGGACAAACCGTAAAAGGGGGAATTGGCCAGATGCAGCACCCGGGCAGCCAGGATGGGGTCCTGGCTCACCATGTGTCCCAGTTCATGGGCGGTCAGGGTCTCGTCTCCCAGGCGCGGCAAGATCGCCTGTACTGCGGGTGTAAGACCACTCAGCCGCTTTAGGCCGGCACGAATATCTGCGCGTGTCGGGGGCGTCATCGTAAAGCCCGGCCATCCAGATGATGGATCACCAGCGCAGTTCCCATCACGGCTGAGCCGGTTCCCAGGGGATAACGCCAATATTCAAGCTGCCGCCCATCTGCCAGACGGCACTGCCCTTCCCCCGTTGCGCCGGCTTCTGCCAGCCCGGCGGGGAGCACCTCGCCGGCCAGTTCGCCCAGAAAAGAACCGGCGATACCCAGCATGGATTCAGCCGCCCGGTTCATCATCACCAGATAGCCATCCGGGTCGATTCCCAGCACCGGCATGGGCAGGTGCGCCAGAATCTCTTGCGAGGCGCGAAGAATGTGTTGATTGCGCAAAGCCTCCCGCGTCTTGTCGGCGACGCGCTGCTCCAGTTCCCGGTTCCACTGCGTCAGGGTCTCGTTGGCCTCCTTGAGAGCGACGCTAAGCCGGGTGTTCTCGCGCGTCACCCGATACAGATGGAAAGCCTTGCGCACGGCTTCGCGCAGTGCATCGTCGTCCCAGGGTTTGGTGAGAAACTTGTAGATGGCTACCTGATTCACCGAATCCGTCACGCTGGACAGTTCCGTATACCCGCTCAACATGATGCGTACGGTATCTGGCCAGCACTCGCGGGCCTCACGGAGGAACTGTATCCCGCTCATGCCGGGCATGCGCTGGTCCGTCAGAATCACCCCCACCTCGTTTTCGGCCAGCAGCGCCAGGGCATCCTGTCCACTCGAAGCGCTCAGCAGGCGATAGCCGTCGCGCCGGAACAAACGGCCCAAAGCGGACAGAATATTGACTTCGTCGTCGACGATCAGCAGCGTTTCGGGTGCGTCTTGTTGTTCAGTCATCCGGGGGCATGGGCATGTTTTTCCGTTCCCGCACCGAACCGGCTGGCCACAACGACGGGTGAACAGCCTAGGTCAGGCATGAGCGGGGGCATATGTAAAATCAATCGGCCGCCCCCTTGTTTCCTTTTAATCATTAAAGACCATCCAAGGCCAACAGTCATACCTTTGCCTAATAAAGTTAGCCCCTGTTTACAATCAGTTCACCAAATGCCGGTATGGCTTGTCTATCATAAATAAATGTATGACCAATTAGTGCATCTGTGTCGGGGAGCGGGCTTGTGATAAAAGCGCTCCCAATTTCCCTCCAGTTGTTGTTGAGCTATCTGTTGGTGGCCGCGTTGCCGCTGGCCGGTCTGGCTACTTTTTATCTGGCCTCGTTTGAGAGCTTGCTACGCGACACCGTCCTGGAAAACATGGCGACCCTCGCCGATAAAAAAGTCGAGCACATCAATAGCCACATTTCCGATCGCCTGATTGATGTCGAGCAGCTCGGCAAACGAAAAGTCATCCTCGAAGGGCCCGCCTCGCTAGGTCGCCTTTTTCGCACAGGAGGTCTTGATGCTCCCGACTATCAGTCTGCAGCCAGCCAGCTACGCAACGACCTCAAATCCGCCAACGCAATCAGCGACTACGACGACTTGTTGTTGATGGACACGGCCGGTAACGTGGTGTTTTCTTTCGCCCATAATCGGGATCTGGGCACCCATCTCCGGCAAGGCCCCTATCGTGAAACCCAACTGGCAAAGGGGTTTGAACTGGCCATGCAAACCCGCCAGGCCCGCCTCACCCGCTTTGCGCCCTATGCCCCAGCCGGCAACCAGCCGGTCGGCTTCCTGACTACGCCAATAATAGAAAACGGGATGGTGAAAGGCGTGCTGGCCTTGCAATTGAACGCACGCACCCTGGAAACCGTGACCATCAACCGAACCGGCCTGGGCCGTACCGGAGAAACGGTGCTGGCGCAAAAGGATGGCAGCGCAGTCTTTTACACGGCACCGCTCAAGCACATCCAGGATGCTGCCTATCATTATCGGGTGACGCTTCAGGAAGCATCACTGCCGATGCAGGCGGCGCTGGTTGGGGCTGCTGGCCGAGGAGTCATGCGCGACTATGTCGGCATTGAAAGCGTGGCGGCCTGGCGCTATTTACCCGCGCTGGGATGGGGCATGGTCGTCAAAATTGACGCTCGAGAAGCCTTGGCGCCCGCCACCCGGCTGCGCCATATTTCTTATCTGGCGCTGGCTTTGTTCCTGATCCTGTCCGGCGCTGTGGCCTATTTTTTTGGGCGCAGACTGTCCCGCCCGATCCAGCGACTGACAGAAGTGGCCGACCGTATTGCCCTGGGTGATTTTTCCCGGCATGCGCCGCTCCATGACCACGATGAACTGGGCCGGCTTTCGCATGCCTTCAATCATATGACGGATGCCTTGGCTGAATCCCGCCATGACCTGGAAGCCAAAGTTGAAACGCGCTCACAAGCATTGCGGGAAATCACAGCGCTGCAAAATGAAATAGTCGACAAAGCCGGCGCACTTGTGGTCGTGCTTGATCGCGAAGGCCGTATCCGTCGTTTTAATCGCGCCTGCGAAGAATTGACGCAGTACGGCTTCGCGGAAGTCGAGGGAAAGTTTGTCTGGGATTTCTTTCTAACGCCCGAGGATCGCGTAGCCATTCAGGAGGACGTCTTCAACGCGGCGGTGCGGGATCCGCTCGCCCTGCGCGAGTCCCATACCCATCACTGGGTTGCACGGGACGGATCGAAACGCCTGATTGAGTGGTCCAATTCGCTGCTGCTTGATGCGCATGGCGAGCTGGAATTCATGGTCGGCATCGGCACCGATATTACGGAAAAACAGATCGCCAATGCAGTACTCAAGAATAGCGAGGCACGACTCAAGGAAGCACAGCGCATCGCGGGCGTCGGCAGTTGGCAACTCGACCTGAGGACTGGCAAGCTGGCCTGCTCGGACGAAATCCTCCGTCTATTCGAAATTGCCCCACCCCAGTTCAGGCCCACCTACAGTGAATTGCTTAACGCAATCCACCCGGAAGACCGCGATCGCGTCAGCCAGGCTTATAGCGACTCGTTGGCGACCCACGCGCCTTACGACATCGTCCATCGGTTGCTTATGCCTGATGGCCGGATCAAATGGGTGAACGAACGCTGCGAGACGCTCTACGATGAGCACGGCAAAGCGCTCCTTTCCCTGGGGACGGTGCAGGACATTACTTTGCGCAAACAGGCCGAGGAATCGTTGCGGCTCTATGCCAATGTATTCGAACACAGCGGTGAGGCCATACTCATTACTGACCGCGACAAACACATCCTGGCGGTGAACCCTGCCTTTACCCGCCTAACGGGTTACAGCCTTGACGAAATTCAGGGGAAAGATCCCAATTTTCTGGCTTCTGGCCAGACGCCCGAAGAAACCTACACGGAAATGTGGTCGACATTGGATCAAACCGGTTTCTGGCAGGGTGAGGTCGTCGACCGACGCAGGGACAACAGCCTGTACCCGAAGTGGCTGTCGATATCGGTTGTGATTGACCCGGATGGCGAGATCACCCATTACGTGGCCAGTTTTACCGATATCAGCGCGCGCAAGGAAGCCGAGGCACAAATCAGCCGGCTGGCCTATCACGACACCCTGACCGGCCTGCTCAACCGCTTCAGCCTGCAGCACCAACTGGATCAGGCCCTGGCCATGGCACATCGTGAGCAGCACGCGCTGGCGGTGATGTTTCTCGACCTGGATCGCTTCAAAACCGTCAACGACACCCTGGGCCATGCCGTTGGAGACGGCCTGCTCAACGAGGTGGCACGCCGTCTGCGCCACAACGTACGCAGCAGCGACATCGTCGCTCGCCTGGGTGGCGACGAATTCGTGATTGTGTTGACCGAAGTGGAAGACGTTACGGCTGCAGCCCGTCTGGCCGGGAAAATTCGGCAAGCTTTGGCGCAGCGCTACACCATCGGGGAAAACGAAATCCATTCAACCGCGAGCCTGGGCATCGCCATTTACCCGAATGACGGCGAGGACGGCGAAGCGCTGATGAAGAACGCCGACACCGCCATGTATCACGCCAAATCGCAAGGCCGTAACAATGTCCAGTTCTTTACCGCCGAGATGAACCAGGCTGCGATCAAGCGGCTGACCTTGGACAACGACTTGCGGGTGGCTGTGGAAACCCGGCAGTTCGAGCTTTTTTATCAGCCCCAGCTGGATAGTCGCGATGGACGCATCATCGGGGTCGAGGCGCTGGTACGCTGGCGCCACCCGCGCAATGGCCTGATTTCGCCGGCAGAATTTATCCCGGCTGCCGAAGACACTGGTCTGATTTTGCAGCTGGGCGAATGGGTGCTGGACGAGGCCTGTCGCCAACTCTGCGCATGGCGGGATGGCGGGCTGCATGGCATCACCATGGCGGTGAACCTGTCGGCGCATCAGCTTCATTCACCCGTTTTTCTGGAACAGGTGACGCAGGCACTGGAAAAACACCGGCTGCAAGGCTCCGACCTTGAACTCGAAATCACCGAATCGGTTGCCATGCGCGATCCCGATTCCAGCATCAGCCAGCTCAGGGCACTGCGCAACCTGGGCGTGCGACTTTCGATCGACGATTTCGGGACGGGATATTCCTCGCTCAGCTATCTCAAGCTGCTGCCTATCCATACCCTCAAGCTCGACCGGTCCTTTGTTCGCGATATCGAAACCGACAGTAACGACGTGGCGATCTGTACCGCCACCATTGCGCTGGCCCATAACCTGGGTCTGGCCGTGATTGCAGAAGGCGTCGAAACCGAGGCGCAGCGTCTGCTGCTGACCTCGCACCAATGCGACTTC
>Ga0180009_10004734_pt1 | contig 14859 bp, 12 predicted proteins | sample OS_PC_MetaG_FD_123537 | JGI IMG/M metagenome (GOLD analysis project Ga0180009, IMG submission 123537) | Groundwater microbial communities from the Aspo Hard Rock Laboratory (HRL) deep subsurface site, Sweden - OS_PC_MetaG | ecosystem: Environmental > Aquatic > Deep subsurface > Groundwater...
AGGTTGCATGAGCCACCCGGCGAAGAAGGTTTCGGATGAGGGCTCCGGGAAACCCCCTTTTTCCGCCAGGGTCGTGTCCCTGGCCGAGAGGTTCACTGCCATGAACAGGATGGAAAACGCGGGGGGAAATCCCCTGCGCCTGCTGTCTGAAAAGGCCGGTCTGGTCCTGGGGGCGGGTGAGATGGGAGCCGTCCTGGCCCGGGCCGGGGTGGGCAAGACCGCCGTCTTGGTCCAGATCGCCCTGTCTCACCTCCTTTCCGGGAAGAACGTGCTCCATGTGTCCCTGGACCAGCCCGTGAAAAAGGTCTGCCTGTGGTATGATGAGGTTTACAACCACGTGGCCGGGCCGGTTGGAACCGGTTCGTCCGTGGATCCCTGGGAGACCATCCTGCCCAACCGGTTCGTCATGGCCTTCCAAGCCCAGGGGTTTTCCGCCGCCGTGCTGGAAGAACGCATCACGGACCTGACCGAGCAGGGGATTTTCTATCCCCAGGTGGTTCTGGTGGACGGCATGCTTGTGGATGAAGCCGCCCGGGAAGCCCTGACGGATCTTGCCCGGGTGGCCCGGGAAAACCGGCTGTCCATGTGGCTTTCGGTCCGCATCACCGCCGACGGCGAGAACGGCGGCCCGCCCCAACCCTTTGACCGGGTGGCGGACCTGTTTTCCACGGCGATCCTCCTCACCCCCGGCGAAGGGAAGATCCGTCTGACGCCGGTTCTGGGCCCCGGCATGGGCGACCCGGCCCGGGAACTGGCCCTGGACCCGTCCAGTCTGCTCATCGTGGAAAACGGGCAACCCTAAGACGAAAAAACGAAAGATCCAAGGCCCGCTCCCTCCGGGAGCCTTACTCCTCCCCGCAGTCGTGTCCGTGGGCAATGCAGCCTTCGCCCGAGTCGGCCACCTGGCCCGCCAGGAAAGCCTCGGCTACTTCCCGCACCCCACCGGAGCATCCCCGCACCACCTGGATGCCGTGGCGGACGAGCATGTTCACCGCCCCGCCCCCCATGTTCCCGGCCAGCATGACCGTAACGCCAAGTTCCGCCAGCTGGGGAACCACGTCGGACTTGCATCCGCACCCGGCGGGGGGGGGCAGCCGCTGTTCATCCACGATGTTTTTGTTCTCGTCCACGGTGAGGATGGCGAAAAACCGGCAGTGGCCGAAATGGCCGTCCACCTGGGTACCGTCCGAAGGCAAGGCGATTTTCATTTTTTGCTCCATGCTGGCAGGGGAGAAATTTTTATGGGAACCCGGTCTCTGGAGAAGCCTCCGGGCCCGTGTTCCTCATCCACCCGAAGCTCGGTTTCATAGGCCCCGGAGCCGGGGGCTGTCAAACGTTTTGAGATAAAGCCCAAAAAGATTTTCCGGCAAGCCGCTGAAAAGCCCCGCCGGCCCGGGTCTCCAATCTGCGTAATCCATTGATTCCCTTCCCCATACAAAAAAAGCCCGGGAGGCTTTCGCCTCCCGGGCTTTTGACTGTCGTTTCAACCTCCGAAAGGGGGCGGGCCTAGAACAGGCCGCTCACCTTGCCGGTGGTCGGGTCAACGTCGATCCGGCGGAAAGCCGGGTTGGAGCCCGTGCCGGGCATGAGGCTGATGGTGCCGGCGCAGGGGCAGAGGAATTTGGCGCCCGAGTAGATGAGCACGTCGCGGATGGGGAGCCGCCAGCCCTTGGGCACGCCCTTCTTGACCGGGTCGTGGGTCAGGGACAGGTGGGTTTTCACCATCATGGTGGCGAAGTCTGCGTACTTGGAATCGCTTTCCAGCATCTCGGCCTTGGCGTTGGCCTCGGGGGCCCAGTCCACGCCGTCGGCACCGTAGACTTCCTTGGCGATGAGAGCCACGCGGTCGCGGAGCTTCATCTCCAGGGGATACAGGAAGTCGAAGTTGTTCCCCTCGTTGCAGGCATCAATGACCGCGTCCGCGAACTCCAGGGCTCCGTCACCGCCCTTCTCCCAGTGCTTGGACTCGGCGCAGCGTGCGCCGGCGGCCTCGGCGGCCTTCTTCACGATGGCCACTTCCGCGTCGGTGTCCGTGTAGAAGCGGTTGACGCAGACCACGGGGTTGATGCCGGCCTTGCGGATGACGCCGATCATGTGCACCATATTCTCGCAACCCTTTTCCACCAGGGCCAGGTTCTCCTTGGTGTAGGCCTCGTCCAGGGCCTTGCCCGCCACCACCTTGGGCCCGCCGCCGTGCATCTTGAGCGCGCGGACGGTGGCGGTGAGCACGGACACGTGGGGCTTCAAGCCGGAGAAGCGGCACTTCACGTTCCAGAATTTCTCGAACCCGATGTCCGCGGCGAAGCCGGACTCGGTCACGTGGTAGTCGAACAGCTTCAGGGCAACGCGGTCGGCGATGATGGAACTCTGGCCCACGGCGATGTTGGCGAAGGGGCCGGCGTGGACAAAGCAGGGCTGATACTCGGCGGTGCTCATGAGGGTGGGGTTGATGGTGTTCCGCATGAAGGCGGCCATGGCATTGCCCACCTCCAGGTCGGCGCAGGTCACGGGCTTGCCGCTCTTGTCAAAGGCCACGGTGATCTTGTTGATGCGGTCCTTGAGGTCGGCCAGGTCCTTGGCCACGGCCAGGATGGCCATGAGCTCGGAGCCCACGGCGATGCCGAACTTGCTCTGCATGGTGTAGCCGTCCGTGCGGCCGCCCAGGCCGATGACGATGTTGCGGAGCGCCTGGGCGCAGAAGTCGATGATCCAGCCGAACTCCACGCGGGTGGGGTCGATGTCCAGGCGGCGCATGCCAGTGAGGCGCTTGAGCTGCTCGTCGTTGTAGTTCCGCTCGTGCTGCATGCGGGCGGTCATGGCCACCATACCCAGGTTGTGGGCGTTCATGATGTCGTTGATGTCGCCGGTCAGGCCCAGGGAGAACTCGGTCATGGGGATCAGGAGCGAGTTGCCGCCGCCGGCCGCCGTGCCCTTGACGTTCATGGTGGGGCCGCCCGAGGGCTGGCGCAGGGCGCCGCCCACGTTCATGCCGCGTTTGCCCAGGCCTTCCATGAGGCCCACGGAGGTGGTACTCTTGCCTTCGCCCAGGGGGGTGGGGGTGATGGCGGTCACCTCGATGTATTTCCCATCCGGATTATCCTTCAGGCGCTCGATGACTTTCAAGAAGTCGATCTTGGACAGCCGGCCCATGGGCAGCATCTCGTCCGCCTGCAAGCCCAGCTTCTCACGCCACTGCTCGGGCGTGGGCATGTTCTTCTCGGCTTCCTCGGAAATCTGCCAGTCTGCCATCTTTGTCGCATCGTAGGCCATTAAGATTCCTCCTTTTGCATGTAAGGGATGGTTTCCCGGTCCGGGAAACGCCATAGGGTCCGTGCCTGCCCAGCCACCCGGGCCGAGGATGTTCATTGTTTACGGTGTTGTCCCATAGCATGGCCGATCGGCCTTTGACAACCCATATCGGAATCCCGGCCGGACTCCGGAATCGGGGCTCCAACCCTTTGTCCTCATTGCCCATCCCTTGCCCATGGTGTGTGGTTATCATTGACCTTCCCCTCGGCGCTTGTTATCCTTGGAACAATGGAACCAGGAACCGTTGTCGAATATATCGAGAGGAAACAGATCCTCTGCGCGGTCGTCCTGCAGGTCAAAAAAAGCAAGCTCAGGCTCCTGGCCCAGGGAAACCGGGAGTCGTCCATCGCCGAGCATCGCGTGCTGATGGCCGACGGCCAGGTGCCCCCCCAGTTGGGGCGCGACCGGATGGCGGCTCTGGTGTCGGAGATCGCCCGGAAGCGGGAGGAGATGAAGTCCTCCGTGGACGTGGAGGAGCTTTGGGATGTCCTGCAAGACGAGCCCCAGTGGATAGACGCCACCTTCATGGCCGAACTGGCCTTTGGCGGCCCGGCGGACGCGGACCAGCGTTCCGCCGTGGTCCGGGCGTTTTTTGAGGACCGCGTTTTTTTCCGTTTCGACAACGACCGGTTTTATCCCCACTCCCCGGAAGAGGTGGAGGGCATTCAGGGCCGGGCCCGGGAGGATGCCCGGAGAGAGGCCTGCATCGCGTCCGGCTCCCAGTGGCTGAAGGACGTGCTCTCCACCCCCGGCGAAGATCCGCCCCCAAGAAATCCCGAACTCGAACCGCTTCTGGTTTCCACCTTTCTCTTTGACGGCGAGGCTCCGGACCAGGATGTCATGAAGCCCGTGCTCGCCGCCGCGGGCATCCGGCGGACCGAGGACCTGTTCGACATCCTGGTGCGCCTGGGCCTCATGGACCCGCACGAGAACGTCGAACTCCTCCGCCAGGAGGTGCCCCGCCAGTTCGATGCCGTGGTGGCGGGCCGGGCCCTGCTCCTGGCCGAAAACCCGGGCTCCGTGTCGGACCCCTGCCAGCGGCGGGACTTCACGGGCCTGCCTGTTCTCACCATAGACGGCCAGAGCACCGCGGACTTTGACGACGCCATCAGCGTGGAGGGGGACGGGGATCTTCTCCGGGTGGGCATCCACATCAGCGACGTGGCCCACTTCATCCGCCGGGGCGACCTCCTGGACGCCGAGGCCCGGCGCCGGGGCAGCTCCATCTACATGCCCGATGAAAAAATCCCCATGTTCCCGCCCATCCTGGCCGAGGGGCTGCTCTCGCTCCGGGCCGGGACCGTGCGGCCGGCCATCTCGGTTCTGGTTCAGATGGACACGGACGCCAACGTCCTTTCCTACGAGGTGTGCCAGAGCCTGATCCGGGTGGGCCGCCAGCTCACCTACCACGAGGTGAACCTCATGGCCGGGGCGGACAAGGAGATCATCGCCCTGTGCAGCCTGGCGGAGAAGCTTAAGGAGCAGCGCCTGGACGCGGGTGCGGTGGTCATCAGCCTGCCCGAGGTCAACGTGTGGATCTCCCCGGAAAAGGAGATCTCCGTCCACCGCATCAACCGGGAGAGCGCCAGCCGGAACATGGTGGCCGAGATCATGATCCTTGGAAACCGCCTCATGGCCGAGTTCCTGCGGGATCACGAGTGCCCGGCCGTGTTCAGGGGCCAGCCCAAGCCCCGGGTCCGGCTTTATGAAAAAGACCAGGGCTCCTTGTTCCAGAACTGGATGCAGCGCCGCCAGCTGGCCCGGTTCTGCCTGACCCCGGACCCGGCCCCCCACTCGGGCCTGGGAGTGGAGGCCTACGTCACGTCCACCTCCCCCATCCGCAAGTACCTGGATCTCGTGACCCAACGCCAGATCCGGGGCGTCCTGGGCCTGGACAAGACTTACACCCGCCAGGAGATCATGGATGTCATCCAGGACGTGGCGCGGCCCCTGTCCAAGGTCTCCCGGTCCCAGTGGACCCGTTCCCGGTATTGGCTCATCCACCATCTGGCCTCCCGCATGGGCGTCCAGGAGGACGCCATGGTCCTGGAGCGCCGGAAGGACCGCTACGTGCTCCTCCTCACCGAAACGATGATGGAGGTGGTCCTCCCCATAACCCCCGGCATGCCCACCCTCTCCCCGGAAGACCACCTGCACGTGAAGGTCACCAAGGCCGATCCCCGCGCCCTCAACCTGGCCGTGGAACTGGCATAGAAGTCTTGAGTTGGAAGCCGGAAGGCGCGGAGCGCGCTGCCGGAAGCCCGAGGTCCGGAAAGGGTCCGGGGCCGAAGCCGCATACCCCTGGAGCCCCGGGCGGGACCTGTAGACCAAACCCGGCATTGACCCGTCCCCAAACCAACCCCTGGCCCTGGACGGGAAAACAGGGACCCGACCCCCGAAACTCCGCCCGGAAGGAACCCCGTCATGATGCGACCGCTCTCCATCCCCATCCTGGCTCTGTTTCTTTGCGCCCTTTTCTTCCCAGGCCCTGGGCTCTGCATGGGGGCCGCCCCCGGCATGGCCGGCGAAGTGACAGATGCGGAAGGCGATTCCCTCATCCTGCGGGAAAACGGCCGGAGCATCCAGGCCCGGGAAGGCACGGCCCTGTTTCCCGGGGATGAAATCACCACCGGACCGGACGCCTCTCTCCGCTTCACCCTGTCCGGGATCGGGGAATTCGCCCTGGCCGGGGACACCCGCCTGGATCTCGCGGAGGTCTTTTCCGGGGAGGAGGACGAGCCCGGGGTCCTTTCCCTGGCTGCGGGCTATTTGTGGTCCCGGGTGGACACCGGCGGGAAGCGGACCGTGGAGGTCCACACCCCCACCACCGTGGCCGGGGTCCGGGGCACGGAGTTCGAAACCGTGGCGGCCCTGGACGGGTCCACGGCCGTGGCTGTGGACGAGGGAACTGTGGAGGTGACGGTCGGGGAGGAAGCGGTCATGGTGGGTCCTGGCCAGATGTCCGGAACCGGTCCGGACCTGGCTCCGGAACCCCCGGCCCCCGCGCCGGAAAAGGCCCGCCGGGACTGGGGCGCCTGGAGGAAAACGCGCCGGGAAAACCTCATGGAGAGGCTCCCGGCCGGGGCGGCCCGGCTCCGGGCCACCATGGAGCGCCTGGACCAGCGGGCGCAAAGGGACCGGGAGCGGATGCTCTCCCAGGCCGAGACCCTGGCCCGGGACGCGGCCCGGCTGAAGGGGCTTGCCAAGACCCGGGGGCCCGAGGCCAGGGAGGCGCGCAAGGAAGCCTGGAAGAGGTTCGCGGACGGCTTTCAGGGCCTCCGGGGCACGGTCCAGTCGTTCCGGGGCTCCATCAGCCGGGCCCGGGCCTGCGCCCGGCTCTGCCACGTGGTTTCAGCGGCCTTTGAAAAGGAGCGGGAACGCTATGGGGACCAAGCCCCGGCCGTGGAAGCCGACCTGAAACGGGTGGAGGAACTGGCCAGGGAAATGAAGCGGGACGTCCAGGGCCTCAGACGGGAAATCCGAGAGAAATTCAAGGATTTCCGCAAGCTCGCCCGGGGCCGGGAAAAGGCGGGTTCCTGAAACGGACGTTGGTTTTTGGCCTTTGCTCCCGGCATGGCGGATGGAAAAGCCAGCCGGGCGCAAAGGACGGGAAGTCCCTTTTTCCGCATCTCCCTTGACGGGACAGGCACAATATCCGTATATTGCCATACGTAAATAAATCGTGACCCTGAACCTTTCCGGAAGAACATTCCATGAAAAAAGCGATTCCGGCCATCCTCCTTGTTGCCGCGTTTCTGGTCGCCTTCCCGGCCGTTTTTTGCCGGGCCGAGGGGCCGTTGCCCGAGGTACCCACCCCGGGCCTGGTCACCATGGTGGACCTGGGTGCCCACAAGTGCATCCCGTGCAAGATGATGGCCCCCCTGATCAAGGAACTCCAGGCCGAGTACGCGGGCCGGGCCTCGGTCATCTTCATCGACGTATGGGAAAACCGGGACCAGGCCAAGCGGTTCGGCATCCGTGGCATTCCCACCCAGATCTTCTACGACCGGGAAGGCGGGGAAGTGGAGCGCCACGTGGGCTTTTTGGACAAGAAGAGCATCCAGGACATGTTCACCCGACTGGGCGTGCCTCCAGCGGAAGGAGCCCCCTGATGCTGGACGGGTTTCTGATCAGCGTGAACCAGTGGATGGGCGGGGGCCTGGCTCTGGCTGCGGCAGGCTGTTTCCTCTGGGGCATGGTGAGCGTGATCTTAAGCCCCTGCCACATGGCCTCCATCCCCCTCATCGTGGGCTACGTGGCCGGGGAGCGGCACCGGGTGAAGGCCAGCACGGCAGCCCGGTACGCCCTGGCCTTCACCCTGGGCCTTTTCATCACCATCGCCCTGATGGGGGTGGCCTGCTCCCTTTTGGGGAGGATGCTGGGGGATGTGGGGCCCTGGTGGACCATCCCCGTGGGGCTCATCCTGGTGTGGGTGGCCCTGGACATGCTGGGGGTGGAGGCCTGCTCCATGGGCGGGGGCCTCCTCTACCGCCTGCGGGTCAAGGGGCTTTCCGGGGCCCTGATTCTGGGGCTTGCCTACGGGGTCCTGTCGGGTTCCTGCACCTTCGGATTCATCGCCCCCATCCTGGCCGTCATCACCATCCAGGAACGAATCGCCACGGGGGTGCTGTTCATCATCCTCTTCGGCCTGGGCCACTGCCTGCCCATCGCCGTGGCCGGGTCCAGCACGGCCCTGGTGCGCCGGGTCCTGGAAAGCGGGCGCTACCAGCGCGGCGGCCTTTGGTTCCGGAGGCTGGCGGGCGTCACCATCGCCTGCATGGGCCTGTATTTCATCGCCCGCCCCTTCATCCAGACCTTCTCCGCCTAGCCCGCGCCACGGCCGCCTGAAGGCCCGGCGAACCCGGCCATTGTCCCCTCATGGGCCTGTGTTGTAGAATGCCCACATGAACCCAACCCCTGCCACCCGATCCACGGAGCCCGGGCCGCCCCGCCGCCGATGGGGAAAAACCCGGGGCGCGCTCCTTTTCCTGGCGGCCCTGGTCCTGGCCTCGGCCGGGGCCGAGGCCTTCCTCCAGGCCACGGGCCTGGCGGACCGGGGGTTTTCCTTTTTCATCCGCCACATGGACCGGGACGTCTCCTTCGGCGGCTATGTCTCTGACCCGGACCTCTTCTGGCGCATCCGGCCCGGCGCGGAGATCTTCATCGAACTTCCCGGCCGGCCCTCCTTCCACGCCCGCTCCAATTCCCACGGCCTCCGGGGCCCGGATTTCCCCACGGAAAAACCACCCGGCGAAAAGCGCATACTCTTCCTGGGGGACTCCATCACCTTTGGCCTGTTCCTGGCGGATGAAGACAGCCTCCCGGCCCGGGTCCAGGCGATTTTGGCCGAAACGGGCCATTCCGAATGGCGGGCCGTGAACGGGGCGGTCACGGGCTACACCTCCCAGCAGGGGCTCTTGTACCTGGAAAAGGAAGGGCTCTCCCTGACGCCGGATCTGGTGGTGGCCTGTTTCGGAGCCAACGACGCCAGTTTCCGGCTCCTGTCGGACCGCCAGTGCCGGAGCCTCACCCGCCCGGGGAGCCTGGCCCGGCGTTTCGCCCTGGCCGGGCTGGTGGAAAAGGCCCGGGCCCGGCAGGCCATGGCACGCCGGGAAGAGGATGTGAATTGGGTGCTCCGGGTGGGGCCCCTGGAGTTTTTCGAAAATATGGCCCGCATGGCCCGGATAAGCCAAGAGGCCGGGGCGCTGGCGCTTTTCCTGGCCACTCCGGGCCGCCACCCCGCCTTTCCCGGCCAGCCCCCGGTCTGGGAGGCGGTCACCAGTCCCCAGACCCGCCGGGCCGCCCTGGATTCCGGGGCGGGATTTTTGCCCCTCACCGGCCTCAGGGCCACGGACCCGGAAGACAACTCCGCCCTGTTCTACGATTCCTGCCACATGACGGGCCGGGGCAACGACCTGGCCGCACGGCGGGTGGTGGACTGGATGGAGGAGAACGGATTGCTGGATGGAAGGGATTGACTCGGGGTTTCCGGTCTGGATCGGTTGCCGGAAGAAAGGCCCGAGTCCGGCGGCCATGTTTCCGCTTTTCCAGGACGCCTCGGCCCTTGAACTCAATCCCCCCAACCTCCCCTTGAGAAAGAGGGGGGGCAGTTCGGACCGTGCCTCAAAAAGAGCCTCTTTTTGCCCACCGCCCAAATCGGGCCGCCAGGGCAGGGGGGCCGGGCCGCTGGCCCTGCTACACGCTAATCACGCTGTCTGCCAGTTGCATGCTGGTCACGATGTCCAGCATGTTCGTGGTCTCGCCGATTTTCTTTTGATCCAGCAGGTTGAAGTGGGTGAGGCAGGTGCCGCACACCAGGATGGAGGTTTTTGCCTTTTCGCAGGCCTCCAGGGCTTCCAGGTGGGGCGAGCCGGCCACCGCGCATTTCACCCCGCTGTTTACGAACACCAGACGCCACAACTCCGGGCCCATCTCGGGCAGGGTCTTCAGGAAGTTGCCCAACAGGGCCGCCCCCAGGGCGTCGTCTCCCCGGCCCATGCGGTCCGCAGCCACCAGGACCAGGACCTTTCTGGCGGCTCCCTTGGGGGAGGCTTGCCTGGGGGCAGGGGAGGGGGCGGTGGTCTGTCCCTGGCGTTCGCCCTCGATCCGGAATCCGCCCTCCACGGCTTCCACGGTCACCGAGAACCCCTGATGGCCAAGGAACCGGCCCACGTTCTCCCGGGCCGCCTCGCTGTCCACGAGGACAGCCACCTGGGACGAGCCGTCCTTCTCGATAGCCTGCTTGGTCCTTAGCACGGGGGCCGGGCAGGCCAGTCCCCGGCAGTCCAGTTCCTTCATGTGGTTCCTCCCTTGGGGCCGTTGTCCAAACAACCGGCCGCCAGATCCTACCCAAAACCCCCTCCCGTGTCCATTCGATGCTTTCAATGGCAACAGGCCCGGGAATAGAGGCTGTATATCTTGCCTCTAATACCCGGCCGTGAAAGTACTAGGAAAAAGGTGTTAGGAAAACAGGGGTGGGCCTTAGGCGTTGGTATGACGACAATCCTTGGAATATCGGGTAAGTATGAGAAGAAAAAACCTACTTTGTACCGATTGCAAAGGTTTTTCCCCTCATGCATTCTATCAGTCAAGTATGGAGTTCATTTTCCTTCCGCAGTTCTGACCGTAGCACTTTTCTCCGTTTCACCAACGCTCCGAGCCTGAAAAGGGGGTCTTCATGAAGCCGTCTCGCCTTATCCTCGTGGTCCTAGTTCTTCTCTTCGTACCCGGTCTGGTTTTCGCCGGGGGAAGCTCCACCGCCTGCAAGACCAAGTATCCCGTGGTCCTGGCCCATGGTATGGGAGCCTCGGCCGAGATACTGGGAATCGTGGACTACTGGTGGGGCATCGAGGGTGCGCTGGAGGGCGAGGGCGCCAGGGTGTACATCACCAGCGTGAACGGCATGGACTCCACGGAGAACAAGGCCGCCGACTGGAAGCGCCAGGTCCTGAACATCCTGGCCGCGTCCAGGTCGGCCAAGGTGAATGTCATCGGCCACTCCCACGGCACCATATACACCCGCTGCGCCATCACCAACATGGGCCTGGCTTCCAAGGTGGCCTCCCACACCAGCCTGGCCGGCCCGCACCTGGGAAGCTCCGTGGCGGACGTGATCATGTACATGCCCGACAAGCTGGTGGGCGTGGGCACGAACGTGCTGGATTTCATCTACGCCTTTGTGTTCGGCGACACCAACCCGGACACCTACACCAACGTTCTCCAACTCACCACGGGCTACATGAAGAACGTGTTCAATCCCAACACGCCCAATGTGTCCGGCATCTACTACCAGAGCTGGGCCGCCAAGGCCAAATGGAGCTGCCCCAGCGTGGTTCTGGAGCCCACGTGGATCCTCATGCTGGCCATGGAAGGCGACAACGACGGCCTGGTGGGCGTGAACTCCGCCAAGTGGGGAAACTTCCGGGGCGTGCAGCAAGCGGCATGGTACAGCGCGGGCTGCGACCACCTGAACATGGTGGGCCAGCTTTTCGGCATGACTCCGGGATTTAGCGCGCCGGACTTCTTCGTCTCCGTAGTGAAGGACCTGAAGAATCGGGGGTACTGAAACCCCGGGAAAAGAAGGGTATAGGGGAGGCAAAGGGGGCCGGGGGCTCCGCCGCTTCCCTGCTGAAAACCGGGCCGGGACCGACAGGTCCCCGGCCCGGTTTGTTTTTTGGGGCCGGAGTCTTGGGGTTCGGGAGGATGAAAAGGAGAAATCCCCCTGCGCCCCTCCCTCTTTCAAAGAGGAGAACCCGGCCGCAGGTTCCGGATACCGGGCTTTACTTGTTCGGCCCGGACCCTTACATTGGATGCTAGTGATGTCCGGGGCGTGAACCGCAAAAGAATGACAGGGAGGAAATCCTCTTGGACTTGAAGCCCCTTTTTTCGCCCAGGTCCGTGGCGGTCATCGGAGTTTCCCTGGGAAACGACCGCCACCCGGCCAACGTGATCTTCAACAAGAACCACCTGCGCCACAGGGTGAAGGTCTTTGCCGTAAACCCCAAGGGCGGCAGCCTTCTGGGGGAAACCGTCTACAAGGACGTGGGCTCCATTCCGGAAAAGGTGGATCTGGCCGTGGTGGCTGTGCGGGCCGACCTGGTGCCCGGGGTGATCCGCCAGTGCGTTGATGCAGGGACCGCCGGAGCGGCGGTCATCTCCGGCGGGTTTGCAGAGGTGGGCCGCCAGGACCTCCAGGAGGAGATCGTGAAGATCGCCCGGGACGCGGATTTCCCGCTCATCGGCCCCAACTGCCTGGGGGTGTACGCGCCTGCCTACGTGGACACCTTTTTCCTCCCTGCCGAGCGCATGATCCGGCCGGAACAGGGCAACGTGGCCCTGGTGTCCCAGAGCGGCGGCATCCTGGTGGATCAGATGATCAAGTTCGCCGAGGAGGGGGTGGGGATTTCCATCGCGGTTTCCATCGGCAACAAGGCCCTGGTGCGGGAACTGGATCTGTTGCGCCACCTTTCCGAGGACGAGAATACGGACGTCATCGCTTTCTACGTGGAAGGGTTCAGCAAGGGCGAGGGTCGGAGGTTTGTCCTGGAAGCCGTAAAAAGCAAAAAACCCGTCATCGTGGTGAAGAGCGGCAAGAGCGAGGCCGGAAGCCGGGCGGTATCCTCCCACACGGCCTCCCTGGCCGGGGACTACCGGGTGTTCTCCTCGGTCCTGGCCCAGTACGGGGTGGTGGAGGCGAAAAATGAGCTGGAACTCGTCTCCTTCTGCGAGGCTCTTTCCTGCTACAAGACCCCCCCCCTGTGCGGCCGGGTGGGCATCATCACCGGCAGCGGCGGGCACGGGGCCATGGCCGTGGATGCCTGCTCGGACCTGGGCATCCAGGTGCCGGGGCTTTCCGGCCCCCTGAAGGAAACCGTCCACCAAAGCCTGTCGGAAAGCGTGGCTCAGATCGCCTCGGTGACGAACCCCATCGACCTCACCGGAAGCGCGGTGGACGACGATTTCGTGAACACCGCCGTGGCCCTGGCCAGCTCCGACGAGGTGGACTGCTTGCTCCTGCTGCTTCTCCCCTATTTGCCGGGCATCACCTCGGACCTGGGCGCGCGGCTCTCCTCCGTGTACCAGAGGCTGCAAAAGCCCGTGGTGGCCTACGTGCCCCGCCTGGAAAAGTACCGGATGCTCATCGAGGGATTTGAACTGAACCGGGTTCCCGTGGCCCCGTCCATTGAGGGGGCGGTGCTCATGATTGAAGCTTTGAGGAGGTGCCAGCCGTGCTGAAGGAAAAGATCGTCGGCATCCTGGCCGAGGCCCGGAAAACAGGATGGGTCATGGAGCCCCAGGCCAAAAGCATTCTTCGGGAGGCTGGCCTCCCCGTGCCGGACTTCACCTGGGCCCGGGACGAAGGGGAAGCCGCGGAGTTTGCCCGGGAAAAGGGGTTTCCCCTGGCAGCCAAGGTGGTGAGCCCGGCCATCGTGCACAAGTCCGACGCCGGGGGGGTGGCCGTGAACATCGGGAGCGAGGATCAGCTTCGGGACGTCATGGCCCGGTTTTCCCGCATGGAGGGCTTTGCCGGGGCGGTGGTGGAGCCCATGGCGGCCGGTATGGAACTCATCGTGGGCGGCAAGATGGACCACCAGTTCGGACCCGTGGTCCTTTTTGGGGTGGGGGGCACGTCCGTGGAGATCTATCAGGACACGGTGATCCGCATGGCTCCCTTGAAGGAGTCGGACGCGGATTCCATGATCCGGTCCCTGAAGGGTAAAAAGCTCCTCCTGGGTTATCGGGGGCAGCCCCCCGTGGCCCTGGAAAAGCTGAAAAAGCTTCTCGTGGACTTCTCCCGTCTCCTCATGGATATGGAAGGCCTGGTGGAGTCCATTGACCTCAATCCCGTCATGTGTTCGGACACGGCCTGCCTCGTGGCCGATGCCCGGATCATGCTTCCTCCCCCATAACAGGCTGTTGTGGGCCGGTCAGCCGGCCTTCTTTTCCTCCCGATTCTTCCGGGCCTCCATATCCACGGTCTCGCCGCAGGGGACCTCGTCCAGGTACAGGTCCGCGCTGGCCTCGGCGTCCAACAGGAACGCCAGCACGGCCTCGTACTGGGACTGGGGCATCTGTTGGAGGCGCCGGAGAAAATATTCGTCGTGGGTCTGGTGCCACTCATGGTGTGCTTCAAAGGTTTTTTCGCCCTTTTTGCCCAGCTTCAAAAGGACGTTCTTGGCGTTATTCTCCTGCTTGTAACGCGCCACCATTCCCATCTCTTCGAGCTTCTTCACGGTCTGGCTCACCGCTCCCTTGGTGATGCCCAGGACCCGGGCCAACTCGGTGATGGAAATGCCGGGGCTCTCTCCCACCCGCTCGATGACGTGCATCTGGGAAGGGTGCAGCAGATCCCCTGTGCCATAATCCAGGGGTCGCCGGGTGGCGTGGCTCACCTTGTTCACCACCCGGAAGAATATCTGTCTCAGTTCAGTCAGGTTTTCACGGCTCGGGCTCATCTCGCCTCCTTTTGAAAAGTGGATGGAATGGTATGGATATTGATCATGACTGTCAACGCTTTCCGGGCTGGTTCGGTCGTTTTCAGGGGGAGTGCCGATGATCCATTTTTCAACCTAACCATTTTATTGCATTACTTTTGCGTGCATGGTATGTATTTCATTCAAATTGAACCCTGTGTCAGCGGATTGTTGCAACGGAAAAGCCTGGGTCCGCGCTTGGTTTTCCCCATGGATTGCCGGCAGTGGGCCTTCCCGGAACACCTCCGCCAGGAGATGCCATGCAGTCTGCCCATGCCAGGGTGCTGACCCGCAATGAACTGCTCGTGGGATCCATGGGCCTGGCGGTCTTGTGGAGCCTTTCCTTTCAGAGCTACCTCCTGTTCCATGCCGTTTCGGAGTTCTTTTCCATTGCCGTGGCCTGCGGCATCTTTCTGGTGGCCTACAACACCCGGGCCATCTCCCAGAACGGCTATCTCCTTTTTCTGGGCCTTGCCTATGCCTTTGTGGCCTCCGTGGACCTGCTGCACCTTCTGGCTTTCAAGGGCATGGGCGTGTTCCCCGGCCAGGGAGCGGATCTTGGCACCCAGTTCTGGAT
>Ga0180009_10004735_pt1 | contig 14858 bp, 10 predicted proteins | sample OS_PC_MetaG_FD_123537 | JGI IMG/M metagenome (GOLD analysis project Ga0180009, IMG submission 123537) | Groundwater microbial communities from the Aspo Hard Rock Laboratory (HRL) deep subsurface site, Sweden - OS_PC_MetaG | ecosystem: Environmental > Aquatic > Deep subsurface > Groundwater...
AGTTTAGAATGAGGTATAATCACTTTAGACCACATATAAGTCTTAATCGACGGAGTCCTTCTGAAGTTTATTTTGATTTTAGTAAGCTATTTTAGGGTAGGACATATGTCTGGTGGGCGCACACTTTAGTTTCAAAAACAGAGTTTTAACTAGATGTTAATAAAAAAATAAAGAAAAAGTAAAAAATAAATTAGTTTACGCTGTAGGCGTTTCTACAATAAGCTCAGCACTTGTTGAAGATGTTCCTTTGTACGCTTTACTAGTGTCTACAGTTTGGGTCTTTAGGTATGTAGCAGCATTTGATGTATCTTGTTCTTCATAACCTGCTACAAGTAGAGCGAGTTTAGAGGTTAATGTATTTGTTGCATAACCTTTAATTAGGAATTGTCCTACTCCTACTCCTGTCTTGTCAGTCCACTCTGTTCCACATAAAGCTCCTCCGACTAGTGTAGCAGCAGCTGAATTAATACAGCTTCCTCCTATAATGACTAAGTTCTTTGAACTTTGTCCAGAAACTTCTTTGTCGGTAATTACAACTCCATTGTAAGTAGATCCTGGTGTATCAGGGCCTCCTGGGGTAATTGTTGCAGTGTCTTCAGCAAAGTATACTGTTGCATACATCTGTGATGTTGGGTATGTTAAACTTGCAAAATCTTGGTGTGTATCACTTGAATCAAATAATACGTATGTACCAAAGTTTGTCAAGTAACCAGTAAAGTCAGTGTCATCCCAAGTTGCAGTGTCATAAGTTCCAGTAAATAGTGTTTCATTTACATAACTATATGTTCCACCATCAGTAGTTCTTAAGTAAACAGCATTCTTTACAATTGTTGTTGCTTCATTACTCTTGTCTTCGTCTTCAACGAAAAGTAAACCTGGTGTGTTATCATCGTCTACTCCATCTGCAGTTTGAGTTGTTTCAAGAGCAATTGTTACATCTACTGCAGTACAAGCATCGTCCACAGCCTGCCCTCCAGTTTCATTAACCCATACAACATAGTCAGTAGATCCAACAGTAATTCCATCTTCTATACCTGTAGCGAATACTAGTGTAGCATTTGCATCAACAGTATAGCTTGAACCACCAGTTACGGCAAATATAACATCACACTGTCCTCCAGTTATATCCTGGAATGAAACAAGAACTTCTCCTGTTGGTAAATCAATTGTTTTATTGCTAGCAGCTGTTGCATCATCAAATATAGTTACCTTATCAGTGTATGCAAATCTAGTGTCTTTGGAATTTACAAGCTCCATATGTGGATAAACTGCTCTGTGTGAAGTGTAATCACTAGTGGTAATTGTTATGTGTGTAGTATCTACCTTAGTAATTGTATAGGTCTGTCCTGAAATAACAATACTTCCTGTTGTTGCAGTAAGATTAGTGTCATCTTCAGTGTATGTAGTTCCAGTGAAAAGATCTTCTATGTCAATAGTATCTACTGTGTCAGTAGGATCTATTGAAATATCTGTTACCTGGAAAAAGTGCTGATAATTTCCACTATCTATTATAAAATAGTCATCTTCTACCATAGAAGCTCCTTCTACAATATGAATAGTGTTAGTATCGTCAGCAAGATTGCCATTATAAGTAAATGGAAGTGATTTTGTTGTTCCAGCTGCATTTGTAACTGTAGCTCCAAGCTCATCATTACCATTCTTAATAACAGATAAGGTCTTTCTGGCTGTTGAGGTATCTGTTTCCTCTGTGAATACAGGCCCATTTGAAACACTTGCAAAGTCTATTTTTAATGTACTAAATATAGGATCAGTAAACTTGTCTCCTACTAGGACATGGTCAGCATCATTATCTTCGGCACTAATTGCTATGGTCATTGTGGTCATAGCATTTACTCCTCCAGTAATTGTAACCCAAGTTCCATCCATCTTGGTATCATCAGCTCCATACATTACTTTTTTTCCGCTTTCAAAAGTTAGCTTATTTGCACCTACCTGTATCTCCACATATCCTGCATTGTCTCCAGTCTTAAACACAGTCTTTACATAAACATCTACCCCCCCTAAGGTCTTTGTTTGACCTTCTGTAAAGGTTTTAGATTCTCCGTTTATTGTAATTCCTGCTGAAGGAGCAGTGTCTGATGAACTAATACCTGTTAAGGTAACCTCATAGTTGGTGTTATCCACAGTTAAAGTTACTGTTTCACCAACATTAACAGTTGTACTATCACTTCCTCCTAGTAAAACAAGAGTATCTGCATCAGTTGCAGTTCCTACTGTGTATGTTTTACCAAATAAAACAAATTCCTCTCCTTCTGAATCTGTTGCATTAAATGGAACAGCAGAATGAAAATCGATTTGCCAAGTGTACATTGGGTCTGCTCCTGATGAGGCATAACCTAGCTCAAGTAATAAAGCAGGATCATCAAGATCGTTGCCTGAAGTACTAAATGCAAAGTGATTATTTGCATGGCTTCCAACGGTAATTATCTGGTCATAGTCATAATCAGTACCTTCGTCATCTGTAAAGATTCCATCTGCTAAGATAGTAGCAAAATCATCTTTAGTTAATGTTTCCACATTTGTGTTAAATTCATCATTTAAGTAAAGAAGACTTGAACCGCTAGCTAAACTAGCAGCATCACCACCACTAACACTTGCTCCTCCACCGCTGCTTGTTCCACTTGCAAATGAATGCAAATTATCACTAATTTTTGCAGCTTGGATTCCGTCAAGTACTGATACTCCACTCCCAGTACCAACAACAATTGCTACATTTGAAGCACCGCTTTGTATAAATGGTTGTGGATAATTGGCTGCAGCGGCAATGCCAGCAGTCATTCCTACCATCAAAGCACTAGTTGCGAGTGCTGAGATTTTTTTAAAATTAAATCTCATATCTTTTTTTAATAACCTCCTTTCACCTATCTGGATTATGTTGTCAATGACAACCCTCCTAACCTAAACAGTTATAATGAAAAGCTGTTTTTGTCAGGATGAATATGAAACCCCTATAGAACACCTTAGAGGTGTAATACTGCTAAGTATCTTCCTTTAAAAAGGTTGTTGCTCTATTTTTTGGTTTTTTCCCTAAACTAGACAATTTTAAAGGGTTTGCTTATAAAGGTTATGATGTCACTATCTGATTATTACATAATTATAAGGTAAACAAACAAAACATTTATTAACATATGTGTTATTGTTATACATATATATTTATCATTAACCTATAATAACATAGTATATCTTGTAGATATATGGTTTTTATAAACATATATTGCTCACAGCGAGGGAAAAAGCAAAATAAACAATGGCAAGAACAAAAATAAGAGAAATTACAATATCAGAATCAAAGGGAGCATTTTCCTTGTTTTCAAAAGCAAAACTAACAAAAGAAGAGTATGATTTTGAGGGTTTAAATGCCCTTAGAAGTCTTTTGAGTAATGAAAAAGCAAGGATTTTACATGTAATAAAGCAAGAAAAACCTACTTCTATTTATGATCTTGCTAAGAAATTAGGCAGGGATTTTAAGGCAGTAATGATTGATTTAAAGGTTCTTGAGAGGTTTGGATTTATTGAGTTTATTGAAGAAAAGGTCAAAAACAGAACAAGGCACAGACCAGAGATCATAGTAGATACTATGATAATAAACATAAAAATCTAAGAAAACATAGAAAAACTAACTTTTATCCACTTTCTGTTTTTTGGATACTCTTCAATATATCCTCTTGAGTTTATAGTTAAATTTCCTTTACTTTGTGAAAATATCTCTCTTTCCAAGTCTCCTTCTAGCCTAAAAACCCCTATTTTAAACTCATATCCTTGTATTCTTTTACCTGTGCCAACATCCCAAGATTCTTCTAATATGCCTTTTATTGTACTATTAAGAATACTACAGCTATTACCATTTTCACACTCTTTTAGGTCATAGCACCAAGATATTAGCTCTTTTAAGTCAAGATAATCCCTGCCTGGCTCTTTGCAATCTGTAGTATACTGGAGTGCTGTAGTCACAAAGTTTTCTGCTTCATAATTATTAAAGTTCTGATTTGTAGGTTTCATCAAATAAAACCATAAGAAGATAATCATTATCACTGCAACTATTATAATTATTAACCCAAATCCAATCATTTCCTCCTGGGCGCGTTTTTTATTTACATTTATCATTTTACTTTTTCATAGCTTACCATTAATATGGCAACCTCACATTTATCATAGGGTTTATCTCCTACAACTTCTTTTCTGCATAAACTAACAAAGTTTTGTTCATAGGTGCCTATTGTACCTCTCTCTATTATATTCATTATATTGCAATTTGGATAATTAGATGTATCACAGACAATATCTCTATCAAGTTTAGGATAAATTTTTCTTATTTTTATGTCTTTTACACCCCAAAAATCCTTGTATTTATCTATATCTTTCATAAGCATAAGGACTTTATCTGAATCAACACAGTTGGATTTTTTTTCACTAAATGCACTTCCACATGCAAACTCAGGAGCATTTGCTAGTTTTGAAACTAATAGTTTAGCTTGTTTTGCTTCTAAACTAGTCACATCTTCTTTTAAGCTAGACAATTTAAATCCAATAAAGAAAACACCAACAAGCACAAAAAACAAAGTTATTGCTATAAGCATAAAAGCTGTCTGCTGAATTTTCATCTGTGCTTTTTTTGAGTTCATTTTTACCATATGCTACATTGTGAAAATTTATTTCTGCTTTCAAGGCCTTCTTTTATGTTTGCAATTGCAAGTATATCTATTGTTTTGTTAAAACTTCCTGTCTGGCTAATTAAAAGTCCAAAGTCAATTGCTGAGTTGCAGTTTTTTAGCGCAACAAAACTCTTTTTTTGCTCATAAATAATTGCCAGGCTTTGAACCCTTTTCATTAATCTTTTTAACTGGCACTCATAGATTTCAGGACTAGAAAAAATAGTTGCATACATTAGAGAGTCTTCATAAAAATATAATCTTTTATTATTTTTTTCAGTATAGTTTAGTACTAAATTTACTTTTGTGTCACATCCAGAAACCCTTAGATCAAAACACACTTTTTCACTTGTTTCTGGGCAGTCATTTGAACTATCTGCCTTAATTATATTGTCTAGTCTTAAGTCTCTTGTTGTATTTGTTAGTTCTTCAGGAGCTCTAATAAAACAATAATTTTTTTCTAAAGGGAGTATAAAAATTAAATCAGCAACCTTAAAAGGAAACTCAAATTTTTTAGAAAATATATAAAAAGTTTTCCCTTCTAAAACATTTTCTGAAAAAATATATTTGTTGTAAGATTCAGCCTCAACATCTCCTCCCTCTTGTTTTCCAAAAACCGCTTGAGAAGTTTTTATTGCTTGTCTTCCAAATTCTTCATCTTCTTCACAAATATTAGTAATTTTACTTTCTATTCCTAAATCCAAAATAGTTGTTTTTCCTTCTTCAAATCCGGTTTCTAATGGATCTAAAATTATTCCAATATCTTTACTTATTTCTGCACCTTGTTGACTGCCCCCAATTTTTATTATTTTTACTGAAAGAAAAATTGCCAAGAATAAGATAAATACTCCTATAATTAGAGCAAAAATCCAACCAAAAGATATATCCAAAAAACCTTTTTTTTCCATTTTTAAGGTGCTAAGACACTAATAGAATTTTCTCCATAATCTTTTTTTAATAACATTGATACTTCGCCGTTTATATTGTCAAAACAGATTGTTCTGGGTAAATTTAAGTGGCTAATATTTACACTATTTAAACTAACACTATTTTCTGGAACAAAAACAAGATTTTCATATTCCCAATTTTTTAAACAAACTTTTTCTATTTTTTTAGGAAGAGAATAGTTGACTTCTTGACTTCCAAGAGAGCCTTTCCACATAGAATCCACATCGTCTTGAAAATTATCCATAAATTTTCCTACTTTAGCAGTTTCTTGGAGTTCAAGCATTTTTAAGATTCCATAAACAGCAAAAGCAATAAAAGCTATTATTAAAATTATTGAAAAGATCATTCCAAAAGAAATTTGCATTTGCGCTTTATTCTTTGATAGCCTCTTTTTCATAACTTAAGAAGAAGTTTAGAGCTTATAAAAATTTACTTTTATTTAATTATAATCTTCACTAGGCCTGACAATTATACTGCATGCATTAGGAAGCGGCTGATTTCCATATTTGTCCTGGCATTTAATATAGTAAGTTTTATCACTATCCCAAGAAACAAAATGCTCTTTATTGTCTACAGTGTTAATTCTAAGTCCATCTGGCTCAAGCAAATAGTTGCAACTAGAAATACCATATACGCACTCTGCTTCTTCTTCTGTGATAATTTTTAGATAAGTGTCTTCATGATAAACTCTTGTGATTAGTGGAGGAGATTCGTCTACTTCAACTGTATAGGTTGTTTCTTTTGTGTCTGTGTTCCCTCCTAAATCAACACACTTAATAGAGCAAGAATATGTTCCAGCAGAAAGCCATAAATCCTGGGAGTGGATGTAAGAGCCTGTTCCTTGGGCATAATAAAATGCAGTATAGTCTGTTTTACTTCCTTTCTTTTCAAAACAAGACTGGCTATAGTAGCAGGTTGCTTCTCCTTCTTTATATCCTGCAGAAGTTTTTGCACTGAGAGTTACTTTAACACTATCTGTTGAATCTTTAACAGTTTCATTTGGTCCAATCTCATCTATTACTAGGGGTTGTGTTCCTATTATAGTAAATTCATATCCTTGGGTGTTTTCATTTCTATCTTGTTTTGCAGTTGGTTTATCTTTACACCTAAAAAAGAATTTATTTTCTTGTCTATCTTTTATTCCTGTTAAGGTAGTTGAACACTTGTAAAGCATTTGAGCATTCATTTCAAATACACTTGAACTGCATATAAAATTCCCTTCCATATTATCAAAATTAGTATCTCTATCATGATTCCATTTGCACGATGCTGGTTCATTAATATAGGCTTCAACTTTAACACTGCTCTGGTTATATGCAATAGGTGAATCTGTTTCTATATTTGTAGATACAATTAAAGGAGGTGTTGTGTCTGGGCCCTCTGCAACACAATACTTAAAGACAAAACTAGCAGAAGGGCTGTCTTCTTTAGGGTTTCCATTTGCATCCTGGCAAATTACATGTAATTCAAAGTTTCCATTGTTTTTTACTGTTATATTTTCTGCTTCCAAGGATTCTGGGCTTGGAAGAGTTAAAGTTTGTGTATGATTATATTTTAATGTTGAACTTCCTCCAAAAAATAAGTTCATATCCTTAAAAGTCTCTTTTCTTGTTGTGTCAATTTTACACTTTGCAGGTTCATCTAAAATAATCCCAAAATTAAATGGAGTAAATGCAGGGATACATCCGCCTTTATATTTAATATAAACGCCTCTGTCTGGAGGAGAAATTCTATTATCTGGAGTATAAGTATAATCAGAATTTAGTAGTGCATCTTCCCATGCTTTAATTACAGGAGGTTTAACATCGCCCTCATTTACCCAGACACATCTTTCTTCATTTGTTCCAGGATTAATTATCTGACATGCCTGGCCTAAACTTCTACACTGATATTCTGTGCACGGAAGAGAGCCGGCATTACATTTTTCACAGTTATTTCCTCCTGTTGGAGCATCCCAGGCAGAGCAAGTATACTGGACTTTGATTTCTTCTGTTTTTTTGTAGCTAAGTAAAAAGATTCCAACAGCAACAATGGCTCCAATCCAGACACTTCCAGCAACCCCTAAAACTTTTCCCCCTAAAAATTTAGATACTTTTGCCCCAGCACTTTTTGAAAAAACAGCAACAATATCATCAATACTAGAATATGCAAGATACCCAAACATAGAGGCCTTTGATAGGGCATCAATTCCTTGTTTATCATTCCAAGCAAAAGGTCCAAGAAACTGTATTGCCGCGTAAATTCCTGAAGCAATCAGGACATTATTTAAAAGAGTTCTAGCTCCAAGCTTTGCTGAATTTTGGGCTGCGGTTTCTGCAGCAGTTCCTGTTGTAGTTTTTCCAGTAGTGCTCAGAGTTCCTCTAAACCCAATCCCTTCCTCTGTCGATTTACCTAGAGTCCATTTGCTAAGAGTTTTTTGTGCAGGATTTACAGCAGCGGCAACTGCGGCAACAGTTGTTGAAGAAGAACTTGGTTCATCTGGAAGAACTTTATTTGGATCAGGGTCGTCCGCACTCACCATCTCCACACTACTTCCAACAGCATAACTAATTGCAATTATTCCTAAAACTAAAATTGCAATTTGTAAAATTGATAAGCTCTTTTTCATTTTTATAATGTCCAGTAACAATCTCCTCCGTCGCAAGTTAGTGCTTGATCATTATAATTATAGCCTTTTATTCCAATATAGTTTGTTTTCTTTCCACAGTCTCCTAGTGAAGCACAAAATTCATCTTTTGCACCAGCATAACTTTCTCCAGTGCATCCCTCGTATTTGTTATCTCCATCTTGTCCATTTACACAGCACTGGCAGTTTTCAACGCATTTCCAGGTGCTTCCTCCAAGTAGTCCTTTCTCAAACTTTGCAACACAAGCTGTGCTTGCAATAGAGCAGATTTCTTCTGCATCTCCTTCACTATTCCAAAAATCAAAACCAGGAGCATAGTTTGGAACACACACATATTGATAAGCCTCATTTGGAACATTGTTTTCATATTTATCAAAAAATTCTTTTAAGTCTTTTACACCAAATTCTTTGTCGAAATTAATATCTGGTCTCAGGCTCTTACTATTTATCCAGATGCAGTCTCTTTTGTTTGTATTGTCACAATCTTTTTTATTATCTTGAGAAATACAGTCCTGCCACCTATTTACTCTGCATGCTGCAACCTTAAAATTATTAACTTCTTCTTGAATGCATTTTTCTTCTCTAAATGCAGCACACGGCTCAATTGTTACTTCATTATTATAGCAGACTAATCTAAAGTACTCGCTTCCTGGAACATTTTCTCTTTGTGTGTTTGTTGCACACCAGGTTTCTCCGTGCTGATAAGTTTTTCCTTCATATTTACAGCTTAAGTCTCTGCATAATTTATCTCCATAAGCAGGTCTTGCTCTATCTACAGATCTATCATAGATTTTACAGGTGCTTCCAAGATAATAGTCGCAGTTTCCACAGCTTCCAGAATTTGCATTGTTTGAAGCTGAATTACAGCTTTCTTCTTTAGAATATATTTTTGACCAGTATTCTTTGTCTTTATATTTAGTTGCATCATAAATATTTGCTAAATTTCCACACGAATCTAAAAAATAAACCTCATCTTTTCCCTCAACACAAGTTGTTTTTTGAGTTGGTCCGCAGTTTGTTCCAAGGCTTTCTGAAGAGCATAAATAATCTTTGTGAAAACTTATATTTTCACTATCTGTTTTTTCTAGTTCTTTACACTCTTTTTGGGCCATTAGCTTGCAGGTCTTTTGATAATCTTTTTCAAAAACGCAAGCGCCCATAACATCTGAAGTAGAACTTGCAATGCATTCCATTTCATTTCCAATATCTGTCCTAAAATTTGTTTCTAGCGAATAAATTGCTGAAAGTCTTTTGCATCTTGTTTGTGTTACAAAAGCAGCTTGGTCTCCAACTAAGCAGCACCCTAAACTGCACTGCGGAATATCACACTCTGCACTTTCTCTTGAATAAATTCCATTGTTTTTGTTGCACACTATTTCAGGAGTATTTTCCATGCAGGTTCCTTCTTGGCTGTCATAACAGCATCCTAGTTTGCAAAAACTAGTTGCTTCGCATGAAGTCGGAACCATTCTAAAAGGCTGGTTTGTTACAGGATTAATTTGAGTTGCACATTCTGCTTTTGGTGCATTCTGGCACCATGCTCCAGAAACTGTTTTTTCACAGCAATAATTTATTTCTCCAACAGCATTTAAGCTTGGCAAAATTCCTATTAAGAAAATTCCTAAAATTAAACTAAATATTATTTTATTTTTCATGCTCCATATCCTGGCGGCCAGGCAACACTTCTGGACGCAAACTGAAATTTATTTTGTGTGTTTCTATCTGTTAATATATAAATTGTTGATCCATCAAGCTGGTTTTTCTTTTCCACTTTTAAGTCCTTGTAATAATTCATATAGGCGGTTGTTTCAGAGTCTCCATAACGCGCCTCAAAGTTAAGTATACTATTTGCAATGCTGATTAATTCATAAAGATTATTGTTAAGAACTACACTAAATTTATCATAGTTTTTGGTCTCTCCTTTTGTTAAAGTTAGTGTATGATTAAACCTCATGACAACTCTTTTTGGCAATAATTCTACTTCTGTTCCTCCACTCTTTAAATTAACTGTATATCCTTTTTTCTTAAATGTCTCTTCTACACTGCTAAAACATTCTTTTACTTTATTTCTTGTTTCTAGTTCTATTTCTTTTTCAACATGATCTTTTAACATTGGCTGCTGCATCACACATGTTTTATAAAACTCATTTGTATAACATAGATACTCAATATTTTCTCCATTATATACAATATAATGTTCTGGATTTATACTTCCTCCTCTTAAAGAAAGCTCTTCTGAAGCTTTAACTAAATCTTCTTGTAAACAAGATCGCAGTACTTCATAAGGATTGTCAGAAGAACTAACACTTGATTTTATTTTTGGATATAGAAAGTAAATCAAAACTGCAAGAGCAACAATTACTATTGCAATTATCACAAATATTGTCACCTGCCCCTTTTTTTTCATGATATTAGTTGTCATTTCTCTTTTATAACTTTTATTATATATCTGAAGGCCTTACTATTAAAGCGCATCCTGGATTATAATTCTCAAATTCATCTTTACATTTTAAATAATAAGTTTTATCACTATCCCAATACTCTGAGTGTTCTTTTTTAAATAAACTGCCGTCAGTGAATTTTGTACCATTCTCAATATTAAAGTTGCAGTTTATTGTGCTGTAGTAGCAGAGTGCGTCTTCGTTGGTTATAAGTTTTAAATAAGATTCTGAGTGAAATGCCCTCACAATTTCTGGAGGTTTTTCGTCAACCTCTATACTAAAAGTTGTTCTGTTTGTTGCATTGTTTCCAATATTATCAAGGCAATCAACTTCAATTGTAAAGTTGCCTGTAAAAGGCTCTGTAAACTTTTGTTTGTGGATTGTTGAATCTGTCTCTGCAAAAAGACTCTGTATTAATAATCCTTCAAGATAAAATTTAAAGCTGCAGCTTGCAATTCCTTCTTCTACTCCTCCGGAAGTTCTTGCTTCAAGTATAAGCGGAGAGTCTGAATTAATTTTTCTTTTTATTACCGATGCATTTAAAGGAGAAATAGAATCTATTTTTAATGCAGATGGTGTTGCTAAAAGAGTATAAATATAATCTTCAGGATTCATATTTCCAAAACTATCATTACATCTTATGTAGATATTGTTTTCTTGTTGTGTTAAATTTTCAAGAGCAACATAACAGTAGTGATCCAGAGTTCTTACTTCATTTTCATTGCAGCTTGTGTTATAAACCATATCTATGTAGGGAATTCCAGGACTAAGAGAGTATTTGCACTCTCCTGGCTCATTAGTATAAATTTTTATTAGCTTAACGTTCTCGTCAATTTTTAAAAAGCTTTCACTAGCAGGTTCAAAACTATCAATTACTGGCGCAGAGATATCTGCTTCAGGAACTAAACAAATTCTTATTTCATAAGATTCAGAATTTTCATTATCATTCCAGTCTTTGCATTTTACATAAAGTGTAATATTATTGTTTTCTGCAAGATAGAGTCCATTTACTGTGTGGTTTTTTGAAAAATCTTCTCTTTCATTAAATTCTTGTGCTCCTTCTTCATCAAACCTATCAAAGGTAGGATAATCATGATAATCAAATAAACAAATACTTGACTTATTTGTTTGTAGCTGGAAACTTAAAGGGCTGTGCTGATTAATACATGCTCCAGAACTTTTTTTAAGTGTTCCTCCGTTTTTATCTGTATCTTCTGTGAACCTGTTATTTCCTTCAACTTTACCAAAGCTTATCTTTGGAGGTGCTGTATCTCCTCCAAAAGTTCCAACACAAGTTGGGTTATCAGTTTCAACCTCATTGTCTAATAATTTACAATAAGAACCAAGTGCTTCGCATCTATATTCTGAACAAGGTCTTAGCGGATCTTCATTGCATTTAGCACAATCTGCACTTCCTGCTGGAGGTTTCCAAGGATTGCAGTCAAAACTAATTGTTTGTGTTCTTGTTTTGTATATGTTTTTAAAAACCCACTTCAAAATGAAATAGAGTGCAAGTGCCCACGGAATTGCACCAATTCCTAAGATTCCCGCGCTAAACCAACTAGCACTATTTCCAACTAGTGAAGCGATTCCAAAACTTCCCCCTATAGAAAGAGGGGTAGTTATATAAGGAGAAGAAAGTGTATCCCATCCTGTTCTTACATTAGGAGTCTCAAAATTTGCATCAGCAATTTGTGCTTCTTGCCATGCTCCAGGTTCATTCATACTAATCCACTCTGGAGGATTTCCTTTTTGATTTAATAAGTTAGAGGGATTTACTAATGGAGCCCCAGATACTTTTTTTGTGAAAGTATATCTTCCTTCAATATTTATATCTGAACCACAATCTCCTAAAGAAGTACATAAGTTGTTCATTGCAATATTCCACCATTTTCCATCATCCTTTACACATTTCTTGTTTGTTTTTGGGCTCCAATCATCAAAAATAAAAAATTTACCTTCTACATAAGTGCATTTTATATTATCTATTGAATCACAAGATTGTCTTCCTCCCCCAGAATTTAGATCTAATCCTTTTGGATATTGTGGAACACAAGCACTAAATTTAAAAGTATCATCATCTCCTTCTGTAAGATCTACAGTGTGCCAGTAGCAATCAGGATTTTGCTCGCACTCTGTTTTATCTGAACTCAAAAAGCACATCCAGCCCATGTTAAATCGGCACTGAGCTTTTACAAAATCATTAGATCCTGTTTTTTCTGCGCAGATTTTTCCTCTATAATCTCCTCCACATGCAACAATATTAACCACCCCATTATTACAATTTCTTATCCAGTGTGTTGAACCAGGAAGATCTTTTCCGCTTCCTACAAATGCATCATAAACACACCAGCTCTCTCCATTTATAGGATTTCTTCCATGTTTATCTTCGAATTCTTGATCTTCACACTCTGTGCCAGAACATATAAAATTTCCATCTCTTACTCCGCTGCCTGTTGCTGTAGCTTTGCAAATTGTCTGTGAGTTTTTACCGCAGTTTCCACAGGTTCTGTCATTTTTATTATTATCATTAGGATCACAGCTTTGAGCTTTTGTTAAAATTCTTCCTGTTGCCCAAGAACTAGTTCTATCTGAAGAATAAATATTTTCAATGTTGCCACAAGAGTCAAACCAGTATACTTCTGGAGTCTCTCCTGTAGGATCACATCCAACAGAAGATTGTCTTACACAGTTTGTTGCTAATTCTGGATTAGAGCATAATAATCCCTGTCTAAAAAGAATAAATGTTTCTCTTCCTCTGCACATAAATTCTGACTCTCTAGAGCAAGTTCTCTGGCCATTTGTATTCGTATAAACACATGCTCCCTCATTAGTTTGTGAATAAAATTTACAATCTTCTTTTATTGTCTGTCTATCAAAATTAATTTGAGTTCGTCCAACACTCTTAGAAAATACTTCACATTCTTTTTGAGTTGTGTACTGGGTGTTTTCATCTAGCCAGCAACACCCTTTATCACACTTTTGAGGATCTGGTTCTAAACTCCAAGCTCCTCCTCTTGAAATACATCTTTGTTTTGGAGATCCTCCAGAACAAGAACCTGTTACGTCATCATAACACCATCCAACCTTGCAATATTCTGTTTCAGAGCAAAGTGACGGGTTAAATCTATAGTTTTGATTTGCATCTGGGTTTAATCCAGTACTGCACTCACTCTGATCTGCTTCTTGGCATATTCCTCCAGAATTTAATTTTTCACAGCATCCCTCAAGAGCACTCACCGTTCCAATTTGTTTTATTGATAAAAATCCTATTAATAAATTAAGTCCAGTATTTAATACTCCTTTAATTATATTTTTACCTTCATTGATCTGTACATCTTTTTCTGTAATTGTTGCTTCTCTTATTATATAGCTTTCTGCAGGAGTTAAATTTATTAGTAAAAATATCTCTATAAAAACAAAAAATATTACTCGGCTTGTTGTTCTTTTCATTTTAATATCCTGGTGGAGATACACACCCCCTTATAGCAAATCTGAATTTTTCATTTGTTTCTCTATGTGTTATTGTATAGATGCTGGTTCCTTTTCCTGAAGTAAACTTTTCAATGCTCCATTCAGGATCAACAAGCATATAATTTACATAATCAAAATCACAGTAATATGCTTCACTACTGACAATCTCTTGGGTTATTTTTATTAAGCCATATAGGTTGCTAGATAATCCAACTCTAAATTTTTCTTCTTTAGAAGTTTCTCCTGATTTTGTTAAAATAATTGTTCCATCAATTACAACAAACACTCTATTTTCTTCTAAGACTATATCAAATCCTCTTCTTCTAGCATCAACAACATATCCTCCTTTTTCAAGGCTTTTTCCTAGACTGTCCCAGCAACCCCAAATGTCTTCTTCTATTAAATCTCCAATTTGTCCTTCTAGATGGTGAAAGAGCATTGGCTCCTGATTAACACAAGGCAAGTAATAATTTTTTTGATAGCATAGATATTCGATATCTCTTGCTTCAGCTTCATCAGTAAATTTAAATTGAAGATAAACATTATGCTCCATAAATCCTCCTTCTGCACCAAGGTCATTAATAGCGTCCCTTATACTATCCTTTAAACAGCTGTCTAAAAAGGATTCTGGATTTGCTGTTGGTTTTCCTCCTGTATTTGGCTCCCTGTCTCCTCTTAATAACAAAAATAAGAGAATTA
>Ga0180009_10004736_pt1 | contig 14858 bp, 10 predicted proteins | sample OS_PC_MetaG_FD_123537 | JGI IMG/M metagenome (GOLD analysis project Ga0180009, IMG submission 123537) | Groundwater microbial communities from the Aspo Hard Rock Laboratory (HRL) deep subsurface site, Sweden - OS_PC_MetaG | ecosystem: Environmental > Aquatic > Deep subsurface > Groundwater...
AAGCAGTACGGCAAGGGCGCCGTCATGCGCCTGGGAGAGCAGGGGGGCATCGTGGAGGTGGAGGCCATCTCCAGCGGCTCCCTGGCCCTGGACCGGGCCCTGGGCATCGGCGGCCTTGCCAAGGGGCGCATCATCGAGATCTACGGCCCCGAGGGGTCGGGCAAGACCATGGTGGCACTCCACGCCATCCGGGAGGCCCAGAAGGGCGGCGGCACAGCGGCTTTCATCGACGCCGAGCACGCCCTGGACGTGACCTTCGCGCGCCGCATCGGCGTGGACGTGGACAACCTGATCATCTCCCAGCCGGACAGCGGCGAGCAGGCCCTGGAGATCATGGATACCCTGGTCCGCAGCGGCGCCTTCGACATCATCGTGCTGGACTCGGTGGCCGCCCTGGTGCCCCAGGCCGAACTCGAGGGGGACATGGGCGACTCCCACATGGGCCTGCAGGCGCGACTCATGAGCCAGGCCCTGCGCAAGCTCACCGGGAGCTGCGCCAGCCAGAACACCATGGTGGTGTTCATCAACCAGCTGCGCATGAAGATCGGCGTCATGTTCGGCAGCCCCGAGACCACGACGGGCGGCAACGCGCTGAAGTTCTACGCCTCGGTGCGGCTGGACGTGCGGCGCATCGGCAAGGTGACCAACGGCGACGAGGTGATTGGCAATCAGACCCGGGTCAAGGTGGTGAAAAACAAGCTCGCGGCGCCCTTTCGGCAGGCGGAGTTTGACCTCATCCACGGGACGGGGATCTCCCTGGCCGGCGAGATCGTGGACCTGGCGGTGGAGGCCAAGCTCATCGGCAAGCGTGGGAGCTGGTACTCCATGGGCACCGAGTCCATCGGTCAGGGGCGCGAGGCCGCCATGCAACACCTCAGGGATCACCCCGCGCTACTCGAGCAGCTGCGGGTGGATCTGCTGGCGGACGCGGGCATCACCACCCGGCCCCAGGACGAGGAGGAGGAGGACGAGAGCGAAGGCGGCGCCGTGATCAAGGTGATTGCGGCGGCCTGAGCGGGTCCGGGCGCGCGTGCTTCGACTCAGCCCCGTTGGGAAATCGCTTTTTGCACGGCTCCCAGGAGGTGGTCGCGGGCGAAGGGCTTACTGATGATGGCGCTGGCTCCGGCTCGGAGGGCGTGGTCTGCCAGGGCCATTTCGCCGAGGGCGGTGGTGATGATGACCGGGGTTTGGGGAGAACGCTGCTTGACGTGTTTGAGCACCGCCAGGCCCGAGACCCGCGGCATCTTTAGGTCGGTGATCACGAGCACGTGGCGCGCGGGGCAGAACAGCTCGAGCGCGTCGGCGCCATCCTTGGCTTCGTCCACCGCGAAGCCCGCCTTCCTGAGGTTGTAGCAGCCGAGCGCGCGCCCAGTGTCATCGTCTTCGACGTACAGGATGGCGGTGTCGGGTGTGGCGGCGTCGCTCAATCAGTGCTCCGCGGTGGGATTTCAATCTGGGATGTTTGTTTGCAGCCCGCGTGCCAAACCGGATCCAGCGTCGAAATATAGAGCGATCACACGGGTTGGTCGGTGGCCTGGGGGAAGTGGTTCTCCGAGGGCTGTGGGGACCCCTGGGTAGTCCGGGACCATAGTGTTCAACCGGATCGAGAATATTGTGCAACCTGTGGAGCTCTGGGTGGGCGCTGGGGTGGCTTTTGCCGTCAGAACCTGAAGATCCGTCGGTTTTGGTGGTTGGTCCCCAAATTGCAGCTATATAGGAGCTTCACATGGTCACGTGGCCCTCGCGGTTCGGGGCCAAGGAGGTGTTGTCTTGAAGATCCTGATTCTCTCGGTAGCCAGCGTCGCGCTCCTGGGGCTGTCCACTCCCGCAGCGGCGGGACCGGTTGACGCCGCGGCGTCGGTGTACCTGTCGCGCCCCCACGCCAAGTCCACCCCCACCGCCTTTCGATCCAAACCCAAAGTGGGGACCAAGGCCCGATGTCCAGTCATGAAGGGGGAGTTCACGATTACGAAAAATTCGAAGTACAGCCTCTATAAGGGCCGCTACTACTTCTACTGCTGCCCAGGCTGTAAACCCAAGTTTGACGCGAACCCGTCGAAGTACGCCGGCCGCTGAGCCGGTTTGACTTTCATCGAAACCAAGGAAGGAAAACGAAGATGCGTTATTTCACCATCGCGCTGATGGCCGCCTCGTTGCTGGTGGTCGGCTGCTCCAAGAAACACAAACACGACTCGAAGGGCGGTCACGACCACTCCATGATGGCCGCCGAGGCCATGGGCGACGACCACATGGGCGACGACCACAAGGGCCACGACCACAAGGGCCACGACCACTCCATGCACACCGCGGCGGCCGGTGGAAAGGTCACCGTCTCGGCGGCCGGACAGGCTTTCAAGCCGCCCATCAAGAAGGCTCAGCTCCCCGACGGCGTCTGGTTCTGCGACATGGGCACCGTGCACTACGCCCGCGGTGAAAAGGGCGACGGCAAGTGCCCCCTGTGTAAGATGACGTTGAAGCACCTCGCCGCGAAATAGCGCGCCGGGTGACCGCCGGCCCCCGGGTCGGCCGAAAGGAAGCCTCGACCATGAAGATCCTCACGGTTGCTTTTCTCGCCCTGGGCGCGGGCGCCGTCGCCCTGTCCGGGTGCGCGCCCGCCACGAGCAACAGCGGCTCGTCGACCGCGAGCCGGAGCCGCAGTAGCGCCGCGCCGCGCTCCTTCGCCACGATCCCCAAGGCGGGCATGCGGGCCACCTGCCCGGTCATGGGCCACGCCTTCACGATTGCCAAGGGCACCACCTTCGCCGTGCACAAGGGCCGCTACTATGTGTTCTGTTGCCCGGGCTGCAAGCCCAAGTTCGTGGCCAACCCCGACAAGTACATCAATCCCTGACGTCCTCCCCTTTGCATTCGTTCCTAGACTCCGGGGCTTTAGACTACTCCCGGATAAGTTGGTTATGTCCACCAGTCTACCAAGTTGCTGGGCTCTGCTACGCGGTCTGGGGAGGGGAGTCTGCGGACGTTTCGGGCGCGGGAGAGGGATCGGACGCGGTCGCCGGCGCGGGTGCTTCTTCGGGCGGGCGGAACTGGCCGAGCTTTCGTTTGAAGTGCATCTCCTGGATCGCGCTGTACAGCACGGGCACGATGAGCATGGTCATGATCTGGATGAGCATGCCGCCAAAGGAGGGGATCGCCATGGGCACCATGATGTCCGATCCCCGGCCGCTGGAGGTCAGCACGGGCAATAGCGCGAGCAGCGTGGTTCCGGCTGTCATCAGGCAGGGCCGGACCCGCTTCATCCCCGCCTCCAGGGTCGCCTCCCGGACCTCGGCGACGCTGGTGGGCGGCTTGGCGGTGAAGCGGTCCCGCAGGTAGGTGCCCATGATGACACCGTCGTCAGACGCGATGCCGAACAACGCCAGGAATCCCACCCAGACCGCCACGCTCAGATTGATGGGGTGCACCTGGAACAGCTCCCGCATGTTCGTCCCGAATACGGAGAAGTCCAGGAACCAGGGCTGGTGGTAGCACCAGATCATGATGAACCCGCCGGCCCAGGCCACGAGAATCCCGGAGAACACCAGGCTGGTGGCCCAGGTCGTGCGGAACTGCAGGTACAGGATCAGGAAGATCACGGCGAGGGCCACGGGCAGCACGATCATCAACCGCTTCTCGGATCGCACCTGGTTCTCGTAGGCGCCGGCGAAGATGTAGGAGACCCCCTTGGGGATCTTCAGCTTTCCCGACTTTTCCATCTGCTTCAGGTACGCCTGCGCTTTATGCACGGCGGTGACCTCGGCGACGCCTTCGTTCTTGTCGAAGGTGACGTAGCCCGTCTTGAAAGTGTCCTCGCTCTTGATGACCTGCGGGCCGCGGACGAACTTGGTTTGCGAGAGCTGCCGGAGCGGGATCTGGGCGCCCCCCGGGGCGGCCACCAGGATATTCCCCAGGCTCTCGATGTTGTCCCGGAGCTCGCGCAGGTAGCGCACGCGGACCGGGTAGCGTTCGCGCCCTTCGACCGTGGTGGTGACCGCCATGCCCCCGATGGCCATCTCGATGACCTGCTGGACCGCTTCGAGCTTGATGCCGTACCGGGCGATGGCCTGGCGATCGATGTGGATCTCCAGGTAAGGCTTGCCCACGATGCGGTCGGCGATCACCGAGGCTGGCTTGATGTAGTTCTTGAGCGCCTTTTGCTTGAGGAGGCGCTCGATCTGCATGCCGACGCGCTCGATGGTCTTTATGTCGGGTCCCCGGATTTTGATGCCCATGGAGGCGCGCATGCCGCTTTGCAGCATGACAATACGCGCGGCGATGGGCTGCAGGTGCGGAGCGGACGTGGACCCCGGCACCTTGCCTGCTTGGACGATCCGGGCCCAGATGTCTTTGGGCTTTTGGATGCCGGGCCAGGACTTGCGACCGGGGTTGAGCTTGGATGAAAGCGACCGGCGCCAGTTGCGGAAGGGGTGTCCGTCGGCGTCGGGGATGAGCCGGCCCGCCTTGTCCCGGGGAAAGTGTCCTCGCACCTTGTAGGGTTTGCCGTCGGGCGCCCGGACTTTTTTTCCCGACGCGCTGCGGAAGTAGTCCACCGCGTCCGGCTCGTACTTGAAGGTCTGCCGGTGTCCGGATCCGTCCACCATGTACTTGGTTCTGTAGTTGATGATGGTCTCGATCATCGAGATGGGGGCCGGATCCAGCGGGGACTCGGCACGGCCCAACTTGCCCACGGCCAGCTCCACCTCCGGGATGGCCGAGATTGCCATGTCCTGCTTGCGCAGGATGTCCATGGCCTCGCCGATGGAGGCGTGGGGCATAATGGTGGGCATCCACAAAAAGGCCCCTTCGTCCAAGGGCGGCATGAACTCCTTGCCCAGCCCCGGGAACTTCTTGGCGATGTTGCTTACCAGCCCGGCCTTCTTGACGGGGCCCGGCAGCCAGCCAAAGATCGTGTCAAAGCCGAGCCAGGCCATGGCGCCGAAGACCAGCACGAAGGCCGGAATGGACAGGAAGGCCACCTTGTGCTCGAGACACCAGCGCAGGATGTAGGGGTACGCCCTCAAAAAGAGCTGGAGGAACAGGAGCAGCCCGCCGATGAGCATCACCACCACGGTGATGTTGCGGATGAGCCCTTTCTCGGGGCCCAGGGGCATCCAGTGGTTGGTCAGCAGCACGGTGACGACGAGGACTGCCAGGTAGATGGCGAGCCGGCTCCCCCAACCCCGGACCCGCTCCGAGAGCCGTCCTTTCACCAGCGCCCAGCCCCCCATCAGGATGATCAGCCCGCCGACCCACCACCAGGGGAGCACCACCGCGGCCACGACGCCCACGGCGATGACACCGCCGTGCAGGATGTACCGGAAGGTATCCGAGCGGCGACGGCCGGCGAACAGCAGGTGCGCGATGGGCGGGATCAGCGTGAGGGCCACGATTACCGAGGCGATGAGCGCGAAGGTCTTGGTGAAGGCCAGCGGCCGGAACAGCTTGCCCTCGGCAGCCTCCATGGTGAACACCGGCAAAAAGCTGACGACCGTCGTGGCCACGGCGGTCAGCACGGCGCCGCCTACCTCGCTCGAGGCCTGGTAGATGACCTCGAGCTTGTTGGCGCCCGGTGGCGCGTGCTCCAGGTTTTCGACAATGTTTTCGGTGATCACAATCCCCATGTCCACCATGGTCCCGATGGCGATGGCGATGCCCGACAGCGCTACGACGTTGGCGTCCACGCCGAAGGTCTTCATGGCGATGAACGTCATCAGCACCGCAAAGGGCAGCAGCCCCGAGATGAGGAGCGAGCTCTTCAAGTGCATGAGCATGATCAGCACCACGATGATCGTCACCAGGATCTCGTCGGTCAGGGCGATGTTCAGCGTGTTCAGCGTCTCTTTGATCAGGCCGGAGCGGTCGTAAAAGGGCACCACGGTGACCTGGCTCTCGGTGCCGTCGGCCAGGGTTTTTTTCGGCAGTCCGGGCGAGAGCTCTTTGATCTTCTTTTTGACGTTCTGGATGACCGCCATGGGGTTGGCGCCGTAGCGCGCGACCACGACTCCACCCACGGCCTCGGCGCCTTCCTTGTCCAAGGCGCCCCGGCGCGTGGCCGGTCCCATGGACACCCGCGCCACGTCCTTGACGTAGATGGGCACGTTGTTCTCGACGCGGATCACCGAGTGCTCGATGTCGCTGACGCTCTTGATGAAGCCGATGCCGCGGATGACGTACTCGACCTTGTTGACCTCGATGGTGCGCGCGCCCACATCCCGATTGGCCTGTTTGATGGCCGCGACGATGTGGTGCAGGGTCACCCGATGGGCGCGCATGGCGTCGGGGTCCACGTCGATCTGGTACTCCTTGACGAAGCCGCCGATGGAGGCGACTTCCGCGACGCCCTCGGCGCCCATCAGGGCGTAGCGTACGTACCAGTCCTGAGTGGAGCGGAGCTCCTGCAGGTCCCACCCGCCGGTCGGTTTGCCGTTTTTGTCGCGACCCTCAAGGGTGTACCAGAGGATCTGGCCGAGGGCGGTGGCATCGGGACCCAGGGTCGGCCGCACGCCCGCCGGGAGGGTGCCGGGGGGCAGGCTGTTGAGCTTTTCGAGCACCCGGGTCCGGGACCAGTAGTACTCGGCCTTCTCCTTGAAGATGACGTAGATGGTGGAGAAGCCGAACATCGAGTAGGAACGAATGGTCTTGATCTCGGGGATCCCCAACAGCATCGTGGTGAGGGGGTAGCCGACCTGATCCTCGATGTCTCGCGGACTGCGCCCGGGCCACTGGGTAAAGACGATCTGCTGGTTCTCCCCGATGTCCGGGATGGCGTCCACGGGGACGGGATCCCGGGTCAGTCCCTGGATGTTCCAGTCAAAGGGCGCCACCATGATGCCCCAGCCGGTGATCATCAACAGGACCAGAAACACGATCAGCTTCTGCTCGAGCGAGAAGCGGATGATCTTGTCGATCACCGAAGGGGGCTTGTCACTTTTGGGGGCCGGTGCGCCACTGTCTTCGGGCGTGCTCATGGTTCGTCACTCCGCTGTGGCTCGGCCGGCGAGCCGTCGGGGCCAACAGGTAAGGCTAGCGCTTGAACAGGACCCGCTTCTGGTCGCCGCACCGGAACATCTGGGAACCGAAGTAGGGGTTCTCCACGCCCGCCACGGCCTGGAGCCAGTCCGCGCCCTTGTTGTCAAAGGCCATGGTACAGCGGAACTGGATGGCTGCAGTACCCGGGGTCAGCCCGAACCGCCGGATGGCGAGGATGAGGTGCGTCGACAGCCGGTGGAAGTGCCGTCGGGCCGACTCGATGTCGGTGCTTTCTGCCAGGGACTTGCTCGCGCTTTTTAACGCTTTGGCGTCGTCCATCCATTCGATGTGCGCCTGGCCCTTGAGCAACCCCATCTGCACGGCGCCGAGGGTGGTCAGGACCTTCTGGGCGCCCAGCTTCGCGGGGTCCAGCTTGTCGCGGCTCAAGCTGTGGTGGACGTCGTAGTACGCCTTGGCCACCGCGGCGAGCTGGGTTCCGAAAGCCGCCGGTGCCTGGCGTCGGATGATGGGGGACTGGGTGGCGGTGGGACCGGCACTGGCCTGCTTGCTCCCGTGGTGCTGGCCGGGGGCCGGGCCGCCTCCCTGGGGATTCATCATCGAAGGTCTGGCCAGGATCTGAAGCGCGCTGTCGATCTTGAAGTTGCCCTGGGTGACCACCCTCTCGCCCTCGGCGAGCCCTTTGAGCACGACGTAGTAGTTACCCACCCGGGGGCCGAGCACGACCTCGCGTCCGCGGTAGGTGCCCGGCTTCACCTCCACGTAGACCACTGCCCGCTTGCCGGTGATGAGCGGCGCCGAGTCGGGGATCACCAGCGGCGCCTGGGTCGGCTTCGCGCCGCTGGCGAGCGTCTTGCCCTCCGCGCTCACGGGGCTCGACAGCACCGCGCGCACAAACATATCCGGCTTGAGGCGCTGGTCCTTGTTGTCCACGGTCAGCCGCACCTTGACCGTGCGGGTGCGGTTGTTCATGAAGGGGTCGATGAACTCGACCTTCCCCGAGAAGCTCTCGCCGGGATAGGGCTCTGAGGTGAACGAGATCGTTTGGCCGGTCCGGACCCGGCTCAGGTCCGACTCGTACACGTCGAGCTTGACCCACACACGGCGCAGGTCGGCGATCGTGTACAGGCGTGTGCCCGGCTGGACGTACATCTGCTCCTGCGCCCGCTTCTCAATGACGACCCCCCCCACCGGCGCGTGCAGGGTCAGGTGGTCCAGCGGCTTGCCGCGCGCCTCAATGTGCGCGATCTGTTTGGCTGACAGGCCCAGGAGGGCCAGCTTGTGACGAGAGGCCGCGAGCATGGACTGCGACGTGGTGTCCGCGCCCGGGACGCCGGAGCTTTTGATCTCGCGCGAGAGCTTCACCGCCTGGATGAGCTCCATCTGAGTCGTCACCAGATCGGGGCTGTAGATGTAGACCATGGGCTGCCAGCGGCGCACCTTTACACCCGTGAACTTCACGAAGAGCCGGTCAATGCGCCCGGCGACCCAGGAGGTGATGTACCCCACCCGACGCTCATCGTAGGCCACCTTGCCCACCACGCGGATCTTGGCCGCGGCCTTTTTGCGGACCACGGGGGTGACCTGGATTTCGGCCAGCTTGCGAGCCAGGGCGCTCATGTGGAGCTCCCGGGGATTGGTGGACTGTGCCGTGCCGCCGCCCTCGACCGGGATCAGCGCCATGCCGCAGATGGGGCACTTGGCATTTTTGTCGGGCAGCCGGATCTGCGGATGCATCGCGCACGTATACATCTGCTTTTTCTTCGAGCCCTTTTTCGAGACGGAGCTGTGATCGTCGCTCTTTGGGGAACCGGAGCCGCGGTTGGCCAGGTAGCCCACCCCGAAGGCCAGCACGACCACGACAATGATCACGGCATTTTTGCCCACAAATCTGCCAACGACCTTGGCGCGTTCGGCGATGCTCGGTTGTGTCATCTCATCACTCGCTCTCTGCATGGGCCCCCGCGGCCCTAGGGCTGCCGGCCCACCGCGGCCCGCATCATTTCCCACTGTTGGGCCATCGAGACGTTCAGCCGCCAGTAGCCGGTCTCGTGCCGGAACAGCGTGCGCTCATGGTCGAGCACGGTCAGGAAGGTCACCTTGCCGGTGGTGTAGGCCATGATGGAAGCCTGGAGCACCTGTCTGGACAGGGGCAGGATGCGCTTTTTGTAAATCTCAATGCGGGCCTCCAGGCGCCGGATGGCGTCTCGGGCCAGGCGCACGTCGCGCCCGACTTTCAGCAGGGCCGAACGCAGCCCCTGGCGCTCGCGGGAGATGCCGGCCTCGGCCTCGCGAACCCGCGCGCGGGTTTTGGAGATCGACCACAGCGGGATGCGGATCGCCAGGCCCACAGACCAGAAGTCCATGCCCTTGAGCGGTTCGTTGAGGCTGTTGTCCCGGAAGCGATAAGAGAAGCTTACTCCGAAGCTGGGCAGGTATCCTGTTTTTGCCAGCCTGCGTCGCAGCTGCTGCACGCGGATGCGCTTGCGCCACTTGGAGAGCAGCGGCCGGTTCTGGGCCGCCAGCCCCACGAGCTGGCTCACGGTGTGTTTCAGCTTTGCCGGGGACCCGAGCCTGATCCGAGGCACCGGGGCGGTGGAGGTGCGTCCCAGCAGGGCGTTGAGCCGGGCCTCGACCTGATCCCGTCGGCGGCCGATGCGCTGCAGGCGATCGGCGATCTGGCTGCGGGCCAGCTTCGCCTTGAGCAGGTCCTGCAGCAGCCCCTTGCTGACGCGGTAGCGGATGTCGGCCACCTTGATCAGCCCGTCGAGGATCTTGCCGTGCTGGTGGGTGGCCCGCTCCTCGGCGTCGAGAAAGGCCAGCACCAGGGCCGTGGCGCGCACCATGGTGCTCAGTCGCAGTCGCGCCTCTGCCAGACTCTGGGCCGCGACTTTCACCCGGCTGCGGGCGACCTTCCCGGCCAGGGAGAGCTTGGTGGGCCAGGGGATCTCCTGGGTGACGGTGAATTGCAGCCCGGTCATGGGCGTGGCGTTGAATCGCGCCGGGGAGAAGGGCATGTTCATCAGGCCGATGGACAGCAGGGGATCGGGATAGGCCTTCACCTGCGCCACCTTGGATTTCGCCACGCGGATGCGGGCCTCGATCTGTTTGAGCGACGGGCTGTTTTTCAAGGCCGCGTCGGACAGGGAGACCAGCACCTCCATCGGACTTTTTCTGCGCGGCGTCGGCGACTCGGTGACCGCCCGGGCTCGGGTTCTCGCCCCAGGCGATGCGGGCGCCGGGGCTTGGGCCTGGGCCTGTCGCGACGCAGGCATCACCACGCCGACGACGGTGGCCACGATTGCGAAAGAAGTTGTCCTCATTCAGATTTCCTCGGCCGTCAGATGCAGTGCTCGTGCGTGCGCGTCTGGGGGCCATGGCCGAATCCTGCAGCAACTGTGCCACGAACGATCGACCTGTGTTTTAGGCGGTTTACACTTCATGCCTGGCGCTGGGTGAAGACTATTCTCCAGTCGGTATCGACAATAATCCATGGCGCTCCGGGAGCACGTTGGGTCAAACCGCGGTCGCTTCGTAGCCCGCGTCCTTTACGACGGAGATGGCCGTACCAATGTCAAACTCGTCTGCCGCCTGGATATGGGCGGCGTTCTGCTCCAGGGAGACGGACACGTCACTGACTCCTTCGAGCTTGTTCAGGGCCTGTTCGACGCGCCCCACGCAGTGGGAGCAGGTCATGCCGACCACGGATAGATTGACCTGTTTCATCTTTTCCTCCGGTTGTTTTGCGCGTGGCCGCGGGGCCAGCGAAGGCTTGAACCATCGCAGTCGCAGGGCGTTGGAGACCACCGAGACAGAGCTCATGGCCATGGCGGCCGCGGCGATCATCGGGTTGAGCAGCGGGCCGCCCAGGGCGTACAGCAGCCCCGCGGCCACGGGAATGCCGGCGGCGTTGTAGCCAAAGGCCCAGAACAGGTTCTGCTTGATGTTGCGCACGGTGGCCCGGCCGAGCTGCAGCGCGGTGAGCACGTCCCGGATCGAGCCTTTCACCAACACCACATCCGCCGTCTCCATGGCGACGTCCGTGCCCGAGCCCATGGCGATACCGACGTCGGCCTGAGCCAATGCGGGGGCGTCGTTGATGCCGTCGCCCACCATGGCCACCCGCGCACCCTGCTCCTGCAGTCGCCTGATCTCGGCGGCCTTGTCGTCCGGCAGCACCTCGGCAATCACGCGTGTGATGCCCGCCTCGGCGGCGATGGCTTCGGCGGTGGGGCGGTTGTCGCCGGTGAGCATCACCACCTCATACCCGTGGTGGACCAGCGCGGCGATGGCCTCTTTGCTGTCTGGGCGCAGCGCGTCGGCGATGCCGATGACCCCGAGCAGCTCCTCATCGGCGACCACAAAGACCAGGCTGCGCCCGACCTTCGAAAGCGCCTGCACCGCTTCGCCCCCCGAGGCTTTGATGCCTCGCGTGTCGAGTGCGGCCCGATTGCCCAGCAGCACCCGCTTGCCGTTCACCTCGGCCTCGATGCCTCGCCCGGGCAGGGTCTGGAAATCCGCGGCCGCATATCGGTCCGCGCCGCGGGCCTCGGCCTCGCGAATGATGGCCCGGCCGAGGGCGTGCTCCGAGCCGAGCTCCACGGCGGCGGCGAGGGCCAGGATCTCGTCGCCGTCCACACGGCCCAAGGGCAGGACATCGGTGACTCGAGGCTTGCCCTCGGTCACGGTGCCGGTTTTGTCCAACACCACCACGTCCACATCGCGGAGCCGCTCGAGCGCAGAGCCGCCCTTGATCAGCACCCCCAGCTCCGCGCCTTTGCCCGTGCCGACCATGATGGCCGTGGGCGTGGCCAGACCGAGCGCGCAGGGGCACGCCACCACGAGCACCGCGATGAAGACCGACAGCGCAAACGAGAGGGAGGCGCCGGCCAATAGCCAGGCCACGCCAGACACCAGGGCGATGCCCATCACGGCGGGCACGAAGTACCGGGCCACCTGATCGGCCAGCCGCGCGATGGGGGCCTTGTCCGCCTGGGCCTGTTCCACCAGCCGGACGATCTGGGCCAGGGTCGTGTCCGATCCCACACGTTCGACCTGGATCACCAGCGCGCTACGCTGATTGACGCTGCCGCCGATGACCGGGTCGCCGGGCCCCCTGTCCACGGGGATGGACTCCCCGGTGATCATCGACTCGTCCACGCTGGAGTGGCCTTCGACGATGACGCCATCGGTGGCCACGCGCTCTCCGGGGTGGATGCGCAGCCGATCCCCGGGCACGATCTCCACCACCGGAACGTCCCGGTCCCCGTCGATTTCCACCCGGGTCGCCCGGGACGGCTGCAGGGACGCCAGCGCGGCAATGGCCGCCGAGGCACGCCCCTTGCTCGCCTCCTCGAGGTACTTGCCCACCAGCACAAACGCGATGATCGCCGCCGCGGTTTCGAAGTACAAAAAGCGCACCGCCGTCGGATCCCCGCCCAGCAACCGCGCCGTGCCGTAGAGGCTGTAGACCAGTGCGGCGCCGGTGCCCACGGCGATGAGCGAGTCCATGTTGGGCGCGAGTCGCCCGAGGTTTGCCAGCCCTTTTTGATACATGTGAAGCCCGGCCAGCAGCACCGGCAGCGTCAAGCCCAGCTGGACCAGGGCAAAGGTCAGCGGCGCGGTCGCGGGAGCGAGCCAGCTCGGCAACGGCAACCCCAACATGTGACCCATGGTGAGCCATAACAGTGGCAGGGTGAAGCCGAGCGCCAGGACCATGCGGAGACGTTGTTGCAGTCGAACCCGCTCCCGCCGGGCGGCGCCCGCGTCGGTCTCCCCGCGCAGGCTGTCCTCGACCTGGTAACCCGTCGCCGCCACGGCCTGGCGGATGCCGGCCAGGTGGACGCGGTCCGGATCGTACGCGACGGTGGCCCGCTGGGTGAGGAGATTTACCGAGACGGAATTCACCCCCTCGAGTTTGGCGATTCCGTCCTCTACGCGCCCAACACACGAGGCACAGGTCATGCCCAGGATATTCAACTCCTCTTGTTTTATGGACATCTTGGTCCCCTCATCGCTCGTGGCGACTACGAGATCCGTCCCATCAGCCGGACGATCTCTTCGATTTTGCTGTCGATCTCTGCCGGTTTGCCGCTCGCCACGGCGTCTTTGACGCAGTGGTGGATGTGCTTTTCGAGCACCCCGAGCTCAACCTTGGTCAGCGCGGCTTTCACCGCCTTGATCTGGGTTGCGATGTCGATGCAGTAGCGGCGTTCTTCCACCATCTTGCGGATGCCGCGGACCTGCCCTTCGATGCGCGTGAGACGGGTGAGCTGTGCGGCGTGGTCGGGGTAGATGTCCGTCATGTGCGGCCTCCTTGTTCTCTATATACTATACCCCGGTTGGGTATACGTCAACCCGGGGCGGATCGCTTTAACGGTGGTTTGGGGGCTCCGCCGGCCCGATCGATGTCTCTAAGCCGGCTGGGGTTTTCGCGAGCCGGTGGCGAAGGTGTGGCGGGTGACGATGCGCTTGAGCATTTCCACGATGCCCATGATGAGGATGACGGTGGCTTCTCCGGAGAGGCGGGCCGGGGTGGAGCGATCAAAGTAGATGGACAGCTTTGATTCAAAGGGCGGGTCCGCTTCCCAGTAGCACACCAGCAGCGGGACCCTGGGCAGGGGGTGAAGCAGCACCGACAGGTCGGCCTCGAAGCCGTGGTCCACGTGCTTGGCGCCGAAGAGGTCCAGCAGTTCGGGAAAGACGTCGGGGTGATCGTCGTGCAGACGGCACAGGGCGCCCTCGCAGCTTTTGGAAAAGAAGTCCGACTGCGACAGGCCCTGGCCGAGCTCGTCGTACTTGATCCAGGGGCCGATGGGCTCAGGTGCCACGCCCGACGGGAGCGGTCCGGCGGCCTGGATCACGTAGTCAAGCAGGGGGATGAGCACCCAGAAGTTCGCGTGGCAGGCCGAGCGGAGGTTCCCCTGGTTGTCGATGAGGAAGTCCCGACCCAGACAGGAAACGACGAGGGTGTCGCCGTCCACCCGTCCACCCGTGCGATCCGCCACGGCCGCCAGGTCCACCGCGCCGATGCGCTCCCGCAGCTCCAACAGGAGCTCCTCCTGATCGGGGCTCTCGGGCGTCGCTCGTCCGAGCGCTGCCAGGTCCAGGGTCGTGGGGTCCAGATAGGGGCAGTCGCCGGGTTTCCGCAGCCCCTGGGCCACCTGGTTGGCAAAAGCCATGCAGGTGGGCAGGCGGCACTTCCCGCAGTTGCTGCGGGGCAGCTGCTTGAGGATCTCCAGGATGTTGGGGCGGGAAGGGCTCATGGTACCGGTGAATCCTACACGACAAGAACGACCCGAGCGAGCGGCGGGAGGCAGGCGCGCCACGGGGGGGTGGGTTTTTTTCGGGTGCTTTGGGTCGTTGGGGGACTATGCTTGTTCCAGTCATGCCAAGCCGCGCACTCCTGTTGCCTGTACTGTTGCTCCTTTATGCGGGGGGCGGGTGCGAAGACGGGCCCACCCAGGGGGAGGCGGTGGAGACGGGGTTCACCGGCGGGAGCCCCCAGCACGTGGACCGGGACGATTTTTTGTCTGCGGGCCACTTCCTGGACACCGACGGCCTCGTCATGGACACCAGCGAGACGCACATCCTGCGGGACGACCTCGCCTGGAACGCCGCGCTGAGCTATTTGTGGCACTCGGGCAGCCAACGCAGCTACGCCTTCGGCCTGGACTCCGCCGCGCCGGCGATTCCCCTCGCCCCGGGCGTCGAACACGTGATGCAGCTCGTGCTGACGGAACCCACCGCGCCGGGGAATCCCAACCAGGTGCTGACCACGGCCGTGGTGCAGCTGCACCCGGATACCCTCATTGTCCCGGTGGTGGTGTGGAACCCGGGAGGCGCGGTGGCAGGGGTCACCGAGGCGGTGGCCC
>Ga0180009_10004737_pt1 | contig 14858 bp, 14 predicted proteins | sample OS_PC_MetaG_FD_123537 | JGI IMG/M metagenome (GOLD analysis project Ga0180009, IMG submission 123537) | Groundwater microbial communities from the Aspo Hard Rock Laboratory (HRL) deep subsurface site, Sweden - OS_PC_MetaG | ecosystem: Environmental > Aquatic > Deep subsurface > Groundwater...
GTTCCATGCAAGAACATTGTATGCCAATGTTCCGGTTGCAGGGGCCATGAGAGCCTATGGGTCTCCCCAGATCATTTATGCACTTGAATGTGCAACAGAAGATGCTGCCAGAAAAATCGGCATGGACCCTGTTGAATTCAGGCTTAAAAATATTGCCCGTCAAGGGGATATCAACCTGTTATCCGGCAAAGAAATTCTTTCCTGCGGACTTGCCGAGTGCCTGATCAAAGGCCGGGCATTCATGGACTGGGACAAAAAAAAGAAAACCTATGAAAAGTATAAAACAGGTCCCATTCGAAGGGGTCTTGGTGTGGCTTGCTTAAGCTATGCCTCCGGGACCTATCCTGTGTGTGTTGAAATTGCCGGTGCCAGAATTGCCTTAAACCAGGACGGTACGGTCCATGTCATGGTCGGTGCCACAGAGATCGGCCAGGGATCGGATACGGTTGTGGCGCAGATGGTGGCCCAGACCCTGGGCTTTTCCTATGAACAGGTAAGAGTGGTCCAGGCCCAGGATACGGATGTGTCCCCATTTGATACCGGGGCCTATGCCTCAAGACAAGCCTATGTTGTCAGTAATGCTGTTTTCAGGGCAGCCACGGATTTAAAGAAAAAGATACTGGATCATGCCGGTTTAATGACGGGAAAATCCGGCAGCAGCTTGGATATTGTGAACAACAAGATTGTTGTTGCACATACAAATGATTGGGTCATGGATATGAAAACCCTTGCCATTGACAGTTATTACCATAAAGAGCGCGGGGGACAGCTGACGGCTGAAGTCTCCCATAAAACAACCACCAATGCCCCTGTGTTTGGCTGTACCTTTGTTGATGTTGAAGTGGATATTCCCCTTTGTAAAATCAAGATTAATACCATCATTAATGTCCATGATTCAGGTGTGATTCTGAACCCTGTCCAGGCCGGCGGCCAGGTACACGGCGGCGTCTTTATGGGTATCGGAGCTGCTCTTTCAGAAGAGCTGCTGATCGACCCTGATTCGGGTCATATCTATAACAACAATCTTCTGGATTATAAGTTTCCGACATTTATGGATATCCCCCGGATTCACCATGATTTTGTGGAAACATTTGAACCCACCTCAGGCTACGGGAATAAATCCCTTGGTGAACCGCCGGTTATCACACCACCACCGGCCATCCGGAATGCCATTCTTGATGCAACTGGAGTCTGTATCAATGTTTTGCCCATGTCGCCCCATAATTTATTTGCGTTATTTAAAAAAAACGGGCTTATGGATTCAAAAGGAGGTGCTCATGTTTGATTTAAAAAAGCACATCACAGCCGCATCAGTGGATGAGGCCATTGGACTTTTGATCGAAAACCCTGACGCCAGACTCATTGCCGGTGGTACAGATGTTCTGATTAAATTAAGGCATGGAAAGCAGACCTTTTCAACCCTGGTGGATATCCATGGTCTTGATGAATTAAAAGGGATTAAGATTGATGGACAAAACAATATTCTGATTGGCTCAGGAGCTTCTTTCACGGATATTATTCAGTCCGATATTCTCAAACAACAGATCCCCATGCTGTGTGAAGCCGCCCAGAGTGTCGGCGGTCCGCAGATCAGAAATGTTGCCACCATTGGCGGAAACATCTGTAACGGGGTCACCAGCGCAGACAGTGCTTCAAGCCTTTTTGCACTGAATGCAATGGTTGTTATCAGAGGAGATGGCACATTAAGGCAGATTCCCATTTCTGATTTTTATCTGGGACCCGGCAAAGTGGATCTTAAAACAGGTGAAATTTTGACCTCAATCATTATTACACCTGAAAATTATCAGGGATTTTTTGGGCATTATTATAAATATGCCATGAGAAATGCCATGGATATTGCCACCATCGGGTGTGCCGTGAGCCTGAAAACCTGCAATCATCTGCTGACAGATTTTCGAATCGCCTATGGCGTGGCAGGACCTGTTCCCATGCGCTGCTCGAAAACTGAAAATTCAGTGTTAAACAAGAGGGTATCCCAAAATCTGATAGAAGACATCTTTTTATCCATTGAGACGGATGTAAGCCCGAGAACCTCTTGGCGGGCTTCAAGGGAATTTAGAATGAACATTATCAAAGAATTGTCCAAAAGAGTGACAAAAGAGGCCTTGATAAGAGCCGGGGAGCAATTGTAAATGAAACATCATGGGTTCAAAGAGATCACATTTTCCATAAATGGAAGCCAAAGAACGCTGGTGATTGATATCAGAAAGTCATTGCTTGAAGTATTACGAGAAGACCTGGGTCTTTTCGGCGTAAAGCAGGGATGCGGCGTTGGTGAATGCGGTGCCTGTTCCGTTCTGGTGGATGAGGTCCTGATTGATTCGTGCATTTACCTTGCTGTCTGGGCGGATAATAAAAACATCCGGACGATTGAAGGAGAAGCCAAAAACGGGAAGCTTTCCAAGGTACAGCAGGCGTATGTGGATGAAGGCGCTGTGCAGTGTGGGTTCTGCACACCCGGCTTTATCATGGCAACCACATCTTTTAAAGAAAATTGTCAGGGGAAAAAAGTCAGTGAAGATGATATCCGAAAAGCTCATGCCGGTAATTTATGCAGGTGCACAGGATATCAAAACATTTTAAAGGCAGTTGAAAAAAGCATTGAATCCTGATAGGGTTTAATTTTTTAAAAAACAATATGTTATGGGAATTTAAAGGTGATATGACAACAGAAAAAGAGCAGGTTTTTACCACATTAAAGCAATTGGCAAATCTGATGACTCAAATGTTTGGTGATAATTGTGAAGTGGCGATTCATGACTTGACAACCCAGCATATGCACTTGATTTATATTACCGGCAATGTCACCAGAAGAGTGCCGGGGGCACCTGTTACAGATGCAGTAGCCAAATATCTGATCAGAGACGGTCATCAAGTCAAAGACAGACATTGCTTTATGACACTGACCGATGACGGAAGGGAACTTAAATCCTCTACAAGTTATATCAGGGACAGCAAAGGCAAGGTCATTGCCGCTTTTTGCATTAACTTCAATACCACTGACCACCACAATGCCATTCAACTTTTAATGTCTTTTGTCAACAAAAATGCTTCGGATAAGATTACTGACGGCATGACGGATAACTTGCCGGAAAGAATGTCTTTTTCCATTGACAATACGGTTGATTCCCTTTTTGAACAGTCTGTTGCGGAAATCGGTAAAAGACCGGCCTCCATGATTACCGATGAAAAGATCAGACTTGTCAAACTTCTTGAGAAAAAAGGGGCATTTCAAATCCGGGGGGTTGTCAGTCAGGTGGCATTGCGCCTGGGGGTTTCCAACTTTACCATCTATAATTATTTAAAAAAAATTAGAGCAGCCAACGGAACGGCAATCAGGGACATCATTTAGAGTAAGGCCTCAATTTTATGACTATTTTTAAATGAAAGACCTTTAAAGGAAACGAATATTTAAGAATTCAAATAATTTTAAAATGATACTAAAAAATTTTATTGACACAACAATAAAATTGTGGTTCCGTAGAAACTACAATAATTCCATCGAGGAGGATTCGATTAAATGGATAGCAATGATTTAAAGGTAAATAACAGCACTCTTGCAGGTGCAGCTCCTCGTCTTGAACTCCGTGACATGACCAAAATATATCCTTCTGTAATTGCAAATGATTCAATTGATTTAAAAGTCGCTCCCGGTGAAATTCACGCTGTACTGGGTGAAAACGGCGCCGGCAAAAGTACATTGATGAAAGCGATCTATGGTGTTGTAAAGCCGGACAGAGGAGAAATTCTCTGGGAAGGAAAGCAACTGGATATCATCAATCCTGCCTATGCCAGAAAACTTGGGATCGGCATGGTGTTTCAACATTTTTCTTTGTTTGAAACCCTGACGGTTGCCGAAAATATTTCCCTTGCCATGGATAACAAAAATGATATGGAAACCCTTTGTGAAGAAATCATAACCGTATCGGAAAAATATGGGCTTCCCCTTGATCCGAAACGAATGGTTCACTCCCTGCCCGTGGGGTTAAGACAACGGGTTGAAATTGTCAGATGCCTGATACAAAAACCCAAGCTTCTGATCATGGATGAACCCACTTCAGTATTGACTCCCCAGGCGGTCAGGAAAATGTTTGAAACCCTAAGAAAGTTGTCACAGGAAGGTTGCAGCATCCTATATATCAGTCATAAGCTGGATGAAATCCAGGAACTTTGCCATACGGCAACAATTATACGGGCCGGGAAAGTGACCGGGTATGCATTTCCTGCCAATGAGACATCGGCAAGTTTAGCCAGGATGATGATTGGAAAAGAACTTCCGGTCTGTACCCAGGACAATCCTGATCTGGATGGAAAGAATCGTCTTGAAGTCCGCTGTTTATGCAAAACAAAATCAGATCAGTTTGGAACGAATTTAAATGATATCAGCTTCACTGTTCGTTCAGGAGAAATTTTAGGCATTGCCGGGATTTCCGGCAATGGGCAGCGGGAGTTAACCAATGCCGTAGTGGGAGAATGGCTAACACCAAAACCGGATGATATTCTGATCTGTGGAAAACCTGCAGGGCATCTGGACCCGGGTCAGAGAAGAAAACTGGGACTTGGGTTTGTCCCGGAGGACCGGCTTGGAAGAGGTGCTGTTCCAGGAATGAATCTGATGTATAATTATCTTTTGACCACCCACCATCACAACCTGATCAAGGGGGGGCTGATCTGTTTTAAAAAAGCAGCCAGGTTTGCAAAAGAATGCGTTTCATCATTTGATGTTAAATGTGGCGGAATAGAGGACCAGATAACAAGCCTTTCAGGCGGTAACATCCAAAAGTTCATCACTGGAAGAGAAATTCTCCAGAATCCGGACCTGATTGTCATGTCCCAACCCACATGGGGCGTTGATGTAGGGGCGGCCAATGTCATCCGGCAGTCCATTATTGATCTTAGGAATAAGGGAACAGCAGTAATGGTTATTTCCGAAGAACTGGATGAGCTGTTTGAAATCTGCGACCGTCTGATGGTCATTGCCAAAGGACACTTGTCGCCGTCTTTAAATGTCTGTGATACGACAAAAGAAGAAATCGGTATCTGGATGAGCGGCATGTTTCCCGGCGGACCTGTTGAATCGATGAATTAAATATGGGGTTAATATGATGTTTAAAATAGAACCAAGACCATCACCTTCCAAACAGATGAGATATTTTTCTCCTTTGATTGCAGCACTATTGATGCTGTTAAGCGGATTACTTATTTTTACGGTGCTCGGAAAAAATCCAGGCATTGCGTTTCATGCCTTTTTTATTGAACCTATAAATGATTTTTACGGCCTGGGTGAGCTGATTATAAAGGCATCCCCCCTCATGCTCATCGGTGTCGGCCTTGCCATTGGATTTAAGGCAAATATCTGGAATATCGGCGCTGAAGGTCAGCTGGCAATGGGGGCTGTTTTTGGGGGGGGAATTGCAATCTATTTTAACGAGAGTACAAGCGTCTTCATTCTTCCGGCCATGTTTGCGGGCGGTATTATTGGCGGAATGTTCTGGGCATCTATCCCGGCATTTTTAAAAACCCGGTTTAATGCCAACGAGATTCTGGTCAGCCTGATGCTCAATTACGTTGCCATTCTGATTTTAAGCCTGTTGGTTCACGGTCCATGGAAAGATCCCCACGGGTATGGATTTCCACAGTCAGTCCTGTTTTCAGAGTCTGCCCTGCTCCCGGTTCTCATAGAAGGGACACGGCTTCATGCAGGGGTTATCATCTCATTTGCAGCCATTGGCGTGGGATGGATTTTTCTTTTAAAAAGTTTTATCGGATACCAGCTTCAGGTTTCCGGGCTTGCCATAAATGCTGCGGCCTATGCAGGATTTAATTATAAGAAAATGATATGGATCGGTCTTCTTGCCGGCGGTTTGACATCCGGCATTGCCGGCGTGTCCGAGATCGCCGGCCCCATAGGTCAGCTGCTGCCCTCAGTGTCGCCCGGATATGGATTTGCCGCCATAATTGTGGCCTATGTGGGAAGGCTTCATCCAGGCGGGATTTTTTTATCCAGTCTTTTAATGGCGCTGTTGTATTTAGGTGGTGAATCCGGGCAGATGAATCTGGACCTTCCATCGGCCGTTACCGGCGTATTCCAGGGAATGCTTCTTTTTTATCTCCTGGCTGCCGATTTTCTGATTAATTTTCGAATCAGATTAAAATCCAACCCTTCCCTAAAAGGAATCAACTCATGAATCCGGATACCCTAATCAATATTCTGGTTGCCACTATTGCAGCAGGCACTCCCCTTGTTTATGCGGCATTAGGAGAACTTATCGTTGAAAAATCAGGTGTTTTAAATCTCGGTGTTGAAGGCATGATGCTGGTGGGCGCCATATCCGGGTTTATCACCATGGCAAAAACCGGCAGTCTTTTGCTGGCTGTTTCCTGCGGCATGCTGGCCGGCGCACTCATGTCCCTTGCTTTTGCTGTACTCACCCTGACACTTATGGCCAATCAGGTGGCAAGCGGGCTTGCCCTGACTATTTTCGGGACCGGGCTAAGTGCGTTTATGGGGATTGATTATACCAGTGTTGCCCTTGGCGGGGTTTCCAAAGTTGACATCCCGGTTTTAAGCCATATTCCCATACTCGGCCGACTTGTCTTTTCCTATGATATATTGGTTTATTTTTCTCTTGTTTTATTGGTTTGTGTTATATGGTTTCTTTATAAAACAAGGGCCGGCCTTATTTTAAAGGCCATTGGTGAAAGTCCTAAATCCGGTCATGCCCTGGGGTTTTCCGTTATCGGCATCCGGTATCTTGCGGTCTTGTTCGGCGGTGCCATGGCCGGACTTGGTGGTGTTTACCTGTCGGTTGCCTACACGCCCATGTGGGTTGAAGGCATGGTGGCGGGAAGGGGATGGGTGGCACTTGCCCTGGTGGTTTTTGCAACATGGCGGCCGGCAAGGGTATTGGTTGGTGCCTACCTTTTTGGCGGCGTGACCATTGCCCAGTTTCATATTCAAGGCTTTGGCATTGAAATTCCTTCCCAGATTCTTTCCATGCTGCCGTATCTTGCCACCATTTTAGTGCTGGTCTTTATTTCAAGGGATAAAAATTTAATCAGGCTTAATTCCCCAGCTTCGCTGGGAATAACATTCCATCCGGAAAATAATTAATAAAGGAGAGGTTTTATGAAACAAAATAGACTGTTGAAAACCGTATTGTTTATCAGTGTCATGGCATTTATCGTCACAGGATTTATTCCTTTGTCCTTTGCCAAGGATAAATTAAAAGTTGGATTTGTGTATGTCAGCCCCATTGGGGATGCCGGCTGGACATATCAGCATGATCTGGGCCGCATCGATCTGGAAAAAAATTTAGGGGATCGGGTATCTACCAAGTTTATTGAAAGTGTTCCAGAAGGCGCTGAAGCAGAACGGGTGATCCGAGATCTGGCAAAAAGCGGGCATGATCTGATTTTTACCACCTCTTTTGGCTATATGAATCCCACCTTAAAGGTGGCAAAGCTTTTCCCCAATACCACATTTGAACATTCAACCGGGTATAAACAAGCCAAAAATGTTGGAACCTATATGTGCAGGTTTTATGAAGGCCGTTATCTTACCGGTATTGTTGCCGGAAAAATGACAAAATCAAATCAGCTGGGATATGTGGCAGCCTTCCCCATCCCGGAAGTCATCAGGGGAATCAATGCCTTTACCCTGGGGGCGAAAAGTGTCAACCCCGCCATCCAGGTAAAAGTCATCTGGGTGAATTCATGGTTTGATCCGGGCAAAGAGCGTGAGGCTTCCGAAGCCTTGATTGATCAGGGTGTTGATGTTCTAACCCATCATACCGATTCCACAGCACCCACCATGACAGCAGAAGAAAAAGGTGTTTATTCCATTGGCTATCATTCCGATATGTCCAAATACGGCTCTAATGCGCACCTGACAGCAACAACCCATGTATGGGATGCCTACTATACAAAAGTTGCCCAGGAAGTTTTGGATGGAGCATGGAAATCCACCGCTGTCTGGGGTGGCATTAAAGATGGGATGATCAAGCTTGCCCCCATCAATAAAAAAGTGCCGGCTGATGTTGTGGCATTGGTGGAAGCCACAACAAAATCCATTGCAGACGGTTCTTTCCATCCTTTTTCAGGTCCTGTGAAAAAACAGGACGGAACCCTGGTTGTTGCAGCGGGTAAACAGTTGACAGATGATGATCTTCTCGGCATGAACTACTATGTTGAAGGTGTGCTCGGAAGCATGCCAAAGTAAATAAAATACAGTTGGGGCAGAAAAAACAGTTTTTCTGCCCCAGATCCCTCATCTTCTCAGAACATTTTCAGTATTTTAAGTTCATAATTCAATTCCGACACTTGCCTAAAAGATCATCGACAAAAAAAGAGCTGTATCCAGAGATAAAAGGTAAAAGGTAAAAGAAAAAAGCCTTAATTTTAAACCAACTAGGGAGAAAGCACATGAGAAATTTTTTATTGAAACTGGCTGCAGTCAGAGGCGAGATCAAGGCAGATACCTTAATAAAAAATGCACAAGTCATCAATGTGCTGTCCGGTGAAATACATACAGAAGACGTTGCAATCTATGATGGAAGGTTTATCGGATTCGGTGATTATGAAGCAGAAGAAGTCATTGATGTGGATGGCCTTTTCATGTCCCCTGGTTTTATCGACGGGCATATCCATTTTGAAAGTACCATGCTCACATTACCTGAGTTTTCCCGTGCAGTATTACAAAGAGGAGGGACCTGCGTTGTTATAGATCCGCATGAAATCGCCAATGTGCTAGGTTTGGATGGTATCCGTTATGTTCTGGACAGCATCGGTCAGATACCTCTGGATGTCTTTGTCATGCTGCCATCCTGTGTCCCTGCCACACCGTTGGAAACATCCGGTTCTACCATCACACATAGAGATCTCAATTACATGATTCAGGAAGAACGGGTTGCAGGGATTGGTGAAATGATGAATTTTCCGGCTGTGATTAAAGGTGATAAAGAAGTTCATCAACGAATTGCTGTTGCCGGATGGAAAAAAGTGGATGGACATGCGCCTGGTATTTCCGGAAAAAATTTAAATGCCTATGTGTTTTCCAATATTGACAGTGATCATGAGTCAACTTCAGCCCGGGAAGCAAAGGAAAAACTGCGCAAGGGCATGCATATTTTAATCAGAGAGGGAACCTCAGAGCGCAACCTTTCAGAGTTAATCAAGATTGTTACCAAGGAAAATTCATGGCATTTCTCCTTTTCAACTGATGACAAACATCCAGATGATTTGTTTAAAGAAGGTCATATTGATTATTCACTGAGAAAAGCCATTTCATTAGGATTAGACCCTATTACAGCATATCAGATTGCCACTATTAACCCTGCAAATCATTACAGACTGAAAAATGTCGGTGCCATAAAACCTAGATACTGGGCTGATTTTGTTCTCCTGTCTGATTACAAAAACGTGAAAATTGAATCGGTATATAAAAAAGGGATCCCGGTTTTTAATAATAACAAGTTGATTCACTTTCCCAGCAATATACAGTCGACTGTGAGGAGTGCAATGAATCCGGATGATGTTACCCTGGATCAATTAAAAATTCCAGCAAAAGGGAAAAAAATACGTGTTATTGATATCCTGCCGAATCAGATTGTTACAGATGAATTCATTGCACAGGCTAAAGTTAAGAACGGATTTGTTGAGTCGAACATTGCTGAGGATATCCTGAAAATTGTGGTGATAGAACGTCACAAAGCTACAGGACGGATTGGGAAAGCCTTTGTAAGGGGATTTGGGTTGAAACAGGGTGCCATTGCATCTACTGTTGCCCATGACTCGCACAATATTGTAATTGTTGGAACCAATGATGCAGACATGTTTGCAGCATTTGAGCGGATTAGGAGATTAAAAGGCGGGTTTGTCGTTATCAACAACGGTCAATCGGCAGCTGAATTGCCTTTACCTATTGCCGGTTTGTTATCAACAAAGAGTTTTGAAGAAACCGCAACAGATTTGAAAAACCTGAAACAAAAAGTCAAGATATTAGGCGGAACGCACGAGTCACCTTTTATGATCTTGTCTTTTTTATGCCTGTCACCTATTCCCAAACTAAAGATAACAGATCTTGGACTGATAGATGTTGAGAATTTCAAGGTAACTTCATTGTTTGCAGACTGAACTGCCGGTATCCATTACAGTGAACAACCGCACAGTCAGACTTAAGTGCCCGGTTTTGCCGGGAATAACATTCCACCCAGAAAACAATAAATAAAAGGAGAGTTTTCATGAAACAAAGCAGGCTGCTCAAGACCGTATTATTTTTCAGTGTTATGGCATTTATCTTAACGGGATTGATTCCTCTGACATTTGCCAAAGACAAACTAAAGGTAGGATTTGTTTATGTCGGTCCTGTTGGAGATATTGGCTGGTCATACCAGCATGATCTGGGACGTCTTTCAATGGAAAAAGAATTGGGAAACGATATCTCCACTAAAATTATCGAAGATGTTCCAGAAGGTGCTGAAGCAGAACGGGTGATTCGAGATCTGGCGAAAAGCGGATATAACCTTATTTTTACAACTTCTTTCGGATACATGAATCCAACATTGAAGGTGGCAAAGCTTTTCCCGAAGACAACCTTTGTTCATGCGACCGGCTATAAACAAGCCAAAAATGTGGGAACGTATATGTCAAGGTCTTATGAAGGTCAATATCTTACAGGGATGATTGCCGGAAAAATGACAAAATCTAATTTATTGGGTGTTGTTGCGGCTTTCCCTATTCCAGAAGTTATCAGGAATATTAATGCATTCGCCTTAGGTGCAAAAAGGGTCAACCCGGAAATTAAGTTAAAAGTAATTTGGGTTAATTCATGGTTTGATCCGGGAAAGGAACGTGAAGCTTCAGAAGCTCTAATTGATCAAGGCGTTGATGTTCTTACCCATGATACTGATTCAAGTGCACCCACCATGACAGCTGAAGAAAAGGGCATCTGGGCCGTTGGCTATAACTCTGATATGACAAAATATGGCCCGAACGCTCACCTGACATCAACCATTCATGCCTGGGATCCCTATTATGCAAAAGCTGCAAAACAAGTTCTGGACGGAACTTGGAGGCCCACCGCTGTCTGGGGAGGGATTAAGGAAGGAATGATTAAGCTTGCCCCAATTAATAAGAAAGTGCCTGCTGATGTTGTGGCATTGGTTGAAAAAACAAAAAACGCCATTGCTGACGGTTCTTTTCTTCCGTTTACAGGACCTATTAAAAAACAAGATGGAAGTCTGGTCGTTGAGGCGGGTAAAAGCCTGACAGATGACGATCTCCTCAATATGAATTATTATATAGAGGGCGTTGTTGGAAGCATGCCAAAGTAAATAAAATACAGTTGGGGCAGAAAAAACATTTCTTCTGCCCCAATCCTTAATTATAAACTGAAAATGCGCTATCCTTTATCAACTTTATGAGTCGTTGTTTGATTTTTTGCGCGTGGTTTTTTATTTTAAATATCTATCAAGAATTTTCTGGTGTTCGCCATCTTTTTTTAACTGATCAAGAATTGTCTGCAGTTTTTGGATCAGTTCATCTGAAGTGCTTTTATGGAAGGCATAATACAATTCTTTTGTCAGCAGAACAAATACGGTCTCATAATCATCCGGATTGAATCCAAAGGTTTTCATCTCCCATTTGGCTACATTTTCTCCATATCCCCAGAGATCTATCCTGCCGATTTCCAGCATTTTCAAATTATAAAGATTGCTTGCCACCTTGTTTAGAGCTTCTTTGTTGACTCCCATGCTGACAAGCATTTGGGCTGTAACATCTTCATTGATAACGCCGATTTTATAATCATTTAATTCTTTGACAGTATTAATTTTAATCCCCCTTGATTTTTTGGCAATCAGCACAATTTTGAAATTGCCAAAAGGCCCAACCCATTTAAAAAGTGATTCTCTTTCCTCGGTACGTGTTGTGGAAAATAGACAGGTATTGGGGGTGTATAATGTGTCGTGGTATGCCCTGGCCCAGGGCATTATTTTGATATCGTTCCTTGTCAGTTTAGACCCTGCTTTTTGAAGCATTAAAGCCAGAGTATCCACAGAGATCCCTTGAATCTTTCCGTCGGCCAGAAAATTATAGGGCGGCCCTGGTTCTGTCATCAAAATCAACTCATCAACCGATTGAGCCGCTACAAAAGGGGAGAGTATCAAAGATCCGAACAAAGCGATGATGATGAAGAAGAAAAACAATCTCGCTTTTTTTTCATGGTGACCCACGGCAATTCTCCTTGAAGCAGTTGAATTTTATAAGTAGTGTCAGTATGAAATAGAAAAACATTTTTAGAATCTTAAGTCAAGAAATCCTTGCCACTGAACCAAATTGTTTGACAATCCCCCTTAGATAGCAATAATTACAGAATGAAAACATAAAAACCTAATAGCAAAAAGGGAAAAATGAAAATTCTTCTTACCAATGATGATGGATATAGTGCGCCGGGAATTCAAGCCTTGTATGAAATACTTTGTGTTGATCATGATGTTGTACTGGTGGCACCCGACAGGGAACGAAGCGCTGTCGGGCATAGTATTACCCTTAATGAACCCTTGAGGATGTACCCTGTAAAGTTAAATAACGGATGTGAAGGTTATGCGATAACCGGAACGCCGGCTGACTGTGTCAAGCTCAGTTTGTTTGAGCTTCTAAAAAGATTGCCTGATCTAGTTATTTCAGGGATTAATCCGGGGTGTAATACCGGAATTAATATTAATTATTCGGGCACGGTCGGCGCGGCCAGAGAGGCAACGTTAAATGGAATATTGAGCATGGCTGTCTCCATAAAACAGGGAAAGACAATAGATTTTCATGGTATGGCCCGATTTATCGGCCGATTGGCAAACAAGGTATATGATAACAAACTTCCTTTGGGCACATTTTTAAATATTAATGCACCGGATATTTCAATCGATAAGGTTTGTGGCATAAAAATCACCCGGCAATCCTCTACGAATCTTTCCAAAGAATTTGAAAAGAGAACAGACCCTAAAAATAGAAACTACTATTGGTATGGCAGGATAGCGCCACAGGATTCTAAAGCTGATACGGATGTAAATGCTTTATCAAAAAATTATATTTCTATCACGCCAATCCAATGCGATATCACGGATTATAAAACACTGGTTGAATTGGAGGCCATGAAACTACAGTGAAACAATGGCAGGTTTATTTATTAAAATGTTCCGATAGTTCTTTGTATTGCGGTGTGACTAAAGATATTGAAAACCGCCTGTTAAAGCATAATCAGGGCAGTGCATCAAAATATACAAGATCAAGGCTTCCGGTAAAATTAGTGGCTGTTAAAAAAGATCTGACGAAAAGTGATGCCTATAAAATTGAATATTGGATAAAAAAACTTCGAGCCAACGAAAAAATTCTGGCATTAACAAATGGATTAAAAAATGACAGGCGTTAAAATTGCTTATAATGAATTAAGCCCGGAAGCACTGCAGGGTGTTGTTGAAGAATTTGTAACCCGGGATGGTACGGACTATGGCGAGGTTGAAGTCTCCCTTGAAACAAAGATTTTACAGGTAAAGGCGTTACTTAAATCCAAAAAGGCTGTTATTGTGTTTGATCAGCAATCTGAAACCTGTACCATCCTTAAATGCGATGATCCTGTTTTAAAATATCTTGACACATGATTTGCCAGGATTTGATCTGGCTTGAGCAGATCCGGGAAGATAGGAGAAACTGACGGTTTAAGAAGTTCTCCAGATCAACAGGCACTCTCGAAGATGCACAGGGCCAAGACAGAACCGCTGGCTTGTTTCCTGTGAAAGCCAGTCCCGTTTGATTTTCAGATTCGGGGAACGACCATCCTCACATGGCAGAATTGATGCCTTGTCCTTCATTCCCCGGATGGACATGCGGCGGTAGGAATCAAAAAAATATACCGTTTCATCATCCATGCCAAGGGCCATGATATAATGTTCCTCTTTAGGTTTCAGGAGCATATTGAATAAGGCAATACCCCCATCTTGCAGACAGGTATGAATACGACTCCCATCTTTCAGGCTGACCTCATATTTTTCTAGAAATTCAGTGTATACTGAAAATTTTTTCATTTTATAGGAACTCAGCCAGTTTCCAAGCATTCGAACTGCATATTTGCTGGTCCCTCCAATACCGAACATTGCATTCCTTCCAACCGTATCCAGGCTGTATAAATAAATATGACTGATAACCATCGGCGGAATTTCAGCCCTTTCAAAAAGATAGGTAACGGCATTGATAAACGCTGTTGGAACACAATCATATTCTGAAACCTGGTAATGCAGGGGGGCATACATGTTTAATCTCCAAACTGAATGTTGCAGTCTCCCAATTTTTTATACTACACAGCAAATGCTCACATGTTTAAAATACATTAAACTCACTGACCAGGTCAAATGGTAATTATAACTAATCTTACAGGTTTACTGAACTTTAAATTGGTCAGGGTGATCGCATGTAGATCTTTTTTGATTGGCTATGTGGCATTTAATTTTTATCACCCCAACCCGGCAACTGCAGGGTAAGGGGGATTCCGCTAAATCACAAGCAGTCGTCCTGACTGCTTGTGAAGCGAAAATGGCCGCCCATTTCTGTCCTGAAATTGTCATCCATTTACGCCGCTGCATCCCCCTTACCCTGAAGCTGCCTAGTCCTCACAGCTTGCAAAATACTTGCAAACCATTTGATATTATAATAAATATTTTTTCAAAAAATAGAGGATCACCGGCACCATAATAAGCTTCATAAACTGATAGATGTCATCATTATTGCCATTTGTGGGGTGATTGCCGGAGCCGATACGTATGAACAAATCGAAAACTTCGGTAAAA
>Ga0180009_10004738_pt1 | contig 14857 bp, 13 predicted proteins | sample OS_PC_MetaG_FD_123537 | JGI IMG/M metagenome (GOLD analysis project Ga0180009, IMG submission 123537) | Groundwater microbial communities from the Aspo Hard Rock Laboratory (HRL) deep subsurface site, Sweden - OS_PC_MetaG | ecosystem: Environmental > Aquatic > Deep subsurface > Groundwater...
ACATATCGAGCCGAGTTTAGTTATGACAACTTGATGATCGAAGCCAATCTCATTCATGCTTCAGCTTCGAGCGAAGTCGAGAAGCTTATCTTCCCCGGAAGTTCATGTATTTAACCCTTTGGTTATTGAAAAGATCTTAATCTTATAAATAAAATTAATTGGTTTCTTGGGAACTTATTCAAACCGAATAATCTTATCAAAAGTGTAAATATGAAAAAAGCACTCATCACCGGAATTACCGGCCAGGATGGAAGCTATCTCACTGAATTGCTACTAGAGAAAGGCTATGAAGTGCATGGAATTATTCGTAAAAGCAGTTCATTTAATACCGGAAGAATTGATCATCTATATAATAATCCCGAGATTTTAGGTAAAAGACTTTTTTTACATTATGGTGATGTTGTAGATACTAGTAATCTAAATCGCTTATTAGAAAAGATCGAGCCTGACGAGATCTATAATCTTGCAGCACAATCACATGTTAAAATATCATTTGAAATTCCGGACTACACAGCACAAGTTGATGCACTGGGTACATTAAGGTTTTTGGATTCAATACGTGAAGTTGGAATCGAGCGGCAGGCGAGATTCTATCAGGCGTCTACTTCTGAATTATTTGGAAAAGCACAGCAGATACCACAAAATGAAGAGACCCCTTTTTACCCACGCTCTCCTTATGGAGTGGCTAAGCTTTATGGTTTCTGGATTACAAAAAATTATCGCGAAGCTTATAACCTTTTTGCAGCAAACGGTATTCTCTTCAACCACGAATCTCCGCGAAGAGGAGAGACATTCGTAACACGCAAAATTACCCGTGCTGCTGTTAGAATTTTACTCGGATTACAAAAAAATCTGGCACTCGGTAATCTCGATGCTAAACGTGATTGGGGTTATGCACCCGAATATTGTGAGGGGATGTGGAAAATGCTTCAATTAGATCAGTCGGAAGATTTTGTTCTCGCAACCGGTGAAACACACGCCATCCGCGAATTTTGCGAAGCGTCTTTCAAAGAATTAGGTATTGAGCTCGAATGGATTGGAAAAGATGAGAATGAAAAAGGAATCGTAAAGGCAGTAGACAGTAGGCAGTTAGCAGTAATCAGTAAACAGTTAGTTGAAACGAAAAAGAAATTTACTCCTAATCACCAATCACTGATAACCGATACCTGCACTGAGCTCAGCCGAAGTGACCTACGACTGAAAGTCGGAAGCGAAATTATCTCCATTGATCCTGTTTACTATCGTCCGACGGAAGTTGATCTGCTAATAGGAGACTATTCCAAAGCAAAGAAAAAATTAGCTTGGGAACCGAAAGTGAAGTTTGAGGAGTTAGTAAAAATTATGGTAGAAGCAGATTTGGATAAGACCCTCAAGAAAGGTTATTGATCAGTGAAAATCAGTTTAACCAGCGTCATCTGCGTGCTATTATGATTCCTAAAGATTCAAAAATCTATATCGCCGGTCATAATGGCATGGTTGGTTCATCACTTATGAGAAAATTCATCGCAGAGGGATTTACAAATATAGTTACGCGTTCTTTTGAAGAACTCGATCTCAGAAATCAAAATTCAGTAAATAAATTTTTTAAAACTGAAAAACCACAGTATGTTATCGTCGCTGCAGCAAAAGTTGGAGGCATACTAGCCAACAATACATACCGCGCAGAGTTCTTGTACGATAACCTGATGATCCAAGCAAATATAATCCATGCATCCGCTTCGATCGGAGTCGAGAATCTGATCTTCCTTGGCAGCTCATGTATCTATCCTCGTGACTGTCCCCAACCAATAAAAGAAGAATACTTATTAACCGGACCATTAGAACAAACTAACGAACCCTATGCAATTGCAAAGATCGCCGGGATTAAAATGTGTGAAAATTATTACAAACAGTATGGATGTAATTTTTATTCTATAATGCCAACCAACCTTTATGGACCGAATGATAATTATGATTTGAATTCCTCGCACGTTTTGCCTGCACTCATCCGCAAATTTCATGAAGGGAAGTTGGTTATTGGTGATCGGTTATTAGTGGTTGGTGAGGAAAAAACTAATCACAAATCACAAGTCACTAATCATAAAGTAGTCATTTGGGGCTCCGGCACCCCTCGCCGTGAATTCTTATACGTTGATGACCTTGCAGATGCTGTCTTCTTTTTGTTGAATAAAATTGATGCAAAGGATATTTACGAACAAGGTATCACTCACTTGAATATTGGAACGGGAGAAGATGTGACAATTAAAGAATTGTCCGAGACAATAAGAAAGATTGTAGGTTATGGTGGAGAGATCAGATACGATTTGAGCAAGCCAAATGGTACTCCCCAGAAATTACTGGATGTGACGAGGATACACGGCTTAGGATGGCAGAGTAAGGTCAAACTATTAGATGGGTTAGCTTTAACCTATGAATACTTTTTAAGTTTTTTAAACAAAAGAATTTAATAAAATGAAAGTAGTAATCTTAGCCGGCGGTCTCGGCACACGTTTAAGCGAGGAAACCACAATTTAGGAGTAACTTAATAATGGATAATCTAAAATCTGTTTATACAGGAATAATAGTAAAAGAAACAGAAGGTTACAGTGCCCTCTGTCCAGAACTCGATATAGCTTCTGAAGGAGAAACAATTGCTAAAGCGAAAAACAATATTTTGGATGCCGTAATTCTTTATGTCGAAACGGCTATTGAAAGTAACCTTCCCATTAAGAGACCTATGCCCTCTGAAGAGTATCCAAGAATAATAAGACATTCCGACATTGCTGAAATATTTAGAATGAATGTTGAAATGTCTGTTGAGGCATATGCCTAAGTATCTGGCAATTAAGCCAAGGGACCTTATTAAAGTATTGAATAAAGCCGGTTTTTATGAAGTTCGGAGTAAGGGCAATCATTTACAATTAAAAAAGGAAATTTGCTCGTTACAGTTCCGTTGAATAACAAAGACTTGAGTGATTTCGAGCGAGAAATGCCGGGAGCTAAGAAGACAGAGTAGAATTTCTGCTTCTTGAAGTTCCGGTTTTCGCCTGGACTGCCCTAAGGGATGGCGCGGGAGGGTGTTTTGGGGCTTTTTCTCGACCAGGAGAGAACTAATATGGGAGACGCCATTAAATCGGATTTATGCTTAGGGGTCTCTCCCTTGGGGACAATTGAACGATGTACACCGAACTGAAGAAACAGCAAGAGATCGCGAAGATTTGAGCCAGAGGCTCATAAGCCTTTGGCTCAGAGGAGATTAAGAATATCCCGACCATTAATGTGTTGGATGCGGCGAGGCCGGCAACGAGGCGATCCTCCCCAGTCCGAAGGTAGGTGGCAGTCATTACCTTCTTTCTCAGTTTAGCGTTCGGTGTTGGCTTCGCTGGGTTCAAAGACCGCGGGACCAAAGCGCTGAAGAAGCTAACGCTCGCGATGAAGAACCATCATTCCATCGCAGCCTCTGAATCAGCAGAAATCTAGGGAAGCTCAGCGAAGAAGATGTAGCTTATCAAACGATGCGGTGCACATCGCTGGACCTCGGCGAAACAGGGATTAGGGAAGATGCTGAAGTGGTGTGCCCACACACCTACCTCGATTCTCCACTTCTCAGCACAACATGATTCACGCATCTTAATTGGTGTCAGCACAAACTATGCAGAAAAGACGAATACTCATAAACGCGATGATGTCCGTGTTGCAGTTCCTAGTTCTGGGGGCAGTCTTCTTCGTGCTGTACCGGTTTCTTCTCCGAACTATCGGTGCTGAACAGTTCGGAATTTGGTCAATCGTATTGGCAACCGCTTCAGTCACTCACCTTGCAAACTTCGGTCTTTCGTCGAGCGTTGTGAAGTTTGTTGCAAAATACATTTCTCGGGGCGAGAAAGAAACGGTATCAGATTTAATTCAAACGGCGGCCATATCAGTGTGCCTTCTTGTGGGGATAATGTTGCTAGTAGGGTATTTATTCGCGTCATGGATTCTGCGGGTGATCATCCCAGAGCACAACCTGCAAATGGCGCTTTCCCTCCTTCCCTTTGCACTCTTATCCCTGTGGCTTTCAGTGCTCACCGGTGTTTTCCAAGCTGGGCTTGATGGCCATCAACGCATCGACATTCGGTGCAGTCTCCTGGTCAGCGCCTCTATCTTCCACCTTGTCCTGTGCTTTCTCGTAGTCCCGCGTCTTGGATTGATGGGCTTGGCGTACGCGCAAGTTCTTCAAACAAGCTCACTTCTCCTGGCAAGTTGGCTATCTCTAAAGTACATATTGAGAACACTGCCTGTCGTCCCCTATCGATGGAGGCGTGATCTGTTTAGAGAGATGGTTGGCTACGGTGTGAATTTTCAGGTCGGTGCTCTCATGAGCATGCTCGGAGAGCCAACTACGAAAGCGCTGCTGACGAAATTTGGCGGCTTGTCGATGGTGGCTTATTATGAGATGGCCAGCCGCATGGTTGCGCAAGTCCGGGGCCTCGTTGTATCCGCCAACCAAGTGCTTGTCCCTGCTCTTGCAGATCTCCAGGAACGGGATCCGAAAAGCGTTCAAACGCTATATAAGGATTCGTACCAGCTAATTGTATACATTGCGATTCCTTTGTTCTCGGCTCTCATCGCCTTGACACCTGTAATCTCTAGGTTCTGGATTGGTCATTACGAGAACATCTTTGTCTTGTTCTCTTGTGTGATCAGCCTCGCGATGGTGATAAATACTCTCACCGCGCCAGCGTATTTTGTGAATCTCGGAACGGATGGGATCCGTTGGAATACAATTAGCCACGTCACAACGGGGAGCCTGAATTTTGGTCTGGGCCTACTCTTCGGGGCGCTCCTCGGCGGAAGTGCTGTAGTCTTTGCTTCTGCCTTCTCGATAATCGTGGGTAGTGCTGTTACTGTCCTCTCATATCACTTGCGACACCGCATACGGTTGTTAGACTTGGTTCCAAAGCAGAGCGTGAGCCTTATCGTTTTTTGTGCGTTAGGGTCGCTTCTGGCTCTGTTGTTGTCTCTCAGGCTGCGTTACTCATTAAATCCTGGGATATTAGCACTACTAGTTTTTTTGCCCTTCCTTGCCACGATGGGCTTTCTGGCTTGGATAAACCCGATGCGGGAGATTCTGGTAGGGTGGTTCACGCGGTACCTTTGGTTGACCGAGAAGACTGGTAGGTTACAATAAGTCAATGATAAGGACACTATTACGAGGGGTTCATCATTACTCGCACGCAGTGATGCACCGGGCGGAATTGCTGTGCGAGCTTCTGCGGGTAAGATCGAAAACTAACGTACCTAGAGGCACCTATTGGTCCATTTTCAGGAGGCCCAGTGGTATCGAGGATATGATCCGTTTTCTTAGGTTCATCAAGTCTGACGATAAGATTATCTTGATCGATGTGGGAGCCAACATTGGATATTGGGCAGAAACGTTTCTCTCTTTTTTTCCGCGGACCAGAGTGTTTGCGTTTGAACCAACCATCGGCCCCTTCAAACAATTGAAAGAGAGATTCGCCCAAAACGCAAATGTTCGAGTTTTTAACATCGGGTTACTGGATCGACATGGATCAGTTGAGATCAACATCGCGATGGAGTCCACTTATTCATCCTTTCATCACTACAAGCAGGCGGTGGAATTCGTTTGCAAAGAGGTTGTGATGGTAGACATGCTGGATAATTTGTCAGTTGAGCTTGAGAGCCCTGATTATGTGCGGGTAATGAAGATAGATGTCCAGGGAAGTGAAATAGAAGCACTACGTGGTATGGATAAGACACTTCAAAATATCCATATAATCTTGGTGGAGACATCGTTCTTACCAGAGTATGCACGCATCCCTCCGTCATTTCCACGTTTGTCGGAGCTACTATCACATCACGGCTTCTATCCAGTCATTTTCGTGGATGCAGCAACAGCAAGAGGGCCCTATCCATCTCAGCGCGATGTATTTTTTGTTCGAGAACAATTCCTTCAGAATGCTCAGGGTTGGTAGATGAATAAAGAAAACCAAGCGCAAGTTGTTGTCTCCAATGGCCACGTGAGTTTTCACATGGTTTATGCCGGTCAAGCTGCGCAATAGCATGGGCTGCTGGATCGACTGATCGCCGCTACGTATCGCACGCCGGGGATCCGACGCATTGTGGGACCAATCAAGAGAATCATAAATAGCGACCGATGGAAGCGTCTGCTCATGCGCAAGGTGGACAGCATACACGAATCAAAGATTCATATTTGGGCTCTGTCTGACTTATTCTACCAATTAGCACATAGATTTCTTCCTGGTAATTGAGCATGGCCGAGATATTAACGTCAAATCAGGCCCCCCAAAAAAGTTACCACTCTGCGCACAGAGGTGGACTGGCTGGAGATATTTTCACGTTTCTGGTTGCAATGCTCTGGTTTGCTGAAGTTGAGGTTGTTGGGCGCCTGTTTATCATCGAGATCCTCTTCCTCTTTATCGCCTTGTATGTGCTCGCTTCAAGGGCAAAGAGGAAGACCTTACCGCCCTTCATCAAGCAGATTTTGCCGCTGCTTGGACTCTGGCTTCTCGCTCAGATTATTACAGATGTTTACCGTGCTTCCCCTTTTGAAGATTATGCCAGAGGCTGGGCAAAGATATTTTTTTTTGGATCCAATATCGTTGCAATCTATGTTTTAACGAAAGGCATGGAGCGGAGGTTGCTGCTGTTCATGGCTGGGTTTGCGATAGGAGAGCTACTTGGAATAATCTGGTTTCCGAACGTATATTTCGAAGGTGGGATGATATGGAAATTTGGGTACGCTGTTCCAGTTGCCACGCTTGCCATACTGGTCACCATGAAGTTAGGGAGTAGAGTATTGTCTGTTCTAGTATTGATTGGCCTTTCCGCGGTAAATTTACTTCTGGACTTTCGTTCTCTCGCCGGTTTTTGTGCAGGTGCAGCAATTCTGACAAGCTACGCTGGCGTAGCTTCAAGTCCCGGTGAAATTGCACGTAAGTATCGAACAGGTGGGTCAACTTTCCTTAAGCGGCTGGCTTGGATAGGGATGGCAACAATCCTGGTGATTTCCTTTGTGCGTTTATATCAATCAGCGGAGAGCATCGACCTTGGGGCATTGGTTAGTGAGGGCTCTAGGTACGGGATAGAAAGGAACCCGCTGTACGGGAGAATAGAGACCCTCGTTGGACTAAAAGCCGCAATGGACTCCCCTCTGATTGGCCATGGATCCTGGGCAAAAGACATAGAGTACGCCGTTCTTGCCCAAGCCATGGCGATCGATATCGGAAAAGTTACAGGCCCCCTGATGGATGACTTAATTCCGAGCCATTCTTACCTGATTGGAGCTTGGGTGGAAGCGGGTATAGTTGGGGCGTTCTTCTGGTTGTTTATTTTCTTGCATTCAGTGAAAGCTGTGAAACGTGCGGTAAATGTAACTCCACATCTAATATCGATAATCTCTTTCTTACTCCTAACTTTTCTTTGGGCCGTTTTGTTTTCACCTTTTGGAGCAGCTGGTAGAATCACAGCGGCATTAAGTATTGTGATTGTGAATTTCGTCTTGAATCGAGCGACTCTTGCCGGGAGATGAAAATCTCGATTGTCACGATCTCATTCAATCAAGCACGTTTCTTGGAACAGGCAATTCTGTCTGTCCTGAACCAAAGCTATCCCGACATGGAGTACATTATTGTTGATCCCGGTTCAACTGACGGAAGTCGAGGAATTATCGACAAGTACAGATCTCGTCTTGCCGCTGTCATTTTCGAGCCCGATGAAGGTCCAACCGGCGGACTGAATAAAGGATTTCGCTTAGCAACTGGAGATATTTGTGGGTATCTCAATGCAGACGATGCGTACCTTCCCGGGGCTTTCGAGAAAGTCGCTGCAGTCTTTAACACACGTCTCCAGGCGGATGTGGTATATGGACACGGCTACATTATTGATGCTGAAGGTCATGTAATTCGGCGTTTTTACTCTGATTCCTTTAACCTGAGAAGGTATCTCTATGGTGGCGTCTCGGTGATGCAGCAGTCAACCTTTTTCAAGCGCAGTGCATTTGTCGATGTAGGAGGATTTAATCCAACAAATAAAACCTGTTGGGACGGAGAATTGCTGGTCGACTTTGCTATTCACAAGAAGGCCTTCAGGCGGCTTGATGATTTCCTGTCTGTGTTTCGCATCCACCGCTCCTCCATTTCAGGCTCTGGAAGGCTGGACTCGCAGTACCAGATGGATCTGCAGAGGATTTTCCTGAAGGCATATGGGCGTCCAAAGAAATCGCACGATAAACTACTTAGCCAGTTCGCTCGGCTCGAGAAATGGATTCTCAATCCCAAAGCACTCCGATCTCGTATTGCCGACTTGGTATTTCCTCAAACGAAAGTTCCTTCAGAATGAGAATTGCCACCTTATGGACTCATCTTTCAGGCTATCTTAATGCATGCCTCCGCGAATTGGCTCGCATTGAAGGCGTGGAGTTGTTTGTAGCCCACATGACCCGATCTGAAGATGCACCTTTCGAGGAGAACCAATTTTCGTGGCTCGCTAGCCGGTATGGTTACGATAGGTCGCCGGATAAAAAGACTCTCTTGAGCAGGCTCACGGAATTTCAGCCTGAGGTTCTCCTTGTAAGCTCTTGGCACATCTCTGCTTACCGGTTTGTGCTGAGAAAGCTGCGTGGCAAAGCCATCAGAGTCTTGGCCATGGACAACCAATGGCGGGGACGATGGAAGCAATGGCTGGGAGTGTTAAACTCACCGTGGTACTTACACGCACTTTATGATGCTGTCTTTCTTCCGGGTGAACGCCAAGTTGTCTTCGCAAAGAAGCTTGGGTTCAGCGAACGTCAGATCGTGCGTGGACTCTATTCATGCGACCATGAAAAATTTGCTGCGGTTCATAAGATGAAGGCGCAGAGAGGCTTGCCACCTCCCGAGGCATTCATTTATGTCGGACGATTTACGAAAGAAAAAGGGATCCAGGTCCTGGCGGAGGCGTATCTAGAGTACCGATCAAAGACAGCAGATCCGTGGACACTGGATTGCTGTGGAACGGGACCGTTGCGTAAACTACTGGAGGGGGTAGAGGGCGTACAAATCCACGGCTTTGTGCAGCCTGACCAACTTCCACAGAAGTTTAGCTTGGCGTCGTGTCTTGTCCTCCCGAGCCGATTTGAACCATGGGGAATAGTCATCCACGAAGCAACCGCCGCTGGTTTGGCTGTAATCTGCTCATCTGCTTGCGGGGCTTCAGTGCATCTGGTACAGGATGGATTCAATGGGTACATAGTCCAACCTGGGAATCCTGATCATTTGGCGACTGCCATGTTTCGATATACGCGGCTTTCGGAACAAAAGAGAAAAAAGATGGCCGCGAACGGCTATAGTTTGTCTGCTCAATTTACGCCTAGGCGATGGGCCACATACTTTCTTGAGCGGACTCAGGAATTACTGCAAGACAGCTTACTGAGCGATGACCGGGCATAACCGGAGACAACAAAGACTCTTGCTTAATCTGGGGTGCGGTCCTCTGGCAAGAAAGACAGATTGGATTGACCTCGACGGTAGCTGGAATGTTATAGTGACAGGTTTCCCCCACGTTTTGCGCTCAATCATGGTGGGGTTATATAAAATGTCTGGGAAGCAGTATCATCCATGGCCAAATCATGTCAAATACCTTAATATACTGAAGCCTTTTCCTTTTGCCAGGAATTCCGTTGATGCCATTTACGCATCACACGTTTGGGAACATCTTTTCCGAGACGAAGTGATGAATGTAACACGAGAATGCTGCAGGGTACTGAAACCGGGCGGGGTAATCCGATTGGTTGTCCCCGATCTCTCGTATTTTTGTCGGCAGTATCTTGGATCAAAAGATACGGACTCATCTGACCGGTTGATGGAAAATCTGGCACTGCGCCCGCGAAGGCGTGAGAGATCCTTAATTATGAAGCTCTACACTTATTTCACTGATTTCCACACCCACAAGTGGATGTACGACGCTCGATCACTCTCCTCAATATTAGCAGCCTGCGGATTCACAGAGATAACAGAGAAAGAGTGCTTCGAAAGCCTGATTCCTGAGATACGGCAGGTTGAAGATCCTGGCAGTGTGTCGGCAACTGCAGGCATTGCTTTGGAAGCTATCAAACCTGAGATTTCGCCATGAAAATCTTGCACGTCATAGCAGGAATCGACAGAACATCTGGGGGGCCAACATACGCCATTCTGAACATTTTGAAGGCTGAACAAGCGCTTGGGTATGTCAACGAGGTCGTCACTCTGCAGAGCGCGAACATGGAGCCAGAGGTTCTCAATCAGTCCAGGGTCCACGTCTTAAGCCGTTCTTTTCCCCGAAGATACTCTCGATCGCGAGAAGCAAACCGCTGGTTGAGAGAAAACGTAAAAAGGTTTGATGTGGTTCATATCCACGGCATCTGGAGCTTTCTCTCATTAGAATGTGCAAGAATATGCAGAAAACACGGCGTCAGGTATATCTTCCATGGTCACGGTTCCTTAGATCCTGTGGATCTGAGAAAAAAGTATTGGGTTAAAGAGGTGATTGGCCATACTTACTACAGGAGCCTATTTAGTAAAGCGTCGGCATTCTTCTGCACGGCGGATACTGAGGCGGATAACTTGGTGACTTACGGAGCAAAGACAAAACGGCTCGTTGTACCATTAACAGTCGATTACTGTGATCGTAATGGAAATCGCCAAACATTCCGGAAGAAGTATAGAATCAAAGAGGATAGTTTCGTCTTTCTCTTCTTATCGCGCATTGATTACATAAAGGGTCTTGACTTGCTCGTGCCGGCTTTCAGTGAGATACTCACGGACTTCCCCAATTCAAGGTTCATCATCGCCGGCTCGGATTCAAGAGGCTACGAGAGTCGGATAAGAAAGCTTGTATCGAAGTTCCAGCTCTCAGAACGACTAATTTTCACCGGACTTTTGGAAGGTCAAAACAAGGCGGATGCTTTCGCTGGTGCCGACTTGTTTGTTCTGCCTTCCAAGAAGGAAAATTTTGGTATTGCTGTTGTCGAAGCGCTCCAGTCTGGTTTACCTGTCCTCATTAGTAACAATGTTTACATACACGATCAAATCCTAAGGCTCAATGGCGGCTGGGTGTGCGATTATTCGGTCGAATCCTTGCATTCAGTGATGAGGCATATCTTGGAGAACAAAACGGAGTACTTGCTTAAGAAACGCTATGCGCGCGTAGCTGGCGAACATTTCAGGAGTCGCAACTTCGCTGATGTCTACAAGAGGTTTTACGAACTTGTGCTGTCCTCAGCCAAGCCGCCTCATTCCCTTGCCAGCTCACGTGAAGTCTTAAAAAAGGCGCAGATAGGATCCTCGTCTCAGTGAATATATTAATGCCGAACCCAATCAATTCAGCTGTACAAAAAGATCTGGACAAACATTCAAAGAAAAATCAAAAGACTTACTTTGATAATATTGAGGATGGAGAGTTCGAGATCAATCGTCCACATGGGACGGGAAGACTCTATTCGTTCTTGTTGGATTATAAGTTCAGTCGTGCAGTAAAGTCGATTCCTTGTTCACTCGATGGTAAGAAAGTGCTGAATGTTTGCTGTGGATCAGGAATGGACGCAGAATTCTTGGCCAAAGCCGGCGCAACCGTGACTGTTTTGGATATCAGTGAAGGGGCGGTAAGGAGAGCGAATGAGCGAGCCAGGAGGTTTGGTTTTCAAATTGTGAGCGTAGTTGGGGATGTCGAGAATATTCCGTTTGCGGATAAATCATTTGATGTAGTTTTTGTGCATGACGGACTCCATCACTTGTCTACTCCCTACACTGGCATTAGAGAGATGGCGCGCGTCAGCAACGGGATAGTTGTACTCATTGAGCCTGCAAAAGCCATGGCGACCAAACTCGCTGTTAAGATCGGCTTTGCTTTGGAGCATGAGGAATCCGGGAACTTCGTCTATCGATTCTCCAAAACAGAACTTAGGGAGCTGTTTGAAAGTCTGAGCATGACAATATCATGTTTTGTTCGCTATTTCATGTACTATCACCACAAACCAACGAAGGTTTATAGACTGTTCGATAATCCAGTACTTTTCAGGCTTGCGGAAGCGCTTTTTTATTCCATTAATGCTGTTGTCGGTGGGCTTGGGAACAAGATGTGTTGCGTCGCAACGAAAAACGGCGTATATAATCAAACGCAGCAGAATAGATGAAAGTCTTACTTGTCACGGCTAACTTCCACCCTGAGAAAACTGGGATCAGTGTTACGGCAACTGATTGCGCAAAGTTTATTTCCGAACTAGGCAATCAGGTGACGGTGATCTGTGGAATGCCTTATTATCCCGAGTGGAAGATCCGAGATGGATACAGAGGAAAGCTCTTTACGACGGAGATGTTTCATGGGATTACACTCAGAAGGGTCTGGCTCTACGTCCCCTCGAAGCCGACGTCTCTGAGGCGAATTGTCCACGAGGTCTCATTTTCTGCTCTTGCATTTCTCCGGAGCGTTGCACTGAGGTATGATTTGGTTCTGTGCATTTCTCCTCCTCTAACTTCTGCACTCGCCGCAACGTTGATCGGTCTAGTCCGATCAAAGAAAGTGTGGTCATACGTACAAGACATCCAACCCGACACTGCTGTCGAGCTTGGTATGCTAAGGAACCGCAAACTCATACGCTTGCTACAGCTCGTGGAGAAGTTCATTTATCAGCGGTCTGAGAAGATTCTCACCCTGAGTGAAGGAATGGCAGAGAATATTGCGGCGAAAGGTGTGCCACGTTCAAAGCTTAAGGTTGTCCCATTCTCCATCGATGTGAAAGAGATCAGGAGAACGGATCGGCAGTCGAGCAGCTTCCGCCAGAAAAACGGATTGGATTCAAAGTTCCTCGTGCTCTACAGTGGCAATTTGGGAGTGAAGCATAACCCAACGATCATCGTGGATTGTGCGAACATCCTCGCGAGCCATAGCAACATTTTCTTTGCTGTTGTGGGTGAAGGGGCAATGAAGGAAGCTGTCCAACGGCGGATTGAGGAATACCAATTGACCAACGTGAGAGTTTTTCCACTTTGTGAGCGCGACGAGCTCGGTGATATGCTCTCATCAGCCGATGTCCTCGTGGTGTCTCAAAGAAAAGAAGTTGTTGATATAGTATTACCATCAAAACTACTGGCGTACTTTGCAAGTGGAAGATCGGTTGTTGTGTGTGCAAATCCCCAAAGTGAGGCTGCAAAGATACTCCGCGAAAACAAATTAGGAATGGTCGTTCCACCAGATGACCCTCAGGCCTTGGCTGAGGCAATTCTCTATCTGAGAGCGCATTCTCAGGAAGCGGAGGAGAATGGGCGCCGAGGTTATGATTACGTCCTATCGAACTTCGATGAAGATGTTGTGAAAGCAGCGTATTATAAGCCCCTTTTTTCGAATCGTGACGCAAGCATAAAGTTGCACCCGTAAATCTGGCGGGATGGCAAGCCCCGTTTTACTTGTCCCGTTTTACCACGTTACAAGGGGGACTACGCGACGGGGCAAGCCCCGAAATGCAACACTTCGGGGCAAGCATTACTTGGACGATGTTCACAATTCCTTCTGAAAATATCACTCAACCCCGCGAGATAGTTCACCCTGTGGGACAAGCTTTACCCCGTGAGAGAGGTTTTACCCAGGCAGGAAAATGAAGTTCATCCCACAAAGTGAACTCTCACGGGGTGAACTATCCAACAGGGTAAAACGTATCTCACGGGGTCAACATAGACGCTGGATTCAAACGGCGTATGTTGTCATCGATCTTGTCGGAGTGTGGGCAATTTTATTCTTTCTCCATACCGTCCGGTTTGATGGTGCCTCGTCAAATTCCTTCAGTCATTTTCTACAATCTGACTACTCAGTGCTCAGCGTATTTCAAACCTTTTTCTTTCCGCTTCTCCTGGGCTACTACGGACAATATGGGACTTCACGCGGAAATACGCGTTTACAGGAATGGCTGAAAGTAGGCAAAGCTATCACCATTGCCTCTCTTGTGACGCTGGCTATAACAATTTTTCTGAAGATCGAGGATCTCTCGCGCCTTGTGCTTGCTTCAGGCCTCGTTCTTGATTTCGTCTATTGCGCCGGTTGGCGCACTCTAAAACGAGGGGTCGTGCGAAAATGGGTAAGTGAAGGTTACAATAATGAGCGGACTTTGATAGTCGGAGCGGGAAAGGTGGGCCATCATCTTGCCAAATCGCTTGCTACACATCCAGAACTTGGAGTAAGAGTTATCGGTTTCCTCGACGACCGCAAGAATGGGGCTGAAATCCTTGGAAAGCTCACTGATTTTCGAACGATCGTGCGGCGCGAATTTGTTGATTCACTCTTCATTACTATACCCTCTCACCGGGACGCGGTCAAGCAACTTTTGTCTGAGGCAAAACGCGAGAATGTATCCATACGGATTATTCCCGAATTCTTTGACCTGAGGCCCGCCCAGATATCAGCCGCTTACGCGGACGACGTACCCTATCTGATGATCGACGAATCTCCGATTCCTATCGGGGGCTTGCTTGTCAAGAAGTTGATTGACGTTCTTGCCGCGTCAATCGGATTTCTTATCCTTAGCCCGGTGCTGTTGCTGATATGCACAGTCATCAAACTTGATTCTAAGGGACCTGTGCTTTACAAAGGTGTGAGACTTGGGTATAAGGGCAGGGAGTTCAAGTGTTATAAATTTCGGACAATGGTGGAAAATGCTGAAGAGGTGAAGGGAACATTGTCTGATCTGAACAAGCGCACAGGACCCCTTTTCAAAGTTGAGAATGATCCGAGAATTACCCGTGTCGGTAAATTTATGCGCCGCTACAGCGTAGATGAGATAATGCAGCTGTTAAACGTCATCAAAGGCGACATGAGCCTTATAGGTCCGAGGCCGCCTACGCCCGATGAAGTA
>Ga0180009_10004739_pt1 | contig 14851 bp, 15 predicted proteins | sample OS_PC_MetaG_FD_123537 | JGI IMG/M metagenome (GOLD analysis project Ga0180009, IMG submission 123537) | Groundwater microbial communities from the Aspo Hard Rock Laboratory (HRL) deep subsurface site, Sweden - OS_PC_MetaG | ecosystem: Environmental > Aquatic > Deep subsurface > Groundwater...
TAAAATATAAAGTTATTGCCACCGGGAAAATTATTTATCAGAAAAACCCTACTACCAAAATAGAATTTGAGGCTGATACCTTAAGCCGATATTTCGATTACCTACCCATCTTGCGCACCCAGAAGGAAGATATCCTTAAATCTAAAGGAGAAAAAGATGGAGACAGAATTCAGCGGTATAGAACAGCGCTTGGAAAGACTGAAAAAATGCTTGCTCAAATTAGAGCCTCTTAAAGTAAAGAATAAAGATGAATTTATTCAAGATGAATATTTGCAGGATATTGTAGAGAGAAACTTAGAAGTAGCTGCTCAAGCCTGTATAGATATTGCCAATAGAATAATCTCCCTACAAGAATTAGAAAAACCTCCAGATTATTACGGGGCTATTATAAGATTGGGAGAAGAAGGTATTTTGCCTAATAAATTTGCCCGAGAATTTGCTCCCATAGCTGGTCTTAGAAATGTTCTTATCCATGAATATATTAATATCGACTGGGAGGAGATATATAAAAATCTTCTGGGAATAGAGCAATTCTATAAGTTTATGAACTATATTAAAAAATGGCTACTACAAAAAAAGTAGCTCAGTTAGCCAGTCCATTAAATTTGATCGCCAGATCGGCCGATTGGCAAATTGGTAGATTGGCCGATTGTTTTTTAATTTTGTTTTTAATCTTGATTGGGTGATTGGCCGATTGGTAGATTGGAAGATTATTTAGATTGGAGGATTTCACACTTGTCAACCATAAAATCATTTGAAGACTTACCTGTCTGGCAAGACGCTCGCAAGTTTACTAATAAAATATACAGTTTAACTAATAAATTTCCGAAAGAAGAATTATATGGCTTAACCTCTCAAATAAGAAGAGCTACAGTTTCTATTATGTCCAATATCGCTGAAGGTTTTGATAGAAGATCAGATAAAGAATTAAGTAATTTTTTATCTATAGCACGCGCTTCTTCTTCGGAAGTTCAGAATGATCTTTATATTGCTTTAGATTTAAATTATATATCTCAATTTGAATTTAATCAATTTTATCAAGAAGCAAAGAAAATTGCCCAACAAATAAATGGGTTAATGACTTATTTAAGATCTGGTAATTGATGGGCTGATTGGGTGATAGGCAGATTGGTAGATTAAATCTGATTGGCAGATTGGCAGATTGGTCGATTGGGTGATTGAAGGACTGGATTCAATTCCGTAATCTCCCATCCTACTCGACTTAAGAAACTTATACGAACCGGCCCAAGTAAAAGAATTGGGCTTTATCTATGAGGGAGTGGGGAGGAAATAGAAAATTTAACAATTAAATTTACATTATTGGTAAAATGTAAAAAATATTAACTGTTAGATTTTTATGAACGTATAAATAATGAGAGGGGTTTTGAAATAAATAAAAGTTGTGAAAAAGATAACAGAAAATCAATTGGAATTATTGAAGATATAATAAAAATATTATCATCAAATTTAATAATATTAATTGTAAGTATTGCAAGTGGGCTTCTTGTTCCTAAATTTCTTGGCATAGAGAATTATGCAATTTATAAAACATTTGGACTATATGTTGGATATGTTGGGATATTGCATTTTGGTTTTATAGATGGTCTATATATAAAATATGGGGGAATTGATATAGAAGACATCCCTAGAGTTCAATTAAAATCTGAGATGTTATTTCTTTTGTGTAGTCAATTAATAATAACATCTTTAGGAATTGCTATTATTATAACAACTGGTTACGATATTAAAATTATTCTACCAGTTTGTATTGCTATTATACCAATCAATATGATTACTTTTTATAAATTTCTATACCAAGCAACTGGTAGTTTTAGTGAATATGCAAGATTGAATTCTATTCAGCCAATTTTAAATTTAGCAGCAATTATAGTAATAGTTTTTATTTTAAAACAAAATACTCCTTATTTATTTATTAATGCAAATTTATTCATTCTATATTTTGTATTTTTGGTAATACTTTATAATTCATTTTATAATTTAAAAGATATAAAATCTGCAAAGATATTTACAGCAAAGAATATCCATAATATTACTGTTGGTATTTTTATAATGCTTGGGAATCTCACGGTTATGCTTTTTTATTCCATGGACAGGTGGTTTGTAAAAATATTACTTACAAATAATGATTTTGCATACTATTCTTTTGCGGTATCCATGATGGGTATGATACTCATATTAATCAGCTCAACTGCAATGGCATTTTATCCTTTTTTATCTAGATTTGGTGAAAATAAAGATATTTTGATTAAGATTTATAAATATTTAATTGTATTAGGGTGTACTTCAGCAGGGGCTTTTTTTCTATTTAAATTTGTTGTGTCAAAAATATTGCCAAGTTATGTTTTATCTTTAAATATCATTGCAATATTATTTGCAGGATTACCTGCAATAAGTATCGTTCAGGCAATTTATCTTAATTTATACAAAATTAAAAAATTGGAAAAAAAATATTTTTTGGTAGCGTTGAGTATGGCAATTATTTCATTTATTTTTAATGGTGTTGCAATCTATATTCATAAATCTAATGAGGCAATAGCCATAGCAACGACTTTGACTTTTTATATTTGGTTATTTTATTCTATTAATAGTGGTAGTTTTAATAGTATAAAAATGAATATAAGTTATATTATTTATTTAGCTTTATTTTTAATTGTTTTTTATTTAACTACTAGATTTATGGATAATTGGTTTTTAGGATTAGTAACATTTTTAGTAGCTATGGCATCTTTTAGCTATTTATTATTCCAAGAAATTGTTAAAGATATAATTTTACGGATAAAATATTTTGTATTATAAAAAATATAATATAAATAGCAATTTTGATATTAAGGAGGAAACATGAAAGGCATCATCTTAGCCGGAGGGTCGGGAAGCAGGCTCAATCCCTTAACCAAAGTAATATGCAAGCAGTTAATTCCAGTTTATGATAAACCGATGATCTATTATCCTTTATCTACTTTGATGTTAGCGGGGATTAGAGATATTTTAATCATTTCGACTCCTCAGGATTTACCTAAATTTATGGAGCTTTTTGAAGATGGCGGGAAGATTGGTTTAAATATTTCCTATCAAGAACAACCCAAGCCAGAGGGGATTGCTCAGGCCTTTATAATCGGAGAGGAATTTATCGGTAAAGATTCGGTATGTCTGATACTGGGGGATAATATATTCTATGGCCATAGTCTATCTATGACTTTGCAGAAAATGGCAAGTCTCAAAAGTGGTGGCTGTATCTTTGGTTATTGGGTTTCCAACCCTCAAAGATATGGGGTAGTTGAATTTAATGAGAATAACGAGGTTATAAGTATTAAAGAAAAACCAAAATATCCTAAATCAAATTATGCGGTTCCTGGACTTTATTTCTATGATAATGAGGTTATTGATATTGCCAGGAGTCTGAAGCCCTCGGCGAGAGGTGAGTTGGAGGTAACTGATGTAAATTTAGCTTATTTAGGGAAAGGAAATTTAAAAGTAGAGATTTTAGGAAGGGGTTATGCCTGGTTGGATACTGGCACTCCGGATAGTTTGATTGATGCTTCAAATTATATTGCCACTATTGAAAGAAGACAAGGATTGAAGATTGGCTGTATAGAAGAAGTGGCTTTTAGGATGAGATATATAGATGAAAAACAGTTTCAAGAGATAATAGATAGATTACCTGAAAATGATTATAGTAAATATTTAAAATTTATTCTAAAAGATATTAAATAAGATAGGGTAATGTGGTAAAGTTAGCCATAGCAAAAAAATTTTTGGAATATATCTGGTATATTTTAAAAGAAAAAAGATTTTTTGAAATAAGAAATAAAAGGAAAGCAGTAGTTAGCCAAACAGGCTGATTATTATCATTTCTTCCTAGCAGAAAAGATTCTTAGAAAAGACAAGGATTAGGCTGGAGGTCCCTTTATTTCTTTAAGGAAACCTTAGCCATCACTGTATCTTGGTATCTAAACCAACAGTTCTGATGTCGCCAGATTAAAACTGGCAACTATATTAATATTATGAGAGAATGTATTCTCAAGATAGGGAGGTTTGAATGGTAAAGCTCAGACAGTATTCGGGTGCTGTTTATGGTAAAGAAGAAATATTAAGCATGTTTTCAGCTATTCTGGATGGATGGTGGAGCGGAGGAAATTACACCCTTGAGTTTCAGAAAGCATTTGCTACTTTCATCGGGATAAAGCATGCCATAGCTTGTAACTCTGGTTCTTCAGCAAATCTACTGGCAATCAGTGCTTTGGGGATAGAAAAGGGAAGCGAGGTTATTACGCCGGCAACTACATTTCCAACTACATTAAATCCAATCATTCAATCTGGTCTTACACCAGTTTTTATCGATACGGAATTGGATACTTATAACATTAACCCACATCTTATTGAGGAAGCCATAAGTGATAAGACTAAGCTGATAATGGTGCCTCACACACTAGGGAATCCATGTAACATGGACATGATATTGAAAATCTGCTCTAACTATAATTTAAAGCTCATAGAGGACGTTTGTGATGCCCTAGGTTCTAAATATAATGGCAAATATGTGTCTACTTTCGGAGATTTAGGGACATTCAGTTTTTATCCTGCTCATCACATGACTACTGGTGAAGGAGGGATGGTGGTTACCGATAGTGATGAGCTATCTGAAAGACTTAGGGGCTATAGAGATTGGGGGCGATTGTGCAATTGTGAGCCCTGCTTAGAGGTTTCCAGGAGGGGCGAGGGTTACTTATGTCCAAAACGGCTGAATTTTAAGCTCGTAGAGAACATACCCTATGATAGACGATATGTTTATGGCTATGTTGGCTATAATTTAAAGATGACTGAAATACAGGCGGCGATGGGTATTGCTCAACTTCGAAAACTGGAGAGGTTTATTGGGATTAGGAAGGAAAATTTTAAAACTCTCTTCGAATGCTTAAAGAATTGCAAGTATTTCATATTGCCGAAAAGTGAGGGAAAAGCCGACCCCTGCTGGTTTGCTTTCCCGCTAACAATTAAGGATGGAGCGTTCTTTAGCAGGGATCAAGTAACCCGCTATCTGGAAAGGAAAGGAATTCAAACAAGACCTATATTCGCAGGAAATATTGTACGGCATCCAGCTTATAAAAATGTTAACTATCGGGTTATTGGTAATTTAAGCAATGCTGATAAAATATTGAGAGACGCATTTTTTGTAGGGGTATATCCTGGTTTAGATAAGAAAAACATGAAGTTTATTGGAGGTGTTATAAATGATATTGATAACGGGCGGGTTAGGTTTTCTGGGTAGTAACTTGGCTGAGAGCTTAGTCGAGAATGGTTATCAGGTGGTTCTGGTTTCAAGGAGCGACCGAAAGAAGCAAAATATTGCTAGCTTTGCTGAAAAAGTTAAACTTGAATATGGAGATGTGACCGGCCTTGACTGGATACAGGGCGTAATCTCAAAGTACTGCCCTGATGTTATCTTTCATTTTGCCGGACAGCTTACCTCTTATGAGTCTTTCGATAAGCCATTCTATGATGTAGATGCCAACGCCAAATCAACCTTGGCCATACTAGAAGCAATGAGGAGGCTAAAAAAGCCATGCCGTTTTATCTTGGGCAGCACTTTTTGGGTAGTAGGAAAACCAGAACAACTTCCTATTAATGAGGAAACACCTTGCAATCCACGCAATATCTATGCCGCTGATCGTCTAGCCAGTGAAAACTACTGTAAAATCTACCATGCAACATACGATTTAGATACTATAGTGATGAGGCTCACCAACACCTTTGGAGTAAAGGAGCAATATGATAATCCAAGAAAAGCTGCGTTGAACTATTTGCTCTATAAGGGATTTAAAGGTGAAACCGTTCCTATTTATAAGGAAGGGAATTTTTTCAAAGATTATATTTATATTTCCGATGTAGTTTCAGCAGCAGAAGCTATTAGGGAGAGAGGCAAGGCAGGAGAATGTTATTTCGTTGGGACTGGCGTAAAAACTTGGTTCTATGAGATTGGGAAATGGATCGAAGAATTAACTCCTGGCAAAGTAACTTATATTGAGCCGCCAGATTATCACAAACGAATCGATGTCGGAGATATTTTTATTGATAATACTAAGATCAAGAGCTTGGGCTGGGACTGGAGGGTTACAGTAAAAGAAGGGCTTGAAAGGACACTAAAGTACTATCAGCAGATCAGAGTTTAAATGCTTCAATTCAGTCAAAGGAGCATGCACAAAAGACTAAAGTAATGGATTGACAACGTGAGTTTATATTACCTAGTAGGAGTAAGCCACAGGAGGACAACTATGATATAGTTCCTAGACCAAACGAAAGCGTTGGAGGAGTTCTGCAATTTTGGAAGGAAATCGGAGACAACTACGATAGTAAAGAAATAGTGGAGGACCAGAATCAGAGAGGATATGGGGTAGGCTTGCTACGTCTTTTAGGGCTTTTGATCTTCGTAGATTTGGCAGGGTAGAAATAAAAAACATTAAGACAGAGGATTATCCTACTGTAGCCAGGAGGCCTAAGTATTCGATTTTATCTAAGGATAAGATTAAAAGAAAATTTAATCTAAAGATCAGGGATTGGGAAGAGGCGCTGGTTGATTTTTTGAATATTTTGTCATGGCAAACAAAGTGAGAACAAACTCAGGAATGACAAGTAAAGAAGGTTATTTATAATGGAAAGAAAGTTAAAGAATATTTTAGTAACTGGCGGAGCTGGTTTTATTGGCTCAAATTTTATCCACTTTATTTTTAATCAAACTAAATTTAACGGGAGAATAATCAATGTAGATAAATTAACCTATGCCGGAAACTTAGAGAACCTAAAAGAAATTGATAGTAAATTTGTAGAAAAAAGATATTTTTTTGAAAAAGCAGATATTTGTAATTTTAAGAGAATGAAAAGTATATTCAATGAATATGATATTGGTACTGTTGTAAACTTTGCGGCCGAATCTCATGTTGATCGTTCAATATTTGGACCAAAAGATTTTATTCAAACCAATATAATGGGTACTTTTACTTTATTGGAAGTTGCCAGAGAAGTGTGGGAAAAAGAAGATTATAGTCAATTATTATTTCACCACATCAGTACTGATGAAGTTTACGGTTCAGTCGAAGAAGGTAAATATTTTTTGGAAAGTACAGCATACCAACCTAATAGCCCATATTCTGCCACAAAAGCCTCTTCTGATCATTTAGTCAGGTCGTATTTTAAGACTTATGGTCTCCCAATAACTATTTCCAATTGCTCCAATAATTATGGACCTTATCAATTTCCTGAAAAGCTAATCCCTCTGATGATATTAAATATATTAGAAGAAAAACCGTTGCCGGTATATGGAGACGGAAAGAATATAAGAGATTGGCTATATGTTGAAGATCACTGTTTAGCAATTTGGAAGATAATAAAATATGGGCGAGTTGGTGAAACCTATAATATCGGTGGAGAAAATGAATGGGAAAATATAAGATTAGTTAATTTTCTTTGCGAGAAGATAGGGCAATTGCAGGGGAAAGATAAAGATTATTACAAGAGACTGATTGCTTTTGTAAAAGATAGACTTGGACATGACCGAAGATATGCCATAAACTGCGATAAAATAAAGAAGGAGCTAAGATGGAGTAGACAGTGTAATTTTGAAGAAGGTTTAAATAGTACCATCAAATGGTATATAAACCATCAGGATTGGGTTGATAGAGTAAGAAGCGGAGAATATAGGAAGTGGCTGGAGAAAAATTATAAATTGAGATGAGAATAGGAGAATAGAAAATATATTATTATGATAATATATTTATTTTAAAATTATTTTATATGCGCGTTAATTAAAAATAATTAGGAGTTTTATGAAGACAAAAGAATCTATTGAAATAAAAAGAAAAAAAATAACAAAATGGCCAAAAGTAGCTATAATTATTCTTAATTGGAATGGTTGGAAAGATACGATAGAGTGTTTAGAATCCTTAAAAAAAATAACCTACCCAAACTACGAGGTGATTGTAATTGATAATGGTTCGAAAGGAAATGACGCTGATATTTTGGAAGAAAAATACAAAGATTATATCGAAGTAATTAAAAACAAAGAGAATTTAGGTTTTGCCGGGGGATTTAACCTCGGAGTTAATAAATTAAAACTTCGAAATGATATCGATTATTTTTTGCTCTTAAATAATGATACCACAGTAACCCCCGATTTTCTTAATAAGCTTACTGAGTTCATTGAGGCTAATCCCGAAGTTGGAGTTGCTAGCCCCCTGATCTTTTATTATCACCAGAGAAATAAAGTTTATTCTTGCGGCGGTAAATTAAATAGTTTCTTATTCTCTTGTAAATTTTATAAATTTTCTCATAAAGAACCGCAAAAAAATTTAAATTTCATTTCTGGTTGTGCCCCTTTAGTTAGAAAATCTTTGGTAGAAAAAATAGGCTTATTTGATGAAAATTTTTTTACTTATTGGGAAGAAACAGATTTCTGCCTTAGAGCAAAAAAAACGGGCTTTAGCATTGCCTGTGTTCCTCAATCGATCATTTACCATAAAGTTGCTCAATCAAATAAATATCTTTCAAAAAGATATATTTATTATATGGTAAGAAATAATCTTTTGTTAGCTAAAAAACATGCTAAATGGTACCAGTGGCCATTTTTGTTAATAAATTTTTTTCTTCGTAATTGGGTAGGTTATTTTTTAAAATTGATTTTTACTAAAAGTTATTCTGCTATCCCCTCTATCTTTTTAGGAACAAAGGATTTTATTTTAGGCCGTTATGGCAGAGGTTCTGTTTAAAAAATGTATTTAATTATATCAATTTTCTTAGTAATATTTGCCTTAATTTTATCTTATTTTGCAACTAGGAATATTTTTTCTGTAGTTTTTATTAGCGGAGGGTTTTTAACTTTGTCTTTTATTGGTTGTTGCCTTCTTGTAGGTCCTCCTTATTACCCTCTGCCATTCTATTTTTCTCTTTCAATGCTTTCTTTAGCCTTAGGAGCGTTTTTTGCTAATGAGTTGAAGAGATTTTCACCAAGTCGAGAATTAGATAGGTTCAGAGAGTTAAAAATTAACTCTCCTTTTAAATTTGATACCCCCTTTTCTTTAGCTTTTTTATCTTTAGTTATTTTAAATATTTTAGCAATTAGCTACTTATTTTTAAAAACTGGAATACCATTTTTTGCTGAGATTCCAGAAGTTGCTAAGGTCGAAATGGCTGGAAGTTCTAATTGGTTATTAGTGCGGTGTTTGCGTTATTTTTTACCAATTTTATTACTTATTTTGTTTTTATATCAATACAAAACAAAAAAGAATTTAACCAGAATGGGATTTCTTTTTCTTTTACTTTTATTAGCAGTTATTTATCTATTTTATGGGTGGAAAGGATATTTCTTTGCTTATGTTGGAATTCCTCTCTTAATGTTATATGCCCTAATGGGAAAGATTAAGATAAGGGATTTGGTTTTATTATTTTTTCTCGGTTTGCTTGCAGCTATCCCATTATACAGTGGCATGCTTAAAACTACGGATTTTAGAGTAATTCTCAACGCCATATTTAACAGATTAACAGTTGCTCAGGCTTTAGGAGTAAATTGGGTTGTAACAAATCTTGTCCCAAAAGAAGGTCTTTTTTATGGAGCAACTTTCAAAATGGATATTGAGAGGATTTTGTATGTGGTTGGAATTTCAAAAGAAGAGGCCTTATCTTTCGCTGGCTTTTTAGTAAAATACGAAACCGGAGAGAATCCTGGGGGAAGGTTGGCGGTGGCTCCTTCTTTATTTGGTGAGCTTTATGCTAATTTTGGACTTTTTTTTGGGATTTTAGGGATATTTTTCGCTGGTTTTTTTCTTCATCTTTTGTATATAAAAACCTTAAGAAGCTCAAAAAATATTTTTTACCTACCATTTTATATTTTCTTTCAATTAGCTCTTTTTTTTGCAATAGTTAATGGTCATACTTTCATTACCTTAATTGATATAGGGCTTTTTACTATAATTTTGTTATTTTTATTAATAATATTTTATATCTTTTTTGAATTACCAACCGGTAGGATTATTTTATTAAGAAAAAATATGTTCATTAAAATTAATTCCAAAAAAGAAAATCTTTTTGAAAAAAAAGAGAGGTATTAAAATGACAAAAAAAGAATTCACCAAATTTGATTACAAAGAAAAAAATCTTTTTGGAAGACACCGAATAGAACAAAACTTTTTTAATAAATTGTGGAAAAAGGGAGATAGAGGAATTAGTGTTTATAAATGGGGATTAATTTCTCAGGCCGATGATTTCGCCTTTAGGCTTTTGGGTAATTTAAAAGGAAAGAAGGTTATAGATTTTGGCTGTGGTGGTGGTCAAAACTCAATAAGGCTTGCAAAAGAGGGAGCGATTGTTTTTGCCTTTGATATTTCTGAGGAAGCAGTAAAAGCAACTCGGAGATTAGCAGTAGCGAATGGATTAGGGAAGAAAGTAATAGTTGAAAGAATGGCTGCAGAAAAACTCAATTATAATTCCAATTCAATTGATTTGATTTTTGGCACCGGTATCCTCCATCATACGGATTTAGATTTAAGTAAAAAGGAGATTTGCCGAATATTAAAAAAAAGAGGAAGAGCAGTTTTTCTCGAACCCCTTGGTCATAACCCTTTTATTAATCTCTTTAGATTATTAACTCCCTCTAAAAGGACCCCCACTGAAAAACCCTTAAGATTTCAGGATATCGAAAATTTAGGGAAAGATTTCAACCGAATGAACCACCGAGAATTTTGTCTACTCTCTTTATTGGCTATTCTTTTTATTCCCTTAAAAAATAAAAAATTATTTGAAATAGTTTCAAAAAGATTAACTGCAATAGATAATTTTTTATGCCACTCTTTCCCATTTCTAAGAAAATATTTCTGGATTATAGTAATTGAATTGGTAAAATAATAAAAAGTCATGCTTCCAAAGATATTATATATTACTTTTCGAGTTCTTTATGATAGTGTAAAATTTTAGTAGGGGATTTCAGATAAAACACTTGCCAAAAGGTAAATGAAAAAGGTAGACTTACCTCAAGAACAAAAAAGAAAAAGAATAAATATTCTTTTTCAAAAAAGGAGGTAAATCTACCTTATGGAAAACTTAGAGGTAACCATTAACTTACCCTGCCTTAAATTTAATATACCAGAAGACAGCATAAATTTCCACTACCTAGAGGGAATAATCTTCGACTTAACCCGAAAGATCGGTCAAGAATTACTAGAAGAACTATTAGAGATAATAGATAATAAATTAAAAAAAGAAAGAAAAAGAGGAGAACTTTCCAATCAAGGCAAAAGATTAAGATATATGACCACCCTCTTAGGAGATATCACCTTCTCCAAAAGATTGTATCAGGACAGAGGCAGGAAATACCGCTATCTCTTGGACGAAAACTTAAGTTTAGAAAAGAACCAATGGGTAAGCCAATCATACCAAAAGATAGAAGGCCTCTTGGCCTTTGTAAGTGGCAGTTATCGTAAGGCCCAAGGGCTTATCCAAGAATTTTATGGGGACAGCCCTAGTTTTGAAAGCGTAAGAGGTCAAGTAATAAGACAAGGGAAAAAGATCCTAAAAGAAGAGAAAGAAGAGATAGATAAAGAGCTGATAAAAGCTCTCCTAAGGGAGAAAGAAGAGGAATTAACCCAAGAAGCAGATAGTGGAATAATCTATCTGGAGGTAGATGGAACCAATATCCACCTCCAGTAGGAAGAAAAGACTAAAGCTGAACTTAAATTAGGGATTATCAGTAAAGGTAAAGAAAGAAGGTACAAGACGGGTAAGGCTGAAGAAAAAAAGCTAGAGGATAAATTTACCTATGCTGGGATAACCTCCGGGGATGAATTTATGTACAACTTGAGCATCCTAGGAGAAAAGAGATTCCATCTCTCCCAACAAAGCCTAATCTTAATCGGGGGAGATGGAGCCTCCTGGGTCAAAGAGGGAGCCAAAAATTATTTCCCTAACTCCATCTATCAACTCTGTAAATTTCACTTAGAGCGTAACCTAAAAAGGGCACTCTCCTACCATAAAGAGATACAAAGACGGATAAGGGGTCTACTTAAAGAAGGAGAGATAGATAAAGCCTTAGAAGAGTTACACCAAGAAAGAAACCTCAGGCCAGGACATAAGAAAGACCTAGAAGGATTGATGCATTATATCTACGATAATCAAGAAGGGGTAAATGCCGTATAGACCGACTAAGAGAACAAGGCCTCCCGGTAGAAGATTTAGGGGCTGTAGAAGGCAATATCGATAAGACCTTAGCCAATCGCTTCAAAAAGAAAGGGATGAGATGGAGCAAAAAAGGAGCTCTAAGTCTGGCCAAAGTAGGGGAAAAGATCGTAAATAATGAATGGGATAGCTGGTGGCCTAAAGAGATTGCTCAGCTAGAACCTGATAGACTGAGGTTAGAAAAGGTAGTCTCTCTTGATTTTGATAAAAACGGTAACGATAAATACGATTATACCTATTCTCTCCCCGTCCTATCTGGACCCCATCAGGATAGGCCTTGGGTAAAATCATTAAAGAGATTAGTAAGTATAAATTAATCATTTGATATTTTAAGGAAAAGTTAGGTTCAAGATGAATAATATGTTTATTTTAGAAAATAGTTTAGTAGGTTTATTTTATATTAAACTTCATAAGGATCGGTCTTTCTTTTTATAAATTAAAATCAAATAATTTTTTGAGGTAAGAAAAGTCTCCACAAGTTCTTGACACCAACTTGTGAAAATTAGAATTAAAGGAATTTTATTAATTTGTTTTATAATTGTTTAGTTATTATTAAGATGATGAAATATAAAAGAAGTTTAAGTCTACTTTAATATCTATACTATTATATAATTATAATTGAGGTAATGAAATGAAAAAAATTTTAATGATATCTTATCGTTTTCCCTACCCATTAATAGATGGCTCGCGAATTAGAATTTATAATATTGGCAAAATACTTGCAGAAAAATATCAAGTTGATTTATTAGCAATAAGTGAAGGTAATATTGCTAATGAGGACATTAAGGAAACAGAGAAAATTTTCAATAGTGTCATTCCGTTTTCTTTTAATCCAATATGCTTTAAGGTAAATACTTTAAAAGGGTTATTTTCTAAAGATTCCCTACAAATATATTACCATTATTTTAATAAAGTACAAAAGTGGATAGATCAACATTATAAAGAGTATGATTTAATATTTTGTGTGCATATTAGAATGACAAAATATTTAAGAAAAATTAATAATATAACGAAAGTTATAGATTTTATTGACGCTACTTCTATAAATTATCAGGAAGCTCAAAAAAATTCAACTAGAATGTGGAGGTTTATTTATCACATAGAAAACAAAAGGGCACTATTATATGAGCTTAAAATGTTAAAAGAGTTTGATAAAGTATTTATTGCTTCTCCTTTTGATAGACAATATTTAATAGATAATTCACAAAATATAATTAATAATTTAATCGTTATTCCTAATGGAATTAAAGAAGAATTATTAACAAGAAAGAATAATTTTAAAGAAGAAAATTGGATTGTATTTTTAGGTAAAATGAATTATTCTCCGAATGTAGATGCGGTAATGTATTTTACTGAAAAGATATTTCCTTTAATAACTAAGGATAGAAATGATATTAAATTTATTATAGTTGGTTCAAATCCGATAAAAGAAATCTTAAAATTAGGTAGAAGAAAAAATATAGAAGTAACAGGTTTTGTGGATGATCCTTATGAATATTTAGTAAAGGCAAAAGTTATTGCTGCGCCACTTAGATTTAGTGCAGGAATACAGAATAAAATATTAGAAGCAATGGCTTTAAGTAAAGTTGTGGTAACTACATCTAAGGGTGCAAGAGGAATTTCCGGAGAGGATGGAAAACATTTTATAGTTGTTGATCATGAAAAAGAAATAGCCAAAAAGATATTAGATCTAATGAGTAATGAACCAAAACGAAAAAAAATAGGAAATAATGCCCGAGAACTTATAAAAGAAAAATATAGATGGGGTACTGTTGCTAAAAGGCTTTATAAAGAAATTGATGAAGCATTAAGAAAAAAGTAATTTATAAAATTGGAGCAATATTTAAATGAAGAGAATCATTATAACTGGGGCTAATGGCATTATTGGTACTGAATTGTGTAAAAGATTTATAGATAAAGATTATAATGTTATCGGGGTTGATCGGTCTAAAGCAAAGCAGGAGAATAATAAGCAGTTTCAATATATCAAGTTAGATATTACTGATAAAGAAAAAGTAAAAGGAGATAAAGATAGTATATTTTTTGCTACCTTTAATTAAGGGTTATTTTAATAAAGGATGAGTTTAGTAAAAGAATTTGCACTCTAAGAATTTTTAAAAGTAGGGTAAATTTTTATGTTAAAAATTAATTTCTCAATTTTATACTTAATTTTATAATAGATAGTATACAAAATAAAAATATTATTAGGAACTAAAATGAATATTGGTTTAGCACGTAAAAATATTTTAATTACAGGTTCTACGGGCTTTTTGGGATACCATTTAACAAAAAGGCTTATTGATGAAAATTGTAATCTAATATTGGTTGGCAGAAATTTTAAATTAATTGATAGTATAAAAAATCAAAAATCATTAATGAAAATTAAAGGAGATTTAACAAAAGAGGATTTTTTAGATGCAATTTTTAATAAGTATAATATAGATATAATATTTCATTTAGCTGCTAAAGTACATGATCGATCGGAAGCCAATTATAACCAATATAAATTATTAAATGTAATACTTACTAAAAAAATAGCTGAATTAGCCTTACAATATCAGGTAAAAAAAATAATTTTTTTTAGTACTGTATCGGTTTATGGGGATACTGAGGGGAA
>Ga0180009_10004740_pt1 | contig 14850 bp, 13 predicted proteins | sample OS_PC_MetaG_FD_123537 | JGI IMG/M metagenome (GOLD analysis project Ga0180009, IMG submission 123537) | Groundwater microbial communities from the Aspo Hard Rock Laboratory (HRL) deep subsurface site, Sweden - OS_PC_MetaG | ecosystem: Environmental > Aquatic > Deep subsurface > Groundwater...
CGTGTGCTCCGAGGGTGGGCTGGAGCGCCAGCGCGGCTCAAATCCGGTTGGCCTTGTCCGGATCGTCTCCCTGGTCGTATTGGATCTTTTTCGTGGCACTGTCGGTACCCCGGGCTTCCGCTTGCCGGGCAGCCGACTGCACCGCGGCCGGCCATTCGCTGCGGATTCTTGCGAATTGTGGAGGGATGTCGCCGTTCTTGGTGCCATAGGGCCGCCGCTGGAAAAGCACAACAGGTGGGTTGACGGAGCCTGGCGATCCTCCCTACTATGGGCTGGGCAGTGTATTCAAGTCGGTGATAGTCAGGAGGACAATTGGATGTCGGACCTTCAGAGCATTCGGCAGCAGGTGACCGTAAAGGTTGAAGCCCTGCGCCAGATGATGGCGTCACAGTCCCTCGATGAGCGCATCGAGGTTTCGCACGAGTTTGTGCAGCTCACACCCGCGCAGATGCAGCAGATAAAGGACGCTGCGGAGTCCCTTGGAAAGCTGCCGAAATCGGCGGAGCTGTTTGGTAAATCAGCGATCATTGTGGCCAGCGCGTTGTCGGCCGGCGGCAAGCTCGCTGAGGCGCAGACGCTGCTCGTGGATGCGCGGCACTCCACCGGACGGGCCGAGGGCGCGCTCATTGCGTACAACCTGTTCCAGATCCGCACCCGCCTGGGCAACTACGACGAGGCCATGGACATCCTGAACTCGGCCATTCGCGCCGATCCCGCGACCTATGGCCCACACGACACCAAGAAATATCCGCCCCTGCGCATGATGGGCGCCGGGAGCCTCGGTTGTTCTTTCCAGTGCGAGAACCCGACGGGGGGCAAACCCGTGGCCGTAAAGGCCCTTTGGAGCCTGACCCAGGGCGCCGGAGAGGCGATGTTCGACGAGGCCAAAGCGTTGCCCAATGTGCAGCACGCCGCGGTGCTCAAGCCGGTGGATTTCGGCTTCTCGGATCCGGCGACCCAGTCGAAGCCTTTCCTGGTGTTTGAGCGGATCCCCGGGGCGGTCGATGCGGAGTCCTGGTTGGAGAAAAATGGCCCCTTGAGCCTGGAGCAAGCCAAACAGGTGGGGAACACGCTCATCGAGATGCTGGCCCACGCCCATGCGGCGGGGATCTGCCACCTGAACCTGAACCCCGGCAACGTGTTGCTCAAGCGCGCGGGGCCCAACGTCGAGGTAAAGGTCACCGACTGGGGCCTCGGGCGGGGCATGACGTCGCTCAAGGTGCGCGTGCTACAGACGGCGAACCAGAGCGGCAACTCTCCTTTCGGCAAGAAGCTCAACGCCATGCTCGACTATCTGGCGCCCGAGCAGCGGGGCCGGCTGGAGTATGGAACGCCGGGCCCCATGGCGGACTACTACGCCTTTGGCAGCACCATGTACAAGCTCATGACCGGGGTTAAGCCGCGGGACATGTCGCCTGATTCCATGTCCGCCAACCCGGAGATGTATCGAATCCTGGAGACCTTGCGGCGGGAGGACCCCCGTACCCGCACCGACTCGGCACAGGAGCTGCACACCTGGTGGAACGACCCGCAGATCCTCATCGACAAACAAGCGGCCCAGCGGGAGGCGGCCCGGGAGGCCGAGATGGTCTCCCTGGGCGGCGTGCGCAAGGAGCCCGAAGAGGAGGCCCATGCCAAATCCAAGCTGCCGATAATCATCGGCGTGGTGTTGGGTGTGCTGGTGCTGGGGGGCGTGGTGGCCTACTTCGCCCTGGGCGGCAAGAAGGAGGAGAAGAAGGGCGAGACCGCCAAGGTGCAAAAGGTCAAACCGGCGGTGACCCAGGCCGAGATGGACCGGCTGGAGAAGTGGTACAAGGGCGCCCGGGCCGCGGTTTGGGAGTTCCTGTCGCCCTCCTGCCAGCCGCTGCATGATAAGGGCTACAAGTTCGAAACGAAGATCACGCCCGTGATCATGAAAAAGGAAAAGCGCGGCAAGATTCGCTCCTACCGCATATTTAACCTCGCCCTGACGGGAACGGGCTCGGCGGCGGGCAAGCTGGACATTTTCGATTGCCCGGGACAGCTGGCCAAGGTGCACGGCGCGCACACGGTGACCATCGATCTGTGGGTGCGGTTTTATCGGGCCAACATGTTCAGCCGGGGCCACCGCATCGGGGTCGTGAATTTCTCGGGCAAGTATATGGGGTACCTCGAGAAGAAGAAGTACAACACCGGGGTCATGTTCAAAAACGGACTGTCCCTGCCGCGCCTGCGCAAGGCCGACGACCCGGGTGTCGCGGCGCTGGGGCGCCGCAATCCCGGCCGGATGAGCGCGTGCGAGATGACCGTGTCCAACATCGTCTTCAAGCGTGTTAACTGTAGTAAGAAGTCACGCGGTGTTGTGGGCCACTGGCGGGCCGAGCTGCGTAACGAGAAGTACGCCAAAGAAATCAACGACTGGGCCACGGGCTGCAAGGCCACGGTCACCGGCGCGCTCAACAAACTGCAAGAGGTCAAAAAGGCACACAAGGTCCACCGGCGCCTCGCCCTTAAGGCCAACGACTGGGTGGACGGCTTTTGCAAGGCGCTGGTGAGCCTGAACGGCTCCCTCAAGCCCTACAGCGCCAGCGGGGTGGCCGCGGCTGTGGCGCAGCTCAACAAGGCGCGTCAGGACTGGAACGACAACATCTACAAGCCGCTCGTCCAGGTCGCCAACTCCGTTGAGGCCACCATCAAGACCCCGGGACTCTAACAAGACACTACCCCGTCCTTTACATGAGCCAGGAAGTCGTGTTCGTGATCCCCATCATTCCCCTCGCCCAGCCCTAAGGTGACGTCCCCGCACGAAGCATCAGAGACGGGGCTCCGGACGTCCACGTCGTGGGCGCTCTCAGTTTTTCACCACAAGTTTTGTTTAACTACTCCAAATCATTTGATGCGGATTTCGCTGCGACCGCGGCACGCGGTTTGCAATGATTTGCATTGAATGTTTGCGCACCATATTAGGAGGCCAGAAATGACACGCATCGGACGCTTGGTTCTCGCATTCGCAGGCATTTTCTGGGCGATGGGGATCGCTGGCTGTACGGACGGCGGTTCCGGCACGCACCGGAACATCCCCGGTTACGTCACCACAGACCCCTGTACCTCGTACCAGGACGCACAGGGCTGCGCGTCCGACCCGTCGGGCGCCTGCTCCTGGGTGGGGCTGGAGGCGGACTGCCCGCCCGGTGCGATGTGTCCCACGGGCGCCTGCACCCAGGTGAACTCCTGCACGGGGCACAGCGACGCCGCGAGCTGCCAGGCCGACGCGGCCAATGGCTGCGCGTGGGCGGCCGTCGACAGGCTCTGTCCGGCAGGCTCGGATTGCCCGAGCAGCGGCGAAGGGTTCTGCTACCAGGTTACCGATGACTGCCTGTGTGTGTGTCCGCTCTACTGCCCGGAAGGGGAGCCCTGCCCGCCCTGCGCATGCGACTGCACGGGGGGCTCGGGCGGCGGCACCTGTAGCTGCGCCTGCCCCGACTGTCCCCCCGGTGAGACCTGCCCGCCCTGCGATTGCACCTGCACGAACGAAGGGTGCGTGGATGAGGGCACCTGCACCTGCGCATGCCCGGTCTGCCCCGACGGCGAAACCTGCCCGCCTTGCGAGTGCTCCTGCTCCGGCAGCGGCGGCTCCACCGGCACGGGCACGAGCAGCTGCGTCTGCCCGGACTGTCCCCCCGGCGGGGCCTGCCCGCCCTGCTTCTGTGACGTGCCCGAGGACGGTTGTTTGGCCTACGTAGACGAGGCGAGCTGCCTGGCCTCCGTCGCCGACGGCTGCGCCTGGATCGCCATGGGGATACCGTGCCTGCCCGACGACCCGGAGTGCCGATCCGGCGTGTGCCAGTATCTCACCCCGGGCGACGATTGCACCTGCGTGTGCCCCGATTGCGAGCCTGGTATGGAGTGCCCGCCCTGCGCTTGCGACTGCGGCGGTGGCGGCCCCGACTGCGTCCCGGGCGGCAACGAGATTCCGCCCGCCCCCCGCATGTAGCCTGCCGAGAAGTCTCACAGCACGGGCTCGCGTCGACAAACACGGCGGGTCGCCCAGCGCCAGCGCAGCAAGCCACCTCCACTATGTCCAATCCGGTGCTGGGGTGTATACCATCACCAGCGTCAATGAGCTCGACGCCTGCATGGCCCTCTACGCGCGACGGACGCCGGAGCCGCTGACGGACGAGCTGGCGCCCGACGCGAACTCCTGGGCCATGCTGGGCACTAATCTGTCCATCAAGCTGCCGGACGGGAGCTTCACCACGGACGCGACCCGGCTCTTGCCCATGGACCACAAGTCCTTCAACCTCCTGGGTCTGGGGCTGGCTCAGGCCGCGCGCGGGCGTTGCTCGAGGGCGGTGACCACCTTGGGGTCCAGGTGCAGGTCGAGCTGCGGGAAGGCGATGACGATGCCCTCGGCCCCGAAGGAATTCCAGATGGCCTCTTGTACCTCGCTGCGGATGAGGCGCTCGTTCCACGCGTCGTTGGTCCAGATCGATAGCTCCCAGTCCACCGAGGAACTGCCGAAGCGCCGCAGGAGGACCACGGGCTCGGGGGTCCTCTGACGCCGCTCGTACGCGGCGCCGACCTTCTCGAGCACCGTGCGCACGCGGACCATGTCCGAGCTGTAGGTCACGCCCACCATAACCCGGATCCGAAAGGATTTGTCCCGGAAGGTCAGGTTCTTCACGGTGGACTGCACCAGGGTGGAGTTCGGGATGAGCAGGTCCTCGTCTTCACGGCTCCGGGCCACGGTGGAGCGGATGCCCAGCCTGACCACGCGGAGCAGCACCCCGTTCACCTCCAGGATGTCCCCCGGCTTGATGGTGCGCTCGATCATCAGGATCACCCCTGCGACGAAGTTCTGCAGCACCGTTTGCAGCGCGAATCCCACGGCCAGGGCCAACACGGCCCCCGCTGCGAAGAGCGTGGCCAGCTTGATGCCGATGGTCTGCATGGCCGCGGCGATGGCCACGGCCCCCAACAGGTAGTGCACCAGCCGGGTGGTGACGCCTACGGTGCCCTCATCGGTGACTCCGCGCGCCCGAAAGGCCCGCTCGATGCCTCGCTGCACCACCCGCGAGAACACGTAGGCCCCCAGCAGGATGAAGCCGACGATGACGAGCGTCGCCAGCGAGATGGGAGTGCCTGCGATGTTGAACAGCTTGATGTTCAGGACGTGCTGTGTCTTCACCCAGAAATTTGAGTCCATGATTTGTTCCTCCCGTGCGCTCCCGGTTGAGCGGTCAAAATGGGTTCACGCGTCCCACGGGTCAAGTGAACCTTGGGTCACTCAGGTGACGCCGTCTCCGCTTCGGCGGCGGTGGGCTCGAAGCGCAGCCGTCGAATTCGCCGGCCCGAGACGCGGAGCACGGTGACCCGGTAGGGACCGACGACGAGCTGGTCCCCATTCTTGGGCAAGCTCTTGAGCAGGGCGATCACAAACCCCCCGATGGTGTCGGACTCGCCGTCGTGATCCAGCGCGAGCAGCTGCCGGGCCTCGGGAAAGCTCATGGCGCCGCTGATCTCGACCGCTTTTTCGGAGAGCCGCGTCAGGCTGGGTTCCGAAGCGGCCTCGGCGTCGTCGAACTCGTCGTAGATGGGCCCGACGATTTCCTCCAGGACGTCGTCGAGGAACACGAGCCCCAGGACGGTCCCGTGCTCATCCACGACCACGCCGCAGCCCGCGCGGGTGCGTTGCAGCTCCACAATGAGGCGCGACAGGGGCATGGTATCGGGCACAAAAGCCGGCGCGCGAGACAGGGATGCGAGGTCCACGTCTGCTGCGCCGCTGCTCATCGCTGCCAGCACCGCCTTGGTGTGCACAATACCCAGCACGGCGTCCAGGTCGTGCTCGCACAGCGGGAACCGGGAGTGGCCGGACTCGCGGACCTTCCGCAGGTTTTCTTCGGTGGGGTCGTTCTGGGACAGCCAGACGATGTCGCTTCGTGGCACCAGCACGTGCCGCACCTGCAGGTTGGAGAACTCCAGGATGTTCTGGGCGAACTCACGCTGCCGGATGGTGATCTTCCCGGCGCTGGCCGAGCTGGCGAGGATGGCTTGAAGCTCCGAAGCGTCGTGCACCCCCTCGTGGGTAGCCTCGGGGTTGACACCCAGGAGCCGTAGGAGACTGTTGGAGAGGCTGTTGATCACCCAGATCAGGGGCTTGAAAGCCATGGCGAAGAGGCGCAGTGGGTACGCGATGGCCAACGAAGCCCGCTCTGCGCTCTGGATGGCCCAGATTTTGGGGACCTGCTCACCGATCACCATGTGCAGCAGCGTGACGAGGGTCAGGGCGAAGGCCAACGACACGACGTGCAGCACAACGGGGTTTATGTTCAGCCCAGCCGCGATGAGCAGCGCCTGCAGACCGGCGGCCACGGCCGGTTCGGCCAGCCACCCGAGGATGAGGCTGGAGAGGGTGATGCCGAGCTGGCACGCTGATAAGTACAAGTTCATGTTCGCGAGCAGGTGCATCACCACCAGGGCCCGCTTGCTCCCGGAGTCGGCCATGGACTGCACACGGCTCGCCCGCACCTTCACCAGCGCGAACTCCGCCGCGACAAAGAAGCCGTTAAACAGCACGAACGCCGTGGTGGCGGTCAGTTTCCAGCCGATGCTCTCCAACGCGTGACTCCTGGCCTGGCGTCTTTTTCAGGCGGACCATACCACGGCGGCGATGCTCCTTGGGGGTGTCGAGCCCTGGGGCGTTCTGCCCCGCGGGCCGTGGCTCGCCGAGGCCGCGGGAGGGCCGGTTCCTGGGGTTGGATTATGGCATGGTAATTGCCTAACGTCGCTGCTGGTTTGTCGTAAAATGATCTCATGGCGCGACGGCGCCGAAGGAGGCCCTGATGACCCAGTTTCCAGCGACGCTCGTGGTGGGGTACGATTTTTCCGATACCGCCGCGGAGGCGGCGAGTGTTGCATTCTCCCTGGCGGAGAAGATCGGAGCCCGGGTGCGCGCCGTGATGGTGATCGAGCGCAGGTACGAGCGACGGATCGCCAAGCACGGCCATCTGTTCGTGGACGGCCGCCAGGAGGGAGACCACGAGTCGCCCGCGGAATGGGCCACGGAGATTGTCGGAGTGCGGCTTGAGGAGGAGCTCCGGGCGCAGTGTCCTGTGGGAGTGCAGCTCGATCTCGAGGTGGCCCGTGGCAAGCCCTTCGGGGAGTTGCTCCGCGTCGCCCAGGCGGCCAAGGCGGAGATGATCCTCATCGGCGGCACGGGGCTCAGCAGGGCCGAGCAGTGGGTGCTCGGGTCCACGGCGGAGCGTCTCGCCCGACGCTCCGTCATTCCGACGCTTGTCGTGCGCCGGGGTTCGATCTGGGAGCCCCGTCGAATTCTCTGCCCGGTGGACTTCTCAGATGCAGCGCGGCTCGCGTTCCACAAGGCCCTGTGGCTGGCTCGGCTCACGGAGGCCACAGTGCGGGTGCTGCACGTGGTTGCCGGGACCGAGGCTCGCGAGCTCGAGACGCTCGGTCTGCTCAACAGGAATGACGTCAAGCGGTACTTCGAGGTGACGCGGATGGGGGCCGAGCAGCAGATGGAGCGCCTTGTGGGTGAGGTCGCGCTCGAAGGGCTCACGCTGGAGCAGGAGATCCTGTACGGTCGCCCGCACGAGAAGATCATCGAGTATGCGCAGCAGAGCGAGGCCGACCTGATCGTCATGGGGAGCCTTGGCCGAAACCAGATCTCTGATCTGCTCATCGGCAACACCACCGAACGGGTCTTGCGCAAGATGCCCTGCTCCGTGCTCACGGTCAAACCTGAACCAGGCTGACGCACGCTCAGCCGGCGCCGGGGCGGTCAGGCGCGCTCGTCAATGGGCACGTAGTCGCGTTGGGTGGGTCCCACGTAGACCTGGCGTGGGCGGTGGATACGGCCCTCCTGGCGCCAGCCCTCGGACCAGTGGGCGATCCATCCCGGCAGCCGACCGATGGCGAACATCACCGTGAACATGTTGGTCGGGATGCCCAGGGCCCGCAGCAGGATGCCGGAGTAGAAGTCCACGTTCGGGTAGAGCTGGCGCTCCACGAAGTAGTCGTCCGCCAGGGCGCGCCGCTCGACCTCCCGGGCGATGTCCACCAGCGGGTCGGTGCGGCCCAGCGAGTCCAGCAGGGCGTCGCAGGCCATCTTGAAGACCTTCACGCGCGGGTCGAAGGCCCGGTAGATGCGGTGGCCGAAGCCGAAGAGCTTGAGCTCCTTGCGCTTGGTCTTTTCGATGATGGAGGCGGGCGTTTCGTCGCCGTGCTGAATCTCCTCGAGCATGCTGACCACCGAGGCGTTGGCGCCGCCGTGCAGCCGGCCCCAGAGCGCCAGCACCGCCGCGGCCACTGAGGCAAACATGTTGGCCCCCGACGAGCCTACCATGCGCGCGGTGGAGGTGGAGCAGTTCTGCTCGTGGTCGGCGTGCAGGATTAAGAACATCTGCAGGGCGCGCACCTCCTCGGGAGTGGGCTCATGGTCGACGTGGGGCCGGGAGAACATCATGTTCAGAAAGGACTCGCTGTAGTCCCGGATGGGGTTGGGGTAGGCGATGGGCTCGCCGATGGACTTTTTGTAGGAGAAGGCCGCGATGGTACGCACCTTGGACATCAGCATGGCCACCGTGTCCATGAGGTCCTCCTCTTCATCGTCCTTGCGCAAAAGCTCCGGGCGATAACACGACAGGGCGCTGATCATGGCCGAGATGATCGCCATGGGATGCGCGCTGGGGGGAAAGCCCTCAAAGTGGTGCCGCATGCCCTCGTGGAGCAGGGCGTGTTGGGTGACGCGCGCCGAGAAGCGCTCGAGGTCACGCTGGGTCGGCAGCTCGCCCCGTATGAGCAACAGGGCGGTCTCCAGGAAAGAGCCCTCGGCGGCGAGCTGCTCCACCGGGATGCCCCGATAGCGGAGGATGCCCGCGTCGCCATCGATGAAGGTGATGGCGCTTTGACAGGAGCCGGTGTTCGAGTAGCCGTCATCCAGGGTGATCAACCCGGCGCGGGCGCGGAGCTCGGAAATGTCCACGGCCCAGTCTCCTTCGGTCCCTTCAATCAAGGGAAGCGCGAACACGCCGTTGGGCGTCCGAAGCTCGGCGGTCTTCTGTTGCTGTTCGTTGCTCGATCCGGGTTGTGACATCTCCGTCCTCCTGGTCCGCTGATGGTGCCTCATGTATTGCGCTGTAGGCGCAATAACGCAACCACTTGGCCTTGATACCATGCAGGCGTTCACCGGTCAGGCGCATTTTTTCTCCTGCCAGCGGTTCGCGCCCTCGGTGTTTCGCCAGCGCGGTGACCCGCCCAGGGACCCCCAGCCTGGCTGAGGAAGATCACCAGCACGAAGGCCAGGGCCGCGAACAGGATGACCCGGTAGGACGCGAGAAAGGACCGTTTCTTCTGCGCCCGCTTGGCCTCGAAGGGCTCCCGGATGAAGAAGATCACCAGCATCCCCGCGCAGGCGAGCAGCGCTCCGGTGAACCAGAAGGACTGCCGGTAGCCAAAAAGCTCCCCGATGAGCCTGCCGAGTAACTGGAGCAGTAGAAGTGAACAGCCAAAGTAGAAGCGACGGGGCCCGCTCGGGCGCGATCCAGCCCGAGCCTATCGTGATGGGCTCCTTCTTCGGATGCTGGGCTCCGGGATCTGTGATAGTTTCCGGACCACCGTGGACCGTGGCGGAACGCTGGCGGCCGTGGGTTTGCACATCCCGGTCTGGTCCGGGGAGATGGATGATGAAACACCGGATACTCATCGTGGACGACGACGCGAGTATGCGTGAGATGCTGGCGCTCCGACTCGGCAAGCGGGGATTTGCCGTGACGACGTGCGCCAACACGGACCAGGCCCAAAGTCAGCTCGGCGAGGCTGACTTCGACGTGTTGGTCACGGATCTGAACCTGGGGTCGGGCCCCAACGGGCTGTGGCTCTGCGAGTGGGTGGTGGCCAATCGACCGGACCTGCCTGTGATCGTGGTGACGGCCTTCGGCAGCATGGACATGGCCATCGACGCGCTCCGCTTCGGCGCGCGGGACTTCCTCAACAAACCCGTGGATCTGGAGCTGCTGGTGCTCTCGCTGCAGCGCGCGGTGGCGGCACAGGCGCTACAGGAGGAGGTCACCCGACTGCGGCGTGAGGTGGGGGAGACGCCCCGATTCGAGGCCATCATCGGCGAAAGCGAGGGCATGAAGCGGGTCTACGCCCTGGTGGAGCGCGTCGCCCAGACGGACGCCTCGGTGCTCATCACCGGGGAGAGCGGTACGGGCAAGGAGCTCATCGCCCACGCCATTCACCAACGCAGCAAGCGCGCCGGGGGGCCTTTTCTGGCGGTGAGCTGCGCCGCCATGCCCGAGACCCTGCTCGAGAGTGAGCTGTTCGGCTACAAGAAAGGCGCCTTCACCGACGCCAAAACCTCCAAGACCGGTCTGCTGGCGCAGGCCAACGGCGGCTCCTTTTTTCTCGACGAGCTAGGCGAGCTGCCCAAGACCCTGCAGCCCAAGCTCCTGCGTGCCCTCGAGGAGCGGACTCTGCGACCGGTGGGGGGGAGCGCGGAGGTGAGCTTTGACACGCGTCTCATCGCGGCCACCAACGTCGAGCTCGAGCAGGCCGTGGCCGAGGGGCTGTTTCGCGAGGATCTGTACTACCGCATCAACGTGGTGCACCTGCAGTTGCCGCCGCTCCGTGAGCGGGGGACGGACATCCTGACCCTGGCCCAGCATTTCGTGGAGCAGTTTGCCGCGCGCATGGATCGCAAGATGACGGGGTTTACGCCGGCCGCCGCCCAGCGGCTCCTGACGTACGCCTGGCCCGGCAATGTCCGGGAGCTCCGTAACTGCGTCGAGCGGGCCGTGGCCCTGAGTCAGCACGACGAGATCGCGCCGGAGGATCTCCCGGAGCGCATCCAGCGCTACCAGACGCGGCCCATCCTGCTGCCCATTGAAGAGCCCGCCGAGATCGTGCCCATGCGGGAGGTGGAACGGCGCTACATCGCCCAGGTCCTAAAGGCGGTCAACGGGTCCAAAACCACGGCCGCGAAGCTGCTGGGGTTCGATCGGAAAACGCTGTATCGCAAGATGACGAGGTACGGGCTCGGCGACGGCGACGAGACGGAATAGGGAGGCGGTCAGGGCTTCGCCGCAGTGGCTGCCATCCTTGGGAGCAGCACGCAAAAGCAGCTCCCCTGGTCCGCTTCGGTTTCCAGCTCGATCCATCCGCCGTGCTCCCGCACGATGTCGGCGCATACGGATAGCCCGAGTCCGGTGCCGGCGCCCCGGGCCTTGGTGGTGAAGAAGGGCTCGAAGATCTGATTGGCGATGTCCTCGGGGATGCCGGCGCCCTGGTCCCGCACGGCGATCTGGATGCAGCGCTGGTGCGGTCCGCCGTCGGGAGATGGTTTCGACACCGCGTCGAGCCGGATGGTGATCTGTCCTCCCCCAGGCATGGCCTGAATGGCGTTGGTGATGAGGTTGGCCAGGACCTGCTGCAGCAGCCCGGCGGAGCCCATGACCGCCAGTGTGGCCATGGCCTCCGAATCCACGGCGAGGGTGATCCCGGCCTTCATGGCGTAGGCGTTGAGCAGAGTTGCCGTCTGCCGGGCCAGGGACAGCAGGTCCACCGGCTCGCGTCGCTCCACATTACGCCTGGCGAAGTCCAGTAGCTGCCGGATGATCCGGCTCATGCGCTGGACCTGTTCCTCGATGGCCCGTGCGGGTTGGAGGGCCTCATCGCCGGTGACCTCGCCCGTGGCGATCATCTGCGCATAGGAGCCAATCACGTTCAACGGCGTACCGAGCTCGTGGATGATCCCCGCGGTGAGCCGGCCCACCGTGGCGAGGCGGTTCGCGTGCCAAAGCTGCTCGGGCTCCGCGAGCCGTCGTGCGAGCTCCTCCGCCGTCGATCGCTCGTCCAGAACCGGCCCGCTCATCTTTGCGCTCCTTGCACCGCGGCGACAAAAGGGCCCAAATCCGCGCTCCCACGTCACCGCGCATTTGTATGTACCATCCGGTGATTCCGGGCGTCAACGCCCCGGTTTGCACGGCGCGGACGCGGGAGGCCCGGCGTCTGTTGTGCCACGGTGGAGCGGGGCAAATTGCCACAGAGGGGCAGTCTGCCCCGCGGACCGCGGTCTGAAGCCCGAGCTTCCCAGACCAGGGCGGGACAATGGGCACCCCCGCCTCCATGGCCTGACCTTTGCGTAATGCTTCGCACCCACCGGGCGGTCAGGTGGCGCAGGAGTCCCCTCGCGATGAAAACCAACGGCACTTTCATTGATGGGTTCATTCGCAGCGTGGAGCGCGTGGGCAACAAGCTGCCACACCCTTGCTTCGCGCACCGCCCTATATGCTCACCGCGCTGCTGGCCCTGATGGGCAGCAACGCCAACGTGGCCTCCGGAGGCGGGGTGATCCTGATGCCTATTATCGGCGCGGCGGTGTTCAAGGCGGTGGGGCGCAATCCCTGGATGGGCGTCGTGGTGGGGTACGCGGCTGCCTCTGGCGGCTACACGGCCAACCTGCTGGTGGCCGGCACTGACATGCTGTTGGCGGGTATCACAGGCGCGGCCATGCAGACGGCGGGCATCAAGGCACCGGTGCATCCGCTCATGAACTGGTACTTCATGATTGCCGCCACCGTGGTGGTGGTGGTCGTGGTCACCGTGGTGGCGGAGCGCTACCAGGCCCGGACATTGGACGACGGCGACGGAGAGACGGATCGCGCGGCGCTGGCCGAGCATGAGGTCACCCCCGAAGAGTCACGGGTTTGCGATATGCCGGGGTGGCCTATGGGATCGGCGTGGGCAAGATCAAGACGCAAGGTGACGTGCCCCGTCTGATGGAAGGCGGGCTGCGTGGGACCTTGGCGTTTCTCACCGTGGCGCTGCCGGCGGCGCTGTTCATCCACCTCCTCGACGAGAGCCGGCTCTCACTGATCCTGGCCGCCAACGGCGCCGCCATCGTCAAGGATCTGGACCTCGGCGGGGTGCCGCTGCTCGTCATGTTCCTGCTGCTGGTGGCCACCATGAACTTGTTTTTGCCGAGCGGCTCGGTCAAGTGGCTCGTGCTCGCGCCGATTTTTTTCCCCATGTTCGCGGCCGTGGGGCTTTCGCCTGCCATGACGCAGCTCACCTTCCGCGTCGGGGACTCGGTCACGAACAACATCTCGCCCTTCAAGTCCTATCCGCCGGTGATCATCGGCTTGCTCGAGCAGTACCGGCGACGGGACGACCAGGAGGTGGGCATCGGCACGGTGATCGCATTGCAGCTCCCCTTCTCCATCGCCCTGCTCGTGGCGCTGGGGTTGCTCCTGGTGGTCTGGTACTTGTTGGGCCTACCCCTGGGGCCGGGAGCAGGAGTCCACCTGTGATCCGGCGCGACGGTTGTGTTAGCGGTCGGGAAGCGCGATAGTGGGCCCAACCAATATCTAGGAGGAAACCGTGAAAGCGACCAGAAAAGGTGGGAAACGGCGGCGGCGACGAGGGGTGCAGCGGGTGGTTCCCGGCGCGTCACCCGGACAGATAATCATCGATCCCGAGGCCCCTGCGCCCAAGGTGACCGCCATCTGCTACAGCGCGGAAAAATTCGAGGAGCTGACCATTGAGGACCCGGACGAGATCCCCGCGCTGCGCAAGCGCTTCGAGACCTGTTGGATTCATGTGGTGGGCCTGGGGGATGCCGACGTGCTCAAGCGCATCGGAGCGGTATTTGAGCTCCACGTCCTGGCGCTCGAGGATGTGGTCAACCAGTCGCCGCGGCCGAAGTTGGAGGAGTACCCCGAGCACCTGCTGATGCTCGCGCAGTCCGTGTATCCCGAGAGCGGCGCCCGGACGCGACCCGTGGGCATTTTCTGGGGTCACGGCTTTGTGGTGACTTTTCAGACCGAGGTGAACGGCTGCTGGAATGGCGTGCGAGAGCGCCTCCGCGGCGGCCGCGCCCGCATCCGGTCCTGGGGCGCGGACTACCTGGCCTACGCGCTCATCGACGGGACCGTGGACCACTTCTTCCCGGTCGTCGAGGAACGGCTGGATCGCCTGGCCGATTTGGAGCAGGAAATTACGGCGGCGCGTGTGTCGGACCTGGCGGCGCAGCTCACCGCGCTCAAGCATGAGCTCCTGGGGCTCCGCCGCGCGCTGTTTCCGTTGCGTGAGGCGCTGACCGCCCTGTATCGTTCCGAGTCTGAGTATCTCGACGACAACACCCGGCCCTACGTCAGAGACGCGCTGGACCACGCCCTGCAGCTCGTGGACCTGATCGATTCGGCGCGGGAGACGGCGAACAGCCTGCTGAACATGAACATCGCCATCGTCGGTTACCGCACGAACGAGATCATGCGGGTGCTGACCATCATCGCCACGATCTTCATTCCGCTCACGTTTGTGGCCGGGCTGTACGGCATGAACTTCGCCGGTGACAAGTCACCGCTGAACATGCCGGAGCTCCGTTGGTACTATGGCTACCCCGCGTCGCTGCTGCTCATGGCGTCAATCGCGGGGAGCCTCATCTTCTTTTTCCACCGTAAGGGTTGGCTGGGCAAGGGACGCTGAACAAGATGACGATTGAGAACGCCGAACCGAGCACCTGGTGGGGACGCTACGAAGTTCCCCTGGGCTCCTGTGGCGAGTGGACCGTGGGACCGCTCACCCTGTGGATCGAGCGGTTGGCCGGCGAGTGGCGGGTGGGGTACAAGGCCTCCGAGGACCATCTGGACCCGACCTTTGGGGTGAAGTTGCCCGTGGAAGGTGTGGAACTCATGGCGCTTGACAAGGTCTCGCGCTTCGCGGCCACGGGCGAGAACTGCGTGGTGCACCTGACACCGGCGCTGGCGGATCGGCCGATCATCAGCCGTCCGGAGAAGCCCTTCGTCGTGCTCCCGCAGGACGAGATCACAGTCTACGTCAGCACCCCTC
>Ga0180009_10004741_pt1 | contig 14849 bp, 12 predicted proteins | sample OS_PC_MetaG_FD_123537 | JGI IMG/M metagenome (GOLD analysis project Ga0180009, IMG submission 123537) | Groundwater microbial communities from the Aspo Hard Rock Laboratory (HRL) deep subsurface site, Sweden - OS_PC_MetaG | ecosystem: Environmental > Aquatic > Deep subsurface > Groundwater...
TGTCTCGACGAAAAACCTTGCTGTCATTGGCTGATCCTTGATACTGGTTTCTGGATACTGGATGTTTATGGATTCCACTCCTGATGGCACGCAAGTTATCAAGCATCAAGCAACCAGCATCCAGTATCGGCCCAGTAAAGGCAACCGTCTCAAGCATATCTGCAATGGCGGTTTAATCAATTTATGCATCGTTAGTGTATCTATCTATTGGACTTTTTCTAAAGATATATGAATTATGACACCAAAGATGAATCAAGCACAGACTTGGTCCCTCGCCACTTTTCTCTGTCCGAATCAATTTACATTCCGTAACTCATTCAGAGTGTTAAAAATCCATCAGGGGCCAAGCTGGTGGCCAACATGACCATGTTGATTTCCCGGTGGTCCTTCCAACTGGAAGCTTCCCTGCTGGTGGGTTCAAGCCAGAATTTCTCAATTACTTCGATCAGCTCTGTGTATCGCATCAGGCTCTCAATATGAATGCGTAATGAATGTATCTCTTTGAACAGGCTTGGTTTTTCCTCAATCAATCCCCCCAACCTTTCAGCGGCTCGCATTCCAATGGATAATCCTAGCTCCCGAAATGCAAGACGGTAATCAGCAGGAAGATTTAAGTGATTCGTTCTTGCATAGGATGCCAAACCCACTAGGGAAGACTCTAACAAAATACTCAGGAGCTCAGTCTGTTCAAAAATTTTGCTAGCAATCATTTGAGTCACTTTGTAAGAGTCACATAAAAGACCGCCGAGGCCAAGAGGGTCATCTGTGGCCCAGCTTTTCCCTTTGCAAATACTGGCCATGTCCGCAATCTCATTGTTGAGATCTGGATACTGTGATTTTGTTGAATCGTTAGGTATAATCGTCTGGAGTTGATGATATGTGATGAATCCATCGAGAGGATCGTGATGTCCCATGGATTCTACGAGAGGACGGGAGAGATCTATGCTCATTTTCCAGTACATGCGTTTCTGATCACCCGAAGATGGAGCATAGGTAAACCTGGCATGGGCAGTTTTGGCAAGCTCTATAGCCCAGATGTTGTATGTTAAATCATTAGTAACGCGGCTTACACGATTGAGAGCATGCATCCATTTTGTCAGGTAATGAAAATACTGCCCGTCACGATCCCATTCCAAGCTTTCGTCAAAGTGTTCGGAAGGCCCCCGTTCGGTCATACTCTTCCCGATCCTTAAGCCGCCCTTTGTTGGGTGCTTCTTGCCCTCCTCCTCATCGAGGCCGCTGATCCAGCCGGTTCTTGGGTCGTCTTTATGGTGGCGACCGAGGACGTTGTGAACCTGATCCACCAGCAGCAATGCGAGATTCTTGTATTTGTCATCATCCGTTTGACGATAGAGTTCCAAGAAGTTGCACACGGCAAAAGCGTCGGTCCATAAATAGCGTCGTGGGACCTCCCCGGCTGGTGAAAGTCCGGTCATATCGGAAAATTCAGTCATGATTTCATGGACTATAGAAAGTGATGAGCTTTGTTTCATCTCTTCTCCAGAACACAAAAATATTAAAGATATCTTGATTCTTTCAATCTATCGTTTTATTTATATATATACAGATAAAACAAGATGAAATCAACTTAAACAGAATGAATGATCCTCTGAAAAAATTATTGGAGTAAGTGATGATCATTATCGGGGTTGATACGGGCGGAACATTTACGGATTTTGTATTCAAGGATGGGGATAGATGGGGCGTATACAAACTTTTATCCACTCCCTCAAACCCTGCTGAAGCGGTCTTAGAGGGCCTGAAACATATAGCCGAAAAGAAGGAGAAGCGAATCGTTCACGGCTCAACGGTTGCAACAAATGCCATACTGGAGAGAAAAGGGGTGAAAACCGCCCTTATTACCAATAAGGGATTTGAGGATATCATCGAGATAGGGAGGCAGAACAGAAGCAGATTATACGACTTATCCTATAAGAAAGAGTCCCATATCGTGCCTAAAGATCTGAGATTCGGAGTAAGAGAGAGGACCCTATGCACCGGAGAGATTTTTGAAGATCTTGATAGGGAAGGGGTCACAGGGATCATCTGAAGACTCGCCCGAAGATGCATTCCTGGGACATAGAGAGGTGTTCTTTGATTATGAGCCCATGAAGACGGAGATCTTTAAGAGGGAGAGGTTGGAAGGTGGTAATAGGGTAGGGGGGCCTGCTGTTCTGGTGGAGTATTCGTCAACCATTGTGATTCCTCCATTTGCTGAGGCCGCTGTGGATGAGTATGGGAATATTGTAATGGAAATCATCTGATTTCCATCCAGAAATGGCCCTTTTCTAGATGCGAAGGGATCAAGGGATATTTTAATCTCTCACAGAGCACACGGGATACACAGAGGTTTGACCCGGATTGCTGAGAGGGCAATCCAGGTCAAAATCTTTACCTCTGATAACTCTGGGATCTCGAGCGAATCCCGATATGATCAGGATGAGCGGGCGAGATAATTTTAAACTAGGGGTCTTACATGAAAGTGAATCCCATTCTATTAGAGGTTTTTAAAAACAGGTTTTCTTCCATCTCGGAAGAGATGGGTGTGACACTGAACAGGACTGCGTTCTCGCCCAATATCAAGGAAAGAAGAGATTTCTCCTGTGCTGTGTTTAACAGGGAAGGGGATATGATTGCCCAGGCAGCACACATACCGGTGCACCTCGGTTCCATGCCCCTCTCTGTGAAGTCTGCCATAGAGAGTGTCGAGTTTCAGGATGGTGATATGGTGATCCTGAACGATCCCTTTAAAGGGGGAACCCACCTCCCTGATATCACCATCGTGGCCCCTGTATTTTCAGGGGATGAAGATCCCGCCTTCTACGTGGCAAATCGCGCGCACCATGCAGATGTGGGGGGAATGACATCAGGGTCCATGCCCCTGGCAAACTCCATCTTTCAGGAGGGGAGCATCATTCCGCCCATAAAGATCTGTGAAGGCGGGAAGATAGATGATAAGGTGATGGGGTTTTTCCTCAACAATGTGAGAACACCTGTTGAGAGGGAAGGAGATTTTGCCGCCCAGATTATGGCCAACATTACGGGAGTCAGAAGGACCCAGGAACTCATAGATCGATATGGCCTTGAGATGGTGGATTTTTACGCAAAAAACCTCATAGACTATGCGGAGAGGATCACCAGGAAAACCATTGAAACCATCCCTGATGGCCGATACGAATTTGAAGACTTTATGGATGACGATGGTCTGGGTGAGGAGCGAATAAAGATAAAGGTGATTCTAACTGTTAGAGGAGATGAGACGGTTCTGGATTTCTCGGATTCCCATAAACAAGTGAACGGCAGCATCAACGCCGTCTATGCCATTACCCTATCGGCGGTTCTTTACGTATTCAGGTGCCTGATGGAGGAAGAGATTCCCACAAACGCCGGTTGCCTCAGACCCATAACCATCGTGACAAAGAAGGGGAGTGTTGTGGACGCCAGCTTCCCTGCCGCCGTTGCCGGGGGAAATGTGGAGACGTCCCAGAGAATTGTGGATGTTGTTCTTGGGGCATTATTTAAGGCTGTGCCGGAAAAGATCTCGGCTGCCAGTCAGGGGACCATGAACAATATAACCATCGGCGGTATAGATGAAAGGAACGGCCAACCTTTTGCCTATTACGAGACGTTGGGTGGCGGCATGGGTGCTGCGGCGGATGGTGATGGGGAGAGTGCCGTACACTCACACATGACCAACACCCTCAATACCCCTGTTGAAGCGCTGGAATATAGTTATCCCTTTCTGGTGACAGAGTACTCCATCAGAAGGGGGTCGGGAGGAGAAGGGAGGTTCCGTGGGGGAGACGGGATTGTCCGGGAGATCAAGCTTCTGTCTGATGGAGAGGTGACTGTCCTTTCCGAAAGAAGAGAGATCCCGCCCTATGGTCTGTCCGGCGGAAAACCGGGTAGAGTGGGGAGGAATATTGTGGTAAAAGGAGGAGTGGTCTCTGAGCGACCTGGTAAGTTTTACGAGCGTTTGGAGAAGGGAGATATTGTAAGGATTGAGACACCGGGCGGTGGAGGATATGGGAGGAAATGATAGTGCGACTTTTTAAAAAACTATTTCTAGGACTCTTTTTTCTAATAATCGCCAGCAGCAGTATCTGTCTGGCAGATGATTCGGCTTCTAAGATCAAGCTGGATATCAAGGAGTTTATACTGAAGAACGGCATGATGTTCCTGGTTGTGGAACGCCACACAACGCCGCAGGTGGCGTGTCGGCTTTCTATCCGGGCGGGATCCGCGCTTGAAGAGACGGGCAAGACAGGCATTGCTCACCTGCTTGAGCACATGATGTTCAAGGGCACGAAGAATTTCGGCACCCTGGACGTTAAAAAGGACCAGGAACTTCAGGATCTGATTGAGTCCGCCTACCAGGTGGTCCTGGCGGAGAAACGCAAGCGGAACCCCGACAAGGCCATTATCAAGGAGAAGATGGAGGAGATGGATCAGCTTCGTCTCCAGGTGCAGGAGATCTACGTCCCCCAGGCCTTTTCATCCCAGCTGGGCAGAAACGGGGCCATAGAGATCAACGCCTTTACCACCAAGGATCAGACCCAGTACACCATGTCTTTGCCCTCCGACATGATGGAGCAATGGTTCTCTATGGTGAGCGAGCAGCTTTTAGAGCCTTCATGGCGAGAGTTTTACTTGGAGAAGGAGGTGGTGCAGCGCGAATGGGCCTTCCGATATATCAATAGTCCTGAGGGTGCCGCCTGGCTGGATTTGAGCGCCACTGCCTATACAGCTCACCCCTATCGCAATCCAACCATCGGGTGGAAAGCTGACATGGAGAGTTTTAATACCCAAGACGCCATGACATTTCACAAGAGATACTACAACCCCACAAATACCGTCTGTGTGTTGGTGGGGGATGTGAAGGTGGAGGAGGTCAAAAGGCTTGCCAAGATCTATTTTGAGAGGTATCCCTCAAGCAGGCGTGCACCGGAGGAGGTGACAGAAGAACCACCCCAGCAAGGCCCCCGATCGAGTGTCCGGTACCTGAAAGGTGCCCGAACTCCCCTTGTCCAGATCGGGTTTCACTCGGCCCGCATGGGAACCAAGGATTTTTTTGCCCTGGATGCCATGACCATGGTTTTAAGCCACGGCCGGTACGCAAGAATGACCCAGAACATCACTAACAAGGGTCTCGCCGTTCAGGCCTGGGCCTATAACCCGGACAATCGCTACGGAGGTATGTTGATACTGGGGGGCTCGCCCAACGAACCGGACCGGCTCAAAGAGGGAGATCTGACCGAGGATGAGAGACGTGAGGCTTATCTCAATGTCTGCAAAGATCTGGAACAGATTCTACTTGCAGAGGTTGAGAAATTGAAGACTGAACCGGTCTCTGAGCGCGAACTCAATCGGATCAAGAAACTCAACCAGCGAGAATTCTTGGACAGGATTCGCAATAATGGGGAGTTGGCCGGTACGCTGGCAACCCTTGAGGTGCAGGCGGGATGGCGATACCTGACCACCTATCTGGAGAAGATCGCGGAGGTCACGCCTGAAGAGATCATGGATGTGGTAAAGAGATATATGAGGGAAGATAATAAGACCAGTGTTTACGTGCTCCCGGGAGGCAAGCCTGACCGCCCGCCGGAGCAATACACTGAGGTGCGGTCAGTGAGCGCGTCGGCAGCAACCAAGATCGTAAAGCCTGAGACGTTTAATAATAATTCCATATACCCAACGTCAGAGGGCTGGAAACATCCGTTATCATTTGATCGCAAACCCAAAAAGATAGAGTACCCCAAAGCAGAGACTGCCACAATCAAAGGGGCAAAAGTATTCTATCTGCCGGATTTTGAACTTCCTTTGATCGATCTAACGCTCCTGGTTAAAACTGGCTCGGTTGATGTTGGTGAAGACAAAATCGGCCTGACCCGCGTACTAAACGGATCTCTCATCCGCGGAGGGACTGAGAAGTACTCTCCTGCCGAACTGGCGCTGGTCCTGGATGAGAACGCCATCCATCTTTCCATATCAATGGGCGAGGAGGATACGACTATTGATCTTTCTCTCATGAAAGAGAACTGGGATAGGGGCCTGACCCTGCTGGAGGAGGTCCTGACAAGACCCAGGTTTGATCCCGAGGTTATCAAGGTTGTGAAGCAACAGGAACTGATTGATCTTAAGAGGGAGGGAGGCGATGCACAGATCGTAGTCAGGCGTGAAGGAAAGATCTGGCATTTCAAGGGACACCCATACGGCCGTGACCCGCTGCAAGGTCTTAAGACGATTCCCATGATCAACCGGCAGGATCTTAAAGGGTTTCTCAAGAGATATTTTGTGCCGTCAAACATGGTGGTAGCCGTTGCGGGCGACATGGATAAGGCAAGGGTCTTGGAAGGGCTTAAAAGACTGTTTCAAGGTTTCCCAAAAGTCGAGGCACCCGAGCGGAGACTTCAGGAACCGGCCGAGACTCAACCCGTCCTGGCCTTTATTCACAAGCCCGGTCAAGTTCAATCCCAGGTTGGGCTTCTCCTTCGTGGCATCAAGCGCACTCATCCGGACTTCTGGAAGACGAGGCTCTTGGCCGACGTCTTCGGCGGAAACGATTCCCTTTTGTATACCCGGTTGCGGGATGATTTGGGTCTCGTATACGCCGCGGGGTTCTATCAGACCTACAAGTGGAAGGCAGGATTACTGGCGGGGTATATCGGGTGCAAGGGGGACAAGACAGGCCAGGCGATTCAGGAGACCGTTAATATCATGAACTCATTGCGGAAGGAGGTTCCTGGAAAGGATCTGGATCTGAAGCGGCTGGATGCGCTCAACAGTTTTGTTTTCAACGTGGACACACCCATGGAACTGGTGAAGGTTTACAGTCAATATTACATGCGAGAGGAGCCTCTGGATACGCTGGTAAGAATTCAGGATGCCTTTATCAGCGCAACTAAAGGGGAGCTGGAGGCTCTAGCCAGAAGACTCCTGGATCCGAAAAGACTTCAGATCTTTGTGGTGGGGGATAAGACCACCAGGGTGAAGAGGAGAGACGGTACCGAGGTTACGTTGGAGAAAGACCTGAAGGTCCTTGCGAGAGCACTTGACCTGCCATACAGGGAGATTCCGTTGAGGTGATCATCCTACAAGAGTCTTTTATATCTCTCACAGAGTTCCCAGAGCTTTTTCCTTTATTCCTTTTTTGCTCTTTTACCTTTGAGTGGCCTCGGCTGGCTCTCGGGATCGAAACGCTCGAAACCGAGTTTCGGATTTGCCGGGCAACGAATGGGAACATGTTCAATGACCGCCGTTCGGATGCACTCATAGCATCTCTTGCAGTGTTGTATCTCCTCGGGCCTCCCTTCTTTGACTTTTTTGGTCCAAAAAGGATCTGCCAGCAGGGGCCTGGAGAGGGCCACCATATCCACCGCACCGTTTGAGATGGCCTCGGCAGCGGTGTCAGGATTCATAAAATTGGGGCACATGACAGGGGCGGAGACGGCCTTTTTGATGGCTGCGGCATCCTCTGTGATGGTATTTTCTTCATCCGGGAAGAGCCTTGTGGCTGCCCCATAACAACCTGAACTCACTGAGAGGTAATCTGCCCCGGCCTCCTGAAGCGCCTTGGCCATCTCAATGGATTCAGGCAGATCAATGCCGTCCGGAATCCACTCGCGGGCACTGAAACGGTAACCCACGACAAAGTTTTTCCCAAGGGCCTCCTTGATACCCCGGATTATCTCTAAGGAGAAACGCCATCTATTCTCCGGTGAGCCGCCGTAGTCGTCTTTTCGGCGGTTATAATAGGGAGAGGTGAACTGACAGAGCAGGTATCCATGGGCCCCATGTACCTCTACTCCGTCAAAGCCTGCCCTCTTAACGCGACCTGCGGCCCTGACCATGGCGTCCTTGAGTCCCTGTATCTCCTCTACTTCCAGGGGACGGGGACGCTCCGGGGTCAATTTTAGAAAGCCTCTTACTGCTTTGGGAAGACCCTCCTGTTGTATGAGAGCCGGCACATCTGAAGGACCCACCAGTGGCCTTCTTTCGTGCTGATACATGGCCTGGGCTCCATGACCGGGCAAGAGCTGGATGAAGGCCTTTGCACCTCCCCAGTGGATGACCTGGGCAAGGTCTTTGAAACCTGGAAGGCTTCGATCCGATGCCGCACCGAGGCCGGGTCCCTGGATAAAGGCGAAACGTCCCGTAACCCCTGTGATTTCAACAATGATGAGGCCTGTACCTCCAGATGCACGGGTAAAGTAATAGCAGAGATACTGATCGGTTACCATTCCCGTGTTGTCTCCCATCCCCACATGGGTGGGAGCCAGGGCGACGCGATTGTCTATTTTTACTTTTCCAATTTTTATGGGCTCGAAAATAACTTTGTGTTGCGGCAACATAATTTCCCTCCTTAGATTTTGTGTAATTGTTTATACTTTTTCGTGTTGATATTGTCGATCATTAGTTTTTATGTGAATTCCTGTCATGAATTATGATGTATGGAAAATTCACTATCTATTTGCCTTCCTGTATCCCAGAGCATCTGTTGCGATGACCATCTTCAATATATTGGCAGACCCTTCAAGAATCTGGGGGAGTTTTGCATCCCGCAGCAGTCTTTCCACAGGATATTCGCTGGAATATCCATAGGCGCCAAGTATCCTCAATGCCCCGTCAGCGACCCTCGAGGCCACGTCAGAGGCGTAGTACTTGGCCATGCACGTTTCCAGGTTATTGTGAAGATTTCCAGCGTCCTTCTGCATGGCACATCTGTAGGTCATGAGCCGGGCGGCCTCTGTCTCCACTATCATCCGGGCCAGCTCTTCCTGAACCATCTGGTATTGTCCTATGGGTTTGCCGAACTGCACCCTCTCCTTTGCATACTTTATGGCCTCATCGATTAACCCCTGGCTTACGCCTAAACCCCCGGCAGCGGCCGTCAACCTGGTGTTGTTAAGGCTGGCCATACAGAACTCAAAGCCCCTGCCTTCTTCTAACCCAAGCAGGTTCTCCGCAGGAACCTCCACCTCGTCAAAAAATATCTCTCCGGTAGGGCAGGCGTTCCAGCCCAGTTTTTCGGCTGTGGGACCGGTTGAAACACCTCTCAGATGCATATCCACGATAAAGGCGGACATGCCCTTGTATCTCTTTAACGGATCGGTATAGGCATAGATAACCCCCGCATCAGCAACCTGGGCATAGGTTATCCAGTTTTTTGAGCCTGTTAAGATATACTTGTCACCCTTCCTTTCGGCCCTGGTCTTCAGGCTGCCCACATCTGAGCCAGCATTGGGTTCGGTAATCCCGATACAGCCCAGATACTCCGCGCTCACCAGTTTGGGGACATACTTTTTTTTCTGGGGCTCGGTCCCGAATTGAAAAATCTCTCTGGCTGTACCCATGGTCTGCATGTTAAAGGCGGCCCGAAGGGAGCCGCTGATCTTGGCTATCTCTTCGGTCACCACCGCATGGGCCAGGAAGCCAAGATTGGAGCCCCCGTACTCCTCGGGTATGGGGCAGCCGAAAAACCCCAGCTCCCCCATTTTCTTGACGATATCTTTCTGAAAGGTATGATTCCTCTCATCTTCTGCCACCCTTGGCAATATCTCGTTCTGGGCAAACTTGCGTGCCGTATCCTGAATGGCAAGAATCTCTTCGCTAAATTGGAAATCCATCTTTTTTCAACCCCTCTCTTAATAACAAAAAAGTGTCTAAAGTTTGAAGTGCCTAAAGTGCCTAAAATTATGAACAACAAATAATTAATCCCAGTAAACCACGGCCTATGGCTGTGAGACTTGAAAAGGCTTTGCCGTTTTGAGCGGTTTGTCAAACGAATAAATCCGAACTTCGAATACCCGCCTGCCATAGCCTTTTATGATGGTATTTAATATTGAAATAGACTTTGCTCCAATCAAATACAGCGGAACATACATTGCAAATAGGCATCGGCGGGCAGGTCGAAATCGACTCGGCTGAGTGACTCGACCTGAGCTCATCGACAGGTCTCGTCGCAGGCCGAAACAAATCCAAAATACGAATTTTCAAATGTTTAAAACAAAATTAATAAAAGAAGACCGTAAGGACGCGACAACTTGTTTTGGTCATTTAGGTTTTGGTCATTGGGTATTGTTTCGAATTTCGTATTTCGATATTCGAGTTTTAGTTTCAAAGTGATCAATTTTTCGCCCCCTTTAAGGGGGCCTCCTCATACCACGTCCTTTGGGCGTGGTCACTGATTCATATTACCGAGTTCCTTAACTTTAGTTAACTTTAGGCACTTTTAACTTTAGGCACTAAATGCCGCGTGCTTTCCACGACCAAAAAAACAAGCCACCTTCTCTGGGAATGCTAATTTGGTTGATACTATAACGGTATATTCCCGTGTTTTCTCTCGGGCCTGACCGGCGTCTTTCCTTTTAGAAGCATGAGAGACTTGATCAATATGGGCCTTGTCTCTCTGGGTTCGATAATATCGTTGATATGCCTCAGAGCTGCCGCTCTGTAAGCATTAACATAGTTATCATAATAGTATTGAAACAAAGCCTCGATCTCCTTATCGTCCTTGGCGCCGGCAATCTCCTTCCTGAAGATAATACTGGCGGCTGTTTTGGGAGCAACACTGGAGATCTCTGCCCCGGGCCAGGCATAGATAAGGTCTGCCCCGATATACTGGCTTCCCATGGCGATGTATGCCCCGGCATATGCCTTTCTGACGATCACTGTGATCAATGGCACTGTTGCTTCTGCGAAGGCATGAAGCAGTTTGGCACCCTTATAGATCATGCCTCCCTCCTCCATCTCCTTGCCGATCAGGTAGGCTGGTGAGTCCTGGAAGGTGATCACGGGGATATTGAAGGCGTCGCAGAATCGAACAAAACGGGCACCTTTCTCAGCTCCTTTGATATCGATCACCCCCCCCAGATAATTAGACTGGTTTGCCAAGACGCCAACCACGTCTCCTGAAAGGCGGGCAAAACCTGTGATCATGTTTCTGGCAAAATCAGGTTTGACCTCGAAAAATTCCTGGTTATCAAAGATAGGATTCAGGACTTTGTGCATATCAAAGGGCTTTTGTGATTGCTCTGGAACCACCTGTTCCAATATGTCCGTACATCTATCAGGATCATCTTGATTCGATACATGGGGAGGACTATCTTTACAACTCAATGGCAAAAAGTCCACCAGTTTCCGGGCTGCGAGAAATAGCTCTTCCTCATTATCCCTCAGGATATCCACCACACCGCTTACCTTTGAGTGCATCACAGCACCACCCAGCTCCTGATCGCTAATATCCCGCCCAGTCTGGGCCTTTACAAAGGCAGGACCGGCGATGTAGACGGCGCTATCCTTTGTCATGAGAATAAAATCGGTGAGGCCAGGGGAATAGGCCTGCCCCCCTGCCACCACTCCCAGAATAATGGATATCTGGGGAATAACACCGGAATAGATACTATTTCTTCTAAAGAGCTGACCGAACATCTCCATGGGGCCCATGGTCTCATGGAGTCTCAGACCACCGGAATGACAGATGCCGATAACGGGTCCGCCTACCTGGGCGGCCATGTCCATCAAGGCACAGATCTTCCTTCCATGCATCTCGCCATATGTCCCGCCCAAGGCTGCGAAATCCTGAGCATAGACAAAAGCCTTTCGGCCATTAATCTGACCATAGCCGGTGATAACACCTTCAGCAGGGATCTCCTTTTTATCCATTCCGAAATCCCGATAATGATGGGTGGCCAGCATATCCAGTTCGACAAAACTCCCCGGATCCAGCAGCTTCTCTATCCTCTCCCTTGGGGGGAACATGCCCTTATCATAAAAGAGCTCTTTTTTTCGTTCAGGTCCGGCCCCTTCGATTATTGCTCTCTTTTTCTGACGTAACTCTTCAACTTTATCCATTTTTCACCTTTTCCGGCTTCCGTCCGGGTTGTATTCATACCAGCCTTTTAATGTCTTACGACCCAGTTGACCAGCCAGGACCTTGCGCCTCAGAATGGATGGAGGATAGAAACGGAGGTCCTGTTCTTCGCTGTAAACATTGTTATAGGCCATAAGCTGCACATCCAGTCCCACCAGATCTGACGTCTCAAATGGTCCCATCCTGCGGCCGAATGCCAGGCACATGCCCTTGTCAATATCCTCAGGGGTTGCCACACCATGTTCCACCAAACGCATGGCCTCCATATTAGAGACCATATTGATGCGGTTTAGGATAAAACCGGCAAGGTCACGGTTTACCAGGATGGGCTCTTTGCCAATGTATTTGACAAAATCTGCTCCGTATTGAAAGGTCTCATCACTGGTGGAGACCCCCCTGATGACCTCGACTGCCATCATCATGGGCACCGGGTTGAAAAAATGGATCCCCACAAAATTTTCAGGACGGCTGACTGCCGCAGCGATCTCGGTAATGGGAATGGCGGAGGTGTTGGAGGCCAGAATCGTTTTATCCCCCACCACGGAGTCAACCTTCTTAAAGACCTCATGTTTTACATCGATACTTTCAAATACCGCTTCGATCACCAGATCCGCATCTGCAGCCGCATCATAATCCGTTGATGTCTGAACCCTGCCCATGACTGTATCCAGATCCTCAGAGATCTTGCCCTTCTCAACAAACTTAGAAACAGACCAGTTTATGTTCTTGACCGCCTTGTCCAGAATATCCTGAGAAAGGTCGCACATCACCACTGAGATCCCGCACTGGGCACATACCTGGGCGATTCCGTTCCCCATTGTTCCAGAACCCAACACGAATACTTTACCAATCTCCATTCTTTTCTCCTTTCTGTTTGGTTTTAATGCTGTTTAACTCAAAAAGGGGAATATCCCCTTTCCCTTTGACAACGAATTCAATATATGAGTTAATCCTAAATAATCTAGTTTAATTAATGAAATTCTAAATTAGATGTCAAGAGAATATTATCTTGACAGTATTTTTTGGAAAAATAGTAGTAACTGCCCAGGTATATAGACTGAAGGTGGAAGGCATTTAGGGCATTTGAGCTGGCTGACGAGGTAGCTGTAATTGTAGAAACAGAGAAGGTCTTGAGTAGTTTGATTCGATCGTTGCGGATTTAGACTAAAGCTGTCTTAACCTTCAGCCTTCAGTCTTCGACCTAAACACCTGAGTAATTACAAAGAGTATTCACGACGTAATCAGAAATATAAAGGCCTTGTTACAGGCATCAAGAAAGAGAGAGATATGGATTTTAGTCTTACCGATGAACAACGGATGATCCAGCAGAGTATTCGAAGATTCTGCAAGAGGGAGCTGGATCCCATTGCCGACTATTTCATAGTAGTGACCCGAACAAGTGGGGAGAAGGGTGTCCACGGTAATACGAACTTCATACTTGAGAGGGGCTCGGAGGGCATGAGTCGGCCATGGCCAAGCTTTTTGCCTCTCAGATGGCAGTGAAAAGTGCCCTGGATGCTGTTCAGATCCATGGCGGGTATGGTTACACCAAAGATTTTCCTTTGGAGCGGTACCTTAGGGATGCCAAGCTCTGCGAGATAGGCGGGGGGACCTCAGAGATGCAGAAGCTCATCATTGGCAGGGAGTTAATAAAGATGAGATAGCACGACCCCGCTTCGGCTTCATTTTCTGATATTGACAATCGCTTGGGATTGCAATACAATACATAAAAAAGCGATACAAGGAGGTGGGAGGCGATGCCATTAAGCTTGAGAATGCCTCCGGAGAAGGAGGAATTGATTAAAAAGGCTGCAAAAAAGGCCGGCAAAACCAAAACGGCGTTTGTTCTCGAGGCTGTTGACGAAAAATTGGGAATCACCAAGGATCGCGAAAAGCTGATTAGGGATCTGGCTGGCTGGATTTCTCATGATGAGGCAAATGAGCTCAGGAAATCTCTCGAGGTCTTCAATAGGGTTGATGAAGAGGACTGGGATTGAAACTGGTACTCGATACTAATGTCTATGCTGATTACGCAGAGGGTATAGCCGAAATTGTGGATTTCCTTGCCACTTATGGTGAACATATTCTTATTCCATCTATTGTCGTTGGCGAACTGATGTATGGGTTCATGCATGGTAACCGTCAACGATTCAACGAGAGAAAACTCCAACAGTTCATCAAACGCCTCAAGGTAGATATCATTGATGTAAATGTCGATGTTGCCAGGAAGTATGCCCTCATATATCATTCGCTGCGAAAAAAGGGCACGAAAATCCCCATCAATGATGTTATGGATTGCGGCTTGCTGTATGGAGGCGGGAGGGACATTAATCACAAGAGACAAGCATTTTGAGTTTGTAGATCAAATAGAATGTGTCGTTCCATGACAAAGCTTTGTTAAGTCAGTATGGGTCTGTTGCTGGCAGAGGAATAAGGATATAACTCTCCCCTGGACTCGGCTCTCGACAGGTTATCGGACCCGCCAGACAGACGGCGGGCAGGCCCTCCACAATACCGGCGGACAAGCACGGGGAGCCGGGAGTCGGAATAATCGACATAGGGTTCGTATTTCGGCGGTGCATTGGCCCTGGGCGGAGGTCTTTCCTTTACCCGCCATAATTCCGGCGGGTTAATTTCCCATAATAAGGATACCTACCTTCTGTTGAATCTCAACATCAATCACTTCTGATTCCATAATGGACCTTCCTTTTAAGAAAAATATGAGATAAGATGATATTTTCTTGACAGATAATTTAAAATTTAATTAATTTTTTCGATTAGTTAAACAATTTAACGTAGCTTTGTCTGAAATCCCAAAACCAATAACCCATAACGGATAACTACCCAATTGAGGTTTAACCCTAACGATGCATAAAATCGATTAAACTGTCATTGTAGATATGCTTGAGACAGTTGACTTTATTGGGCCGATGCTGGATGCTGGATGCTCGATGCTTGATAACCTGCATGCCATCAA
>Ga0180009_10004742_pt1 | contig 14847 bp, 11 predicted proteins | sample OS_PC_MetaG_FD_123537 | JGI IMG/M metagenome (GOLD analysis project Ga0180009, IMG submission 123537) | Groundwater microbial communities from the Aspo Hard Rock Laboratory (HRL) deep subsurface site, Sweden - OS_PC_MetaG | ecosystem: Environmental > Aquatic > Deep subsurface > Groundwater...
GATCCCCTTCAGCCTCGAGATACAACGCAAGCTTGCTCACAAGCTCGTGTTCGCCAAGCTGCACGAGAAACTCGGGGGCAACGTGAAGTACTTCGTCTCCGGCGGAGCCCCATTGTCCGCCGAGATCGCCGAGTTCTTCCACGCCGCTGGTCTGCTCATCCTCGAGGGGTACGGCCTGACCGAAACCACGCCGGCGCTGTGCATCAACCGCCCCCACCAATATCGATTCGGTACCGTCGGCCCCGCCTTCTCCCGTGTCGAGCTGCAACTGGCCGAAGACGGCGAGCTGCTCGCCAAGGGGCCCAACGTCGCAAAGGGCTACTTCAAGCGGCCGCTCGCCACCAGCGAGGCCTGGGACGAAGACGGCTGGTTCCACACCGGAGACATCGCGGAGATCAGCGAGGACGGCTTCGTCCGCATCGTCGATCGCAAGAAGGAGCTGATCATCACCGCAGGCGGCAAGAACATCGCCCCCCAGAACGTCGAGAACGTGCTCAAGACGTCGACCTACATTTCGCAAGCGATGCTCTACGGAGATCGTAAGCCTTACTGCGTAGTGGCTGTGACGTTGAGTCCGGACGAGATCCTCGCCTGGGCGACGAAGAACGGCAAGGAGGGCGCCACGGTCGAGGAGCTCAGTGATGACGTCGAGGTGCAGGCGTTGATCGGGGCCGAGATCGAGGAGCGGAAGGGCAAGCTGGCGCGCTACGAGGCGCCCAAGAAGTTTGCGATCGTCTATCCGGACTTCACGACCGAGACGGGAGAGCTGACGCCGAGCATGAAGTTGAAGCGGCGAAAGGTACTCGATCGCCATGGTGATACGATCGAGGGGCTGTACCGCAGCTGAGGCTGGGTGAGGAGAAAATCCATGCCGCCACTGGACGGAATTCGTGTGATCGAGCTCGCGGGGCTTGCGCCGGTGCCCTATTGCGGAATGATCCTTTCCGACTTCGGGGCGGACGTGATTCGCGTGGATCGGATTCAGCCGGGCTTTTTGCCGAGCCGGCCCGACGATCCGATGGGTCGCGGAAAGCGATCGATGCGGGTGGATCTCAAGCGCCCGGAGGGGGCGGCGATCATTCGAAGGCTCGCAGCCGAGGCCGATGTCCTGCTCGACCCCTTCCGCCCGGGGGCGTTGGAGCGCCGGGGCCTCGGACCCGAAGAGCTCCTGCGCGACAATCCGCGCTTGGTCTATGCGCGGTTGACCGGCTTTGGACAAGACGGGCCGCAAGCGCCCCGGGCAGGGCACGACATCAACTATGTGGCATTGTCGGGCGCGCTGTCGCTCTCCGGTCGCAAGGGCGCGCCGCCGACACCGCCGGCGAACCTGCTGGCGGACTTTGCGGGCGGCGGCTTGACGTGCGCCTTGGGCATCGTGCTCGCCCTGTTCGAGCGGGCGCAATCCGGACTGGGGCAGGTGATCGATGCCGCCATGGTCGACGGCGCCGCGAGCTTGACCACGGCCCTCCACTACTTGCGGCACGTCGGCATCTGGAACGACGAGCACGGCACCAATTGGTTCGATACCGGCGCTCCCTGGTATGACGTGTATGAGACCCAGGACGGCAAGTACATGGCTGTCGGTGCGCTCGAACCGCAGTTCTATGCGGCCCTGTTGGCGGGGCTCGGCATCGACCCGGCTTCGCTCTCCAACCCGATGGACCCGAGCGGATGGCCTGCGATGCGGGTGAAGTTTTCCGCGGTATTCAAGTCCAAGACCCGGGACGCCTGGTGCGCAGTGTTCGATGACGTCGACGCCTGTGTGTCGCCTGTCCTGGGGCTCGGCGAGCTCGCGGACCATCCCCACCACAAGGCACGCAAGATGATTGTGCAGGGGCCCGACGGCATACCGCAGCCAGCGCCAGCGCCTCGCTTGCATCGTACGCCCGCGCGCGACGTAACGAATGCGCCCAGGGATGGACAGCATACGCGACAGTTGCTCGTCGACCTCGGGTACGGCGAGCCGCAGATAGACGAGTTGCTCGCCGCTGGGACCATCGCCATGGATCGGTAGTCCGCCCAGACGACGCAGATCGAGCGCAGACACATCACGGTCCGTACCCATCCTGACGCAGGAAAGCGGCCTCGGAATCGGTTGGACATTCTCCTGCTGAGGGTCTATTGGGGCGATCGGCGTGGTTGACGGAGCCGTTTGAATCGTACGAATTTCTCGTTGTTTGTCAGACGGATGGAACCATGAATTTCCACACGATTGGCCTTCTCTGCATGATGGCTGTGCCCTGGGTCGGCTGCACGATCTCCGACGAAGCAAGCTACGATGGTGTAGCGCCAGCGCCCACCGCAACAGCCGCTGACCTTGGGCCCGACGCTCCATGGTATCCCTGTCCTTCGCGGCCGGGGATATTCGCCGAATGCGTCAAGCTGAATGTGCCGCTGGATTGGGACGATCCCACGGGTCCGGCCATCAACTACTTCGTCAAGCGCAGTTTGGCGAAGACGCAACCGGCGCGCGGGCAGGTTTGGATCCTGCAAGGAGGACCGGGGGGGTCGGGCGGCAGCATCGAGCACTTGGCACCCCTCTTCCGTGAGATGGCGGACGATCTGGACATCTACATCCCCGATCACCGCGGAACCGGCTACTCCGAATACCTGGACTGCCCTTCGTTCAATGACATCCGCGGTCACGCTGACACGCAGCTTCCGGCGATCAAAGCCGCCGCAAAGAGCTGTGCCGCTTCATTGAAAGCGACATACGGTGAGGGCCTCGCGCACTTCACCGCGGCAGACGCAGCCAGAGATCTCGGGGAGCTCGCCGCGCGCGTACGCGGGCCGGACCAGCAACTCTACATCTACGGCGTCTCCTACGGCACGCGGTGGCTACACCGCTACCTGCAACAGTTTCCGGACCAAGCCACAGGCGTCATCTTCGACTCGAGCGAAGACGAGAATGAAACCAGCTGGTGGACGTACAACGACAACGTCAACGCCGGTGCAAAGCGTATCTTCGACGATTGCTCCGCCGATACGTTCTGCCAATCCAAGATGGGCCCGGACGCATGGGCGATGGCCCAGCAGACCATGGCAAGACTCGACACCGAGGAGGGATGCCCCACCGAAGCGGGTTGGACCAAGCTCGATTACCTGGCTCTGCTTTCGACCATCGTTCGAATGAGCTACACGGCGCGCGCAGAAGTCGTCCCCTTGATGTACCGCCTCAATCGATGCGACTCGACCGATCAAGAGGTCCTTACCAGCGTCTTCGACGCCGTGTTTTGGTCGTCGCCCTGGTCGTACCACGCGCGCGGCTTGTACTACAACGTTGCGGCCTCCGAGCTGCTTCCCACCCCCGCGCCGACGGACGCTGACATCCTCGCGGGAGACGAAGCACTCACGATCCTGGGACAGAGTGTGCGGGTCCTGCGTGTCATTCAGGGCGTTTGGCCGCTGTATGATCCATCCCCGTGGCTTGGCGCCTACGCGTCGACTTCGACGCCCGTGCTCATTCTGCAAGGGACGTACGACATTCAAACACCGTTGGGACCAGCCGAGGCGTTTGCATCGCACTTCCAGGGCGCGAACCAGACGTTCGTGCCCATTGACCGTGGTTCCCATGGGGTGATTCACAACTCACCGGTCATCGGGACGGACACGGACTGCGGGACAATCGTTGCCCGACAATTCCTGGCAGATCCTACATCCGAGTTGACGACGTCCTGCGCGACGGAAACACCTCCCCTCGACTTCGCCTTCGATGGGAAGGACTATGGCGAGGGGACGGTCGACCTCTGGGAGAACGATACGACGAGGGATGCGCGAGACCGGAAGGGGATGGTCAACGAGCTTGGTCGACTTCGGCAAGAGGCATCTCGAATCCTGGGCGGGAGGCTGTGATGCGCTCGCGTATCCGTATGGTGAGCGGAATGTGCCTCATCGCGTGTTGGCTGCTTGGATGCGCCACGGACGACGAATGGATGGCGCGAGGTGAGGGGGCTGGCCCTGGAAGCGTTTGCGATGTGATCGCGCAAGACTGTCTTTATCTCTCTGCGCCCAAGTGCCGGATCTACCAAGAAGCCGGCACGAGCATGAAGGCGTTCTGCGATGTCGAGTCGGGGGACGACCGGGAAGGTGAGACTTGCTGGGCTACGGAAGGAGATCCGGTGGGCGACACGTGCGCACGAGGCTTGGATTGCGCCACCGTGGGCGTTCAGAGAGAGTCGCCCCAGCCGGGTCGGTGCTACCGCTTTTGCGATCGACCCGACGGCTGTGATCTCGGCGAGCTTTGCGTGCTTCTGAACGGCACGGGCGAAGGCGAGCTGTCGCCCGACACGCGGCTGTACGGATCGTGTGTGAGCGCAACGTGTGACTTCTGGGACCCCTGGCAATGCGGAACGGGCAGGACCTGTCTGCGCGGTCGATTGATCGACAATGGGTACGCGTACATGTGTTACCCGTCGGATTCGGGGATGCGGGGTGAGCCCTGCTCAGGCAATCAGAATTGCGGCGCCGGACTCGGCTGTGCCTGGGCCGGCTCCGAGCTCGAGACTTGCCAACCTTGGTGTGGGGACGCCCATCCTACCTGCGGGGCGAAGCAGCACTGCGAAATCTTCGACCGTGAAGAGGATGTGGGAATCTGCGTGACGGATTGAGACTTCCGTGCCCCCGTGGTGTTACCTCTCACCCTTGCCGTGACCGATGGCCTCAGTTATGCGAGGCTGCGTCCGACCAACGCAACGAGACCATTCACGCATGATTTTTGACGATCCCCAGAAGCTCAAGGAACGCATCGAATCGATGACCTCGCGGCGGGTCAACGGCACCGTCGTCATCCACGAGGACACGTCGTCGTACATGGACATCGAAGGGGGGCACGTCCTGCGCCTGGGCGGCAACGACTACTTCGTACTCGGCGACGCGCGAGAAGGTCGATTCGGCATCGACGACCAGCCCAAGTTCTGGGTCAAGTACGCCGTCGATCTGGCCGACGGGCACCACAAGATTATCAAGCTGGTGTTCCATGAGCAGTTCACCACCAACGTCGGATTGGTGCGTGTGCGGTGCACCCGCAACCCGCAGAAGGAGTCCGACGTATTGGAGCTGGTGCGCGGCAACGATCGGTTCATGCAAGGGCTTACCGTGGTCGATCCGTCGGGCAACCCGGTGCGCATCATCGACTTCATTCGCGGAAAGAGCCTGTACGGCGTGCTCGAGGTCTCAGAGATGCCGCACGAGCAGTATTGGCACGAGGTGTTGCCCGGCATCATGCGCGAGCTGATCCCCTGCATCGAGGCGATGGCGGGCCTCCACGCCCTGGGGCAGCACCACGGTGACATCCGCAATGATCACATCCTCATCGATCGCGATACCGGCCGGTACACCTGGATCGACTTCGACTACGAGGTGAACTTCTCCGACTACGACGTCTGGAGCATGGGCAACGTCATCTCCTACGTGGTCGGCCAGGGAATGCATACGTTCCGGGATATCGAGCGGTACCCGTTGGCCTATCCACACGTTCAAGGACTCGATGACGACGACGCGCTCGTGCTGTACAAGCACCGGATCGCGAATCTGCGCAAGCTCTATCCCTACATCCCGAGAGAGCTCAACGAGATTCTGATGCGATTCTCCTTCGCCACGACGGACCCGTACGAGGATCTCGACAGCCAGGTGCGCGACCTGCGGTCGGTGTTTGGCTAGTCACCCCCGGGGGATCAGCAGCGGTAGTTCGTCGGCGAGCTGAGAGGGAAGCACGCGTAGCAGCCAGGTGTCGGCGGCGATTGCGGCAAGATCGTCGAACGCACTTTCGTTGACGGCGACGACCTGCCCGCTCAGCGGCATGGCGACTCCATGCGCCTCTCCCTCGCCGTTGGTGAGCACGATGCCCACGAACCCCTGCTCCACCATCTCCAGGTCCTCGGCCGGGGTGATGGTGGTGATGGCCCCGGTGGCGCCCAGGAAGCTCTGTTCGACGCCGACGAGGAAGGTGCCGTCCTGTTCGTACTTTGCCCACGCATGGTGCGGGAGGAAGACGACGCTGCCGGGCGCCAGGGATTCCACGCTGGGTGCGTCGGCGCTTTGCGGTCCGACGGGTGCCTCTTCAATGCGCAGGGCGCGCTTGACGGGGCTGAGCAACTCCTTGCGCGTGAAGGGCTTTGCGACGTAGTCGACGGCGCCCAGGCGCATGGCCTGCACGGCCGTTCGGATGGTGGGGTAGCCCGTGACCATGAGCACCGGGGTGGTGCATCCTCGGGCCCGCAGCTCCTGCAGCAGTTCGATGCCGTTCATTTGCGGCATCATGAGATCGGTGATGATCAGATCGAATCGGTCATTTTCGATGCGTGTGAGCCCTTCGCGCGCGGACAGCACACCTTCCACGCCATAGCCCAACCTCGAAAGGATCTTTCGAAGGCTTGCGTGCACGACGTCTTCGTCGTCGATGACGAGCACCCGGCTGCTCGTGGATTGCGTGCCTGTGTCCTGGGTCATTGGGAGCCACCTCCAAAGTGCGATACTCGCGGCGGCGTCGAGGTGCGGCGATGCCGCTTGTCGCTCGCTACCGGGAGAACGATCCGAAACACTGTACCCTCGCCCCGTCTGGAATCCACCGTGATGTGGCCGGCGTGCTGATCGACGATGCTGCGAACTGCCGCGAGACCGAGGCCGTTTCCCTGTGCGCCCTTGGTGGAGAAGAAGGGTTCGAAGATCCGGGTGAGGTGCGCCTCGGCGATGCCGGAGCCGCGGTCCTCGACCTCCAACGCAACCATGCCCGCCTCGTCCAATCCCGCGCGCAGCGTGATTTCTCCGCGACCGTCCATGGCATCGCGTGCGTTGATGATCAGATTCAGGATCGCCTGCTGGAGCTGGTTGGCATCCGCGGAGACCTCCGGCACTCCCTCGGCCACTTCGATCTTGAACGAGACGTCGTGGAACGAAGCCTGCTTCGCCACGAGGTTCACCGCCCGGCGTACCACCAGCTCGGGGGGGACCCGTTGCCGATCCGGTTTGTGCTGCCGTGAGAAGTCGAGAAGGTCGCGCACGATCTGGCGACATCGAAGCGTCTCGCGCACGATGAAGTCCAGGTCTTCGCGAGCCGCTGAGTCCGGCTCCGCATCCTCGCGCAGCTCCTCGGCGAACGTCAGAATCCCGGTCAGCGGGTTGTTGATCTCGTGCGCCACACCCGCCGCGAGCTTGCCGACCGCTGCATGCTTCTCCGTCTGCAACAGGTCGTGCTGAAGACGTCGGGGCTCCGTCACATCCCTAGAAACGCAGCAGATCGCAACGATCTCGCTCTTGTAGTCCGTCAGCAGAATGCGCTCCGAAATCAGGATCCGCTCCTCCCCCTTGATCACCAACACCTCTTCGTCACTGCGGTGCGCCAAGTTCGCAAAGATGGCAGCGTCGTTGGCGGAGATGACCGAGGCGATCGCCGATGGGAACAAGTCGCTGGCGGTCTTGCCCACGAATTGCCCGGGCTCGATGCCGAAGAACCGCGCGGCGCTCGGGTTCGCCAGCTGATAGCGACCGTCCAACCCCTTGATGGTGATGATGCCCTTGACCGTCGCCATGATCTGGTCGAAGCGATGCGCGGACTCCTTCGTCTCCCGGGTCAGCAGCACCTGGTCGGTGACCTCCCGCGACGTGATCACCACCCGCCTCTTGCCCGCGGAGGAACGAATGGGGTTGGCGGTGACTTCGAAGTAGGCCTCCCGGTCTCCCTGCAGTCCGCCAATGCAGCTGTGCTGACGAACCACGGTCAACGGTTCGCCGCTCGCGAGGACTTGCTCGCGCGGACAATCGATGCCCGCCGCGTGGCCCAAGCATTCTTCATTGTGGCAGCACGCTTCCGCACAGCTACGGCCCATGACCTGGTGCATGCGCAGCGAGGTGAGCCTCTCGAATCGCCGATTCACCCGCTCGATCCGGCCCCGCTCGTCCACCACCATCACGGCATCGGGCAGCGAGTCGAGGATGTTCTGCAGGCTGCGCCGGTCCTCGCGGATCTCCGCCTCCAGCTTGGTCTTCTCCTCGAGCTGGTCACGGAGGTTCTGTGCGACTTCGTCCAAGTCCCAGAACACACGCGCCATCGTGTGGTCCATGACCCGCACGCCCGTGGGAACGCGCTCGAGGATCTCGTCGCGTACGCTGTCCTCCCCGGTCAGCTCGATCACGAGCTCCAATCCAGGCAGAGCCAGCGCCTCCTCCAGGCCGGTGAACGTCGGCCACTGGTTGTGCCGCGCAAACACCATGGCCGGCGCAAACGCGTTGAGGTCCACCACACCCAGAATCTCAAGACTCAACGTTGCCAAACGCCGCTGCACCACGAGCTCTAGCACCGCGCGACAACCTTGGCCGCCACCCACGAATACGGTTCTCATCGAGCTCGCCCCAACACTCCGCGTGCGTAGCAGAGTTGCGCCCAAGCAGCCACGTCCTTCCCTTCCAGAAGCCCGACACAAGGGGCCGCCATCAAAGCCATCGCTGCTATTGCCGTGAGCTCGCGCCCCCGAGACTTGCTGAGCCGGCGCCACGGCAATTCCACCCAGCTCATCCAGATCGTTCCGTCCCCGTCGATCTCATGGGTTTCTCTCATTCTAGTTCGCATTTTATGTGCCGAAGTTGATTACCGTGTCACACTATTGCTTACACGATGGGGTGGCATCATGACCAGGAACGCTGTCGTAAAGGTCCTTCTCGTCGTCGCCGTTCCGATCACCGGACTGGCCTACGTCGGCTTGCGGGAAGCCGAACCGCAGCGTGCCGAGGCGCCAGCGCTGACTCCCTTCGAACGCATCGAACCCATCGATCTGCGGGGCGTGGAAGAGCCGCCCCTGGTCGGTGTCGAGGAACTCCCGGTGTACGTGGAGCCGAAGTGGCAACCCGCACCGGCACCGAGGGTCGAGCCGCCGCCACCGCCGAATCCGGTGGTTCGCGAAGTGCTGGCCGGCCGCTCTGCGCGCCAATCGAAGCGAAGCAACGTCCGAATGTGGGGGGTGCATAAACCGGACACTGCGATCGCAATCGAGGGCGCGCGTCGGTCCGCGTCTGAGCTCAGCGGACGCTACCGAAGCGAGGACAAACGTCCGACCTTCACCGGGGTTGGGGCCCCCGGCGCGTCCGCAGAGCTGGAGACAGAGGACTGACCCGCGCAATGGGCGTTGAGGCGGACCGGAGCTCGGGGGGCCTCCGGTGACCGCCTCCGCCCCGAGGACCCGCGAAGGAAGGCCCTACGGCACTTGGGCCGATACCGTCGTCAGCTCGCCCGACGAGGTCCACAGCAGCATCTGCAGTGCGCCGTTCACCTCCGTCGTGAGCGCTGGATACAAGTACCCTCGCGACGTGCTCTTGTGTGGCAACCGGAACGTCGGTGCGAGATAGGGAATCGCCCCTTGCTCTTCGCGCTTCTGCACGAAGGAGATCGAGGACTCATCCCAGTGCGCGAACACGGTTCTCCACTTCACGAAGTACCACCCGGGGACGTCCGGATCCGACGGATCGCGTGAAGGCGACAGAACCCAATCCTCCGTTCCGTCGAGATCCAAATCGCGAATGTCCCAAAGGTACCAATCCTTGAAGACCACAGCGTCGTTCGCCGTGCCGGGCTCTGTGACGTGGAGTTGCCAGTGCCCCCCTTCGTAGACATTGAACGCCAGGCGCGATGGCAGCCCCGCCCCCCGCCGCACCATCGGGTTGTCCGGATACACGACCCGCCCTTCGTACTTGTACGCATCGTTCGCGTCGTGGGCGTAGGAGAGGCGAGCAGCAGGGCGTTGCCGATGGGAGGCGGTGGCGTGGCATCGGGGGTCACATCCGCGTCCGCGTCAGCCATGGTCGAATCAGCTGCGTCGAAGGTGTCGCTGTCGCCATCGTTCACGACGTCCGTGACCGTGTCGGCTGCTGCGTCCGCGACCGCGTCGGGGCCAGCGTCTGGTGCGGCCCCGTCCGAGCAGGTCGAGCCGTCACACCGCGGGCGTTCAGGTGGCGCCGAGGTTTCCGATCCGCAGCCCCAAGTCGCGCATGTCGTCGCTAGCACCAGGACCTGCGCGGCGACGGCGTGAAGAAACGAAGACCGGCATCGCCGTCGCGCCCATGGAATCATGAACGCAAGCCTACCATGCTGTCTGACCCGAGGTTCAGCGCCGTTTTGGATCCGGCTTGCGTGTGCAGAAGTCGTCTCTTCGAACCACGCTGGTCGACGGATTGCGTTGATACGCCACGCATGAACCGTCGACACAGCGGGGTGGCGCCGCGACTTGGTTCGCGCAACCGTCTTCGCATTCAGGGATCGAGCTTTCGTTGACGCGATACCAGTGGGCGTTGACCGCACCGAGCGCGCAGGAATTCATGCAATCGCCGTCGATACGGCACTTCCAGCGGGTCTCATCCGGGCTCTTGTCTCGGCACCCGGAGCAAAGTGCCATGAGGAGGACGAGCATGGCGCCCGCACAAGCATGCACTTGCGGACGTTGAATCATCTTTCCGAATTGCCAACCACGCACCATGTGCGGAGCCTGCTATCATCATTCATTGCGCGGCAATCCTGTGGGGAGAAGAAGATGGCATTGTTTGGGAAGAGCAGGTGGCGGTTGGCGGATCGTGGGCTCTTCACGCTGTTGGCGGTTGTCGCTGGGGTGCTGGGGGCTTGCTCCGGGAGCACGGACGTGGTGACTGGCAACCCCGGGTCCGGCGGCAGCGGCGGCGCTTCGGGAGCGGCTGGGACCGGGGGCCTGGGCGGCTCCGGGGGCTCCGGCGGATCGGAAGATGCCAGCGTAGGCGGGTCGGGTGGGGTCGCAGGTGCTGCGGGTCAAGACGCGGGCGCGGACGTTTCCGAAGACGCTCAACCTGACGCCGACGACTGTGTGCACACCGGACCGCCGGTGATCGATCCAGCGATTTTCCCCGCGTGCGATCTGTGTGACGGCGCGCATTGCGTACCGGCGGCGCTGTTGCCCGCCGAACAGGTCGACTTGTTCGCGGATTGCGACGCAAACAACAAGTGCGTCCCTGATCTGTTCATTGAGACGGGGGGTGACTTCCTGCTCGCCTCCTGTCGATCCGCATCCGACGCGGAAGGTCGATGTCTCTCCACCTGTCTGCCTTCGGTGCAGGCGCAGCTCGCACTGCTCCCGCAAGACACGTGCGCAGCCAGCGAGCGTTGCGTGCCCTGTTACGACCCAACCTCGGGAGACGAGACGGGCGCGTGTTCGCTCGCTTGCGATCCGGGGCCACAGGAACCGCCGGTCACGCTCACGAAGTGTTGCGGCGGCATTGGTTCGTGCGTACCCGCGAGCCTCGTGCCCGCGGAGCAGCAGTCCCTTTTGGGGCAGGATACATGTGCGGATCCAAACACCCTGTGCGCACCGAACGAGTTGCTCGATCCGAGCGCGCATCCGGATGCCTGTCGTTCGGTGAATGACGCCGAAGGGCGGTGCTTGCCGGCTTGTCTTCCGGACGTCGACGCGATGAAGGACTTGCTTCCCCAGGATACGTGTGCGGATACCCACCTGTGCGTGCCCTGCTATGACCCGTTGACGTCGAATTCCACGGGCGCATGCGAGCTCAACGGCGACGCGCCGACCGACCCGCCGGTGACGTTCGACGCCTGCTGCGGTGGAGTAGGCCTTTGTGTGCCGGCGAGCCTCGTGCCGGCGGAACAGCAGTCGCTGTTGGGGCAGGACACGTGCACGGACTCGAGCAGTCTCTGTGCGCCCGCCGACTTGCTCGATCCAACGGCCACCCCGGACGCGTGCCGGTCCGTGGGTGATACCGAGGGACGGTGCTTGGCGAAGTGTTTGCCGGCCATCCAGGCGCAGGCGTCGCTGCTTCCGCAGGACACTTGTGCGGCCACCCACCTTTGTGCGCCCTGCTACGATCCGTTCACCGCCGTTTCCACGGGTTCCTGCGAGCTCAACGGAGACGTCCCCGCTGAGCCCCCCTCCACGTTCCCGACGTGCTGTCCGACCAACAACGTCGATCGAGGCACGTGCGTTCCCGAGGCCGTGATAGACCCGGGACAGGCGGCGAGCCTCGTTCAGCAGGAGTGTGCCGCGAACTGGCTCTGTGCGCCGACGGAGAAAGCGCTCGACCCGACGTGGACGTTCCCCAGCTGTTCTGCGGGGTTGCTTGGGAGCGGAGCGTGCCTACCCGATTGCTACGTCAACAGCCCGTGGGCATTCCTGTTCGCGCAGGGAACGTGTGGTAGTGGGGAGCGCTGCGTTGCGTGCAACGTCTTTGGTACTTCCACCGGGGCCTGCGACTAGGCCTAGGCCCCCCGCCGCCGGTCAAACCGTCACCCAAACGTCGTTGGAATCGAGACGCTAACTGCTATCGCACCGGGAAGTACGACTTTGGATTGCGGCCAGTTCCCAGCACACCGACCCCTGCGATGGTCGAAGCAAAGATGTTCTCGCCCTCGAACCGCTTACCGGGCAGAACGAGACGCGTATCCTTCGCGCAGGTCACCTTGGCTCCGTCGGCGCGCACCGGCCACCGCTCGAGTTCGCCGTTGTACGGGGTCTTTCCCGCACGGACCACGATCAAGTCGCCTCCCGCGATCGAAGCGACTCCCCCCTCGAGGCGCACCGAACAGAGCACGTCGCCGAGCGCCCCCCCCAGGGGCTCGTCGCGAAACTCCATCGTATCGCTTCCTTTGGCCTGCGTGGCAATCAACGTCCCGTCGGTGACTGGCACGTATTGGGCCAGCGCCATCTCCGTGGCGATGGGCGCCGAAGTCTCCCCTGTGGTCAAGTCGAGCACGGCGACCGTTCCCTCCGGGTAGGTCATGACCAACGCCCGTTCCGCCTTCGGGTGTACGCTCCGAAGCATGTAGCTCGAGGGGTTGTCGGCTTCCACCCGGGTGCCGTCGGGACTGCCAACGAGCAGTCGGCTCCCGCGAGGCGAGGCGATCACGCGCCCCGCTGCACTGCGCCCGTAGGGCTTGAGCCCCTCGGCCCGCCAACCCTCGCCGAACCGTTGGGCCATCTCCGCTACCGTGGCGTGCACCGGCGCGTGCGCGGAAGGGAATCGCGCCACCACCGTTGTACCCTTGGCCGGCTTCTTCGCCTTCTTCTTTCCCGCGGCTTCGAGTCCGACCAGCACGCAAGGGTCCTTGCCCTGTCCCGCATGCCCCCACAGCACTTCGCGCGTGTCCGCGGGTGTCGCGAACATGAATCGCTCACTGAGCTTGCCGAGCTTCGCAAGCTGATCGTCGACCACCGCGAACGCCATGCAGTCCTTCTTTCGACCCACGACGACCACCGATCCCGTCGCGCAAAGCGAGAAGCCGTCCGTCTTGACGTTGTCCGTCTCCCTCCACCCATCCGCGGTTCTCACATAGAGCGCCAGGTACCCGTCCTTTCCGCTGCGACGAGCGCGGCCAGGTGGTCATCATCTCCGACGTATTCCATGTCCCAAATCTGTGCGACATCGGATTTGTCGAGGCCCTCGACGAAACCAGCATCGACGATCGCGAGCGCGCCGCTGGTCAAGTCGAGCTCGGCGAAGATCCCGCGTCCGTCGTATTGCGCTCCAACCAGCGCAACCTTGCCCGATGGCGCGACGTGGATCTGCTTGGTCGTCCACCCGGCGGGCATCTCCCACCGTCGTTGCGCGTCGCCTTCCGTGAGAATGATCGTGCAGGTAGGTGGCACATAGAGCCCCCCGATCACCCTGCCGTCGGACAGCCGACGGGGGACCGGGTTCCTGCAGTCTCCGCTCCTGCCGATCTCGTCGTCGTCAGGCCATGAAGCCGTACCATGGACGCCGACCCATGCGAGGGATTCCTTGCTCCGTGCCTCCGCCAAGCTCGGGTTCTCTGCCTCGATTGCGACCCACGTGTCTACCATTGCGCTTCCCACCTATGTTGGATTCCGTTCCCCCGGCCCCACGTGAGCAGGTACCGGAGGCGAGTCGGTGGGTCAATGACTTGGGGATAGGTGAGCGGTGTGCTCGCACATCGTGGAGAACACCATGAAACGCACTGGCTTCGCGGGTCTTGATGACTTCCTCGTCAGGGCTTCGAGTGCCTTGTCCAAGTCCGCGGCGAGAAAGGTGGGGCTACTAGTGCAGGTTTCGATCGCTCCAACACTCGTCCGTGGCACGAAATCTGCTCCCGGTGTCCGCTGGATCTCCGCTGGCACAGGTTGGGCCGGCGGTCGCCCGTGCGCGTTGGAGGCAGAACCATGCGAAAGGTCGTTGACGGGTTGGGGTTCGTCCCCAAGACATGCACGTGGGAGCTGACCCTGCGGTGCAATCTCAACTGCGCCCATTGTGGCTCACGTGCCGGCCGCGCGCGGCCCGGTGAGATGCCACTGGAGACCATGCTGCGCGTGACCCGCGACCTCGGCGGGATGGGGTGCCGGCGTATCACGCTCGCGGGAGGCGAGCCGACGTTGTCACCACACTGGGAGCGCGTGGCGTCCGAGGGGGCGCGGATGGGCGTTCGCGTGAACATGGTGACCAACGGTGTGAATTGGTGCCGTGAGACCGTCCGTCGCGCCAAGGATGCGGGGTTGGTCAGCCTTGGCGTGAGTCTCGACGGGCTCGAGGCCACGCATGACCGAAACCGTGGCTATCGCGGTCTGTTCGGGCGCGTCCTGCAATTGCTCGAGGACTGCGCCGCGGAGGGGATGCCGGTGGGCGTGGTGACCACCATCTGGCGCGGCAATGCGTACGAGCTGGATCGGATGGCGGAGCTGCTGTCCGGTCGGGTCTATGTCTGGCAGCTGCAGCTCGGCGCCGCCATGGGGAACCTCGCGGACCGCAGGCACCAGCAGGTCGCACCCGAAGACCTGCTCTGGCTCGTCCCGAAGATCGCGCGGTTGATCGAGCGCGGTGGCGCCAACATTCAGGTCGCGGACAACGTTGGCTACTACGGGCCTTACGAGAAAA
>Ga0180009_10004743_pt1 | contig 14847 bp, 14 predicted proteins | sample OS_PC_MetaG_FD_123537 | JGI IMG/M metagenome (GOLD analysis project Ga0180009, IMG submission 123537) | Groundwater microbial communities from the Aspo Hard Rock Laboratory (HRL) deep subsurface site, Sweden - OS_PC_MetaG | ecosystem: Environmental > Aquatic > Deep subsurface > Groundwater...
CGGGACAACCATTTTCTCCCTTACTCTAGTCTTCGGACTAGGTGTCTTAGCAGCCTCTGCCTCCCCCGCTGATACTCTGCAACCCGCTAGTACTATCACCTACAATGAAGAAGTAGTAGTAAATGACACCATCCGAGTAGATTCCGCTTACATTGGCAAACAAGGCACTGGTGGTGTTACCTTCTTCAACGGTACGATTATTAATACTACTACTGGTGACAACAACGCTAACAACCCGGTCACCTTCGGCGATGATGTTAGAATCGATGGTGAGATCTACCGCACGGAAAAAGGTGGAGATAATGCCATTAAAATCTCTGACCATGTTATTCCTACCCAAACTACCACTAACAACTTTGGTACTGATGCCAACCGTTGGAATTCTGTCTATGCCAAGGACGGAAACTTCTCTGGAACTTTGACGGTCGCCACGCTAGTTCCCACCACTCTTTCCGGCACGGGTATTGTTACTTCTACTAATATTGCCGATGGAGCAGTGGCCGCTGCTGATTTGGCTGATAGTGCTATAACTAGTGCGAAGATTGCTGACGGGACGATCGCTACGGCTGATATAGCGGACTCAGCTGTCACTTCAGCTAAAATCGCCAATACTACGATAGCCAGTGGAGATCTGGCTGACTCAGCAGTGACTAGTGCAAAGATTGCGGATGAGACAGTTGCTACTGCCGATTTAGCAGACGGCAGTGTTACTCCTGCTAAAATAAACGGTACCGGTGGAGCCAACTTGCCGATCGCCTACGCTGTGGTAAATGGAAACGCAGACACAATTATGGCTGGCACATCAAATGTAACCGGAGTAACCTCTGGTGCTCCAGGGCAGTATAAAATATCTTTCAGCGGATTGAGTTACGATCATGACAATCATGTCACAGTGATCACTCCTCTTATCAGCGGCGGACTTTATGATATTGTTTATGCCCATGATGGTTCTGGGAATCTTGATGTTTATACTTATAACTCAGCTACTGGTCTTGCCTCAGATGTTTCTTTCAGTTTCGTGATATATCAGCCTTAGAAATTTATCAGGCGTTTGAAAAAAAGCAGGGCGGAGTAATGCCCTGCTTTTATTTTACTAATATTCAGCTTGCCTTAATAATAATCTCTGATATCAGTCTCCCGATAATAATACTCCAATATCTCCCGACAATTCTTTCCCTCCTCCGCAAAATATTTCCCTTTCCCCGACATCCCCACGCCATGTCTGCGCATCTCTTCTCCGGCACAACCAGGGTTCTCTACTGAACACTAGTCAGAGTTTTGTACTACCCCAGATTTCTTTGTTGCTGCGTGTTTTTTCGTTGAGTGAAAAATTAGATTCTGTGTAGCTACTAGCAACCCAATCAAAAACCAAATATGAAGAATATAGAGGATAGAAAATGTTTGGTATTGAGCCAAAATACCGAGAAAGGCAATAAAAAGACCAACAAGAATTGTTTTGGTTAAATTATCGCCTGAAGTCCGCAAGGCTTTGATAGTCCGCATTACAATAATGCCAATCAATAGCAAGAAACTGGCTAGGCCCAAGATGCCTATTTCCACCCAAAGCTCTAAAAATTCATTATTGACGATCGGCCAGCCAGTGTCAGGAGTTTGATAAGGGTTTTTATGTACCTGAGGGCCGAAGTTTCCGACGCCGACACCAATAATTGGGTGTTGACCGATTAATTCGATCGCCTCGTCGTAGGAAGAAAATCTTTCTTCTACTCCCACTCCCTCCGAGTAGGAAGTAGCTTGTTCAATAAACACTTCGACGTTTTTATCTTCCCCTGTGATCTTCAAGAAGCCGAAAGCGGAGATGGCCGTTACTACAATAACGATTGTGATCAGCACTATTTTTTTAATTGAAAGTAAGTGTTTGATCAACAACAGACAAGAAAAAAGCAAAACGACGAATAATCCCAAGAACCCTCCCCGGGAGAGGGTAAGGATAAGGTTAATGATAGCCAAACCAACGATAATGATAATATACAAAGGTCGTAAGGGCGTTTTTTCTTGCTGGCCACGACGTAGCGTCAAAGCGATACCCAGCGATATAGGGATCAGCAGATAGTTAGCAAAATATAGCGGCTCGAGCGCGGTTGACTGAATACGAGGGAAGCCGAAAACTTTTTGGGTGTAATGTTCACGTAAACCGGTTAATTCGGGGGGCAGCCCAGCCATATCACCGAGAAACTGGTAAATGCCGAATAGGCTGACTAAGAAACAAGAGATAAACAGCACCTTGATCACCCGGTGGAGAATTTTTCGGGAAAAAACGAGATTAGGCAGTATGATACTAATAATCATGACAAAAGTATTGAACAGGAAGATCATGGCCGCGCGCTGCAGGTTAATAGCATTGATCATGGACAAGGCAGAAAAGCCAGTGAGTAAGGCTATTGGGATGATCAAGGGGTTACGAGCCGAGAAGTTAACCTTCTTGGCTAAAAATGTTAGAAGCCAAGCGATAATGGTGATGAAAGCAAAAATCTGGGAAGCTCGGACGGTGGCTCCGGCTGTTTCGAAGGAGCCGAGACGTTCAAAAGGTAGAAGAAAAGCGATTAGATATAAACCAAAGACTGGCTGGCGTAATATATATATCACCAAACCAATACTGATGATGGCACCCAAGATAATAAAGGGGGCGAAATTAGGTAAATAAATAACTGCTAAAGCAGCTAGAGAGCAGGCTGCTGAAGCTAATAGGGAGGTTGTGATTGTGGACTTAATTGATTTTTTCACTTTTTATCTAAGGACTGCTTAAGTTGGCTATAAAAGCGTGAGTTAAGTATACCTATCTAACTAGCATTGACAATATTATTGTAATAATGTATGGTCTACGGTCAACAGAAAGTGTGAACCTTTGAACAAGTGAACAAGGAGGAGCTATGCACTCTCCCAGAGCCATAAAGGCTAAGATTGAGGGGGCGATAAGAATCAGCGATGGTGACCTCGTGGAGGCGAGGAAGATGATCGGCTTGCTTAGTAAGGAAGGTATGACGGTCAGTTCTGTTATCCTGCGTTCTTCAGACAGACTGATCAGCTACGTAGTCCGAGGAGCCAATTTCACCCCAACCTCCAAAAGGACCTTCGAGATCACAGGGAGCGTAGCGATAGTTTTATTAATGCCCAGAGTGGCGACAGGTAACGGATAGGGCATTTTTTATTACGAGAAAGTATTTTCAAATCTATCAATCATTCTTTTTACGGTAAAGTGTTTTTCTACGTGGGCGCGGCCACTTTTCCCCATTTGGTCACGCAAGCCCTGATTCTTTACTAGTTGCAATAACGCCTGTGCGGTCTGAGTAACATTTTTACTTTCCACCACCAAGCCAGTTTGACCATCTACTACCACTTCAGCTAACCCAGAAATATTGGTGGCGACTACCGGCTTACCACAGGCGGACGCTTCGGCGGCGGCAATGCCAAATGATTCCCGGCGAATAGGAGTGAGAGCAAAAATATCAATTTGGTTGAGGAATTTAGGGATGTCGGCGACAAAGCCGAGGAATCTTACTTTATTTTTAACGCCAAGCTTACTAGCTAGTTTTTGTAAATTTTTCTTCTCTGGCCCTTCACCAGCGACTTGTAATTCAACGTTGGGATTTTGCGCAGCTATTTTTTGGAAAGCTTTAATAAGATAAGCAACGCCTTTTTCGGGACAAAGGCGGCAGACAGTGCCGATAGTAGGGAGTAAAGAATAACGAGTGGCGGGTAGAGGGTCGGGTTTGAACCTGTTAGTATCAATGCCGGGGTAGATTACAGTGACTTTTTTTTCTTTCAGACCGAGGCTAACGAGTTGTTTTTTTACGGCCTGAGAAACGGTGATAGTAGAAGCCCAATTAGATAGCCAAACATACAGAAATCGATAGGGATTTTGCCGTAGCCAGCGTTCGATACGCAAGTGCTCCATCCAAAAAACAGAATAGCCGAGAAGCTTGGCCGGAATAGTGGCGAGGAGTTTTTCGGTTAGAGAGAGGCAGTATAATTTGTTAGTCTGATGCTTAGTTTTGTATTTTAATAACAAAAAGAACAGTCGCCAGCAGAGATAGGGGGAGAGTAAGGTAAAAATTATCAAACCAGAAATAGAAACGGGCTCTCGACCGAGCCAAACTTTTTGCGTAGGCCATTGGCGTTTGATAAATTCAGGCAGAAGAACGGAACAAGTAGAAGCTAGATAAAATTTATGGCCACGCTTTTCCAAAGCCGAAAAGAGCTGCCAAGTATGCAGCTCGCCACCACCAAGAGCAGAGTTGTGGGGGAATTTGAGGATGAGAATATTCATGACTAACGTTCTACTCCTTCTCGTTTTTTGATCCCGCAGTCTTTTTGTCTTTTAGCCCACGATAAAGTTCCGCAATCAACTTGACTTGCTCTTTTTTGTCTCCCACCTCCCGTCGAATACGTGCTTTCTCCTGGCGGATGTATTTTTTGTAACCTTTGCTGAGCATAATTTTTTAATTATTCATTGAGTGAAGTTGGTTCAGAGCCACTTTCTTTTTTCCAGCGCAACATCTCGAGTACCATCTCTTTGGAAAATCCTCGAAATAGAAAAAGGCAGACGAAATAAACTACTGTTACTATAGCAATACTAATTAAGACGTGCCAATTTGGCAAGCAAAAGGCGACTAAAGCCATTACCCCAGCAGCGAGAGTAGCTTTGCCAAACACTTTTAGCTGGGGGGCAATTTTAGAAACTTTGTAAACAGCCGTGACGGTGATGATAGCCACCAAGGTCTCAGTAATAAAAGTAGTCCAAGCGGCACCGTAGTAAGTGAACTTGGGGATTAGGAGTAGATTAAGAATAATTGCTATCACCGCCGCGAACAGATAAGCCCACATCATTTTCTTTTGCTGGTTGAGAGCGACAATGGCTCCGCCGAAAAGATGAGCAAAGAAGATGGCTCCTACCGCCAAGATGAGGATCTGAAGAATTGGTCCCGAGGCGCTGAAATTTTCTCCACTGATGAATATTATAATTGGCTTAGCGAACAGAAGAACGCCAACAACTAAAGGGATTACCATAATAGAAATGATGTCGAAGCCTTTACGATAAACCTTGGCAAATTTTTCCCGGTCTTTGAAAGCATTACGGGACATTATCGGCATTAAAATGCCAGAAAAGATGGCAGCGAAAGTAATTAAACCTTCTAGGATCTTATAGGCAGCACCGTAAATGCCAACGTCTTCGGCAGGCTTCAAGATTGAAAGAAAAATGGTGTCTACCTTGAAGTGAATTAGGGTGAAAACAACAGAGAGAGCTAAAGGGGCAGCGATGATCATCAACTTTTTCCAAAAGGCGAAGTCAAACTGCAAGCCGACTTTAACAAAACGGCGGGCAGCAATAAAAATAATGAGGAAGTTAACGAAATTACTGAGAGCAACAAAGCTGATCATCACCAGCAACCCCCAGCCAAATTTGATAGTGAGGAGTACTCCCAGTAGCCAAATTACGCGACCGGCAATTTCTGCCAATGCGACCTTGTCCATCCGGAAATGTTTCTGGAAAATGCCAATTAAAGTCTGATTTAGTAAAATAAATAAAAATGAAAAAGCACCAATAGCGATACCAAAAACGACTGTATGAGAATAGGGGAAAAGGAGAGCGATAAAGGGGGTAATAATAAGGATACCGATGGCAGCGGTGAGCTTGATAGCGAGGGCATTACTGACAATCTTCTTCTCGTCGGCGCCATCTTTGGAAATTTCCCGCGTGACGACCATATAGAGACCTAGGTCAGCCATAGTAGCAAAAACGCTAAGAAAAGCGATGATAGTAGTATATTCACCAAAGCCTTTTTGTCCCAGATAGCGGGTCATAAAACCAATTGTCACCAAAGCTAAAACGGTGCCGAGAGCTTTGCCGGCGAATTGGATCATTGTATTGTGAGCGACTTTACGGGCGAGGGTCATGGGAGCTGTGTTAGTAGGGAGTTTTATGAGTAGATTTTAACACCTTTGGAGGTGGGAGACAATGGGGGAATTTCGGAATTAGTGCAGAAATTTCTAACTATTAAAATAAACACCCCAACACTTGTTGCCAAACGTTGGGGCTTGTTCGAGGGAGAAGGGGCTTTCAGACCAGGAGTGCCATCGCCAGAGAGGCGAAGCATCCCAGGAAGGAAATAACGGCTGCAATCGCAGCCTGGTTAGCGGTCCACATGGGTCTCTCCTTTTGTTAAATCCCACGGAACATGGTGAGAGTAAGCGCGTGTTTATGATTTTGGCGCCTTCTCACTATGTTCTGTGAGATTTACCGGAGAATAAACCCGATGTTCAATTTTATACTACAATTATCATTATAGCATATATATATAAATATGTCAATAGATTTGGAGTTATTTTGGTTGTATTTTCATTTGTTGGCTCAAAATAAGGTAATTGATGGGCAATAATTTGTGGTCGCAGAGAGGTTTTGTTATTGAATAAGCGTTGACTTATTATCTAATATATGATATGGTATGAAGAATTTTGTGCCTTTTCTAAGGACGGTGCTAGTATTTTTAAGAAATAATATTGGCATAGTCCTTTGAACAAACAACAGGCCATAAGGCCTTTTCATAGTGGAGGGAAAAATGAACTGGAAACGAATCGTGGGGATCGCGATGGTCGTTTTTGTTGTACTTGGGCTGGTGTGTGGTGGGCTTTTCGGGACGTTGTTCTGGCTGGGCAAGCGGGAAGTGGAGAGGGAGTGGGCGAGCAAGCTGTCCCAGACTCCCCGCGCCCCGGCCGAGATCCGGGGGCTGATCGACAACCTGTACCATTTCCGAAAGGAAGTGGTGCCGTCGTTTGTCCCCCAGTCGGGCTGGGATGATGAGCTCTGCGCTGCCAACGTGGTGGGCGCGGTCAACTTCATCCTGGGTGAGGAGCGGCTCAAGGTAGCCGCGGCCTGGAAGTTTTCGCGGGCGAACCAGGATCGGCTGCGGCTGGTCTACGATCGTACCCAGGACTTCAAGGTCGAGGGTCAGCGAGTGGTGGAGAAGAAGGACCGTATCTTCTGGCTCTCCCGCCTGCTGGCGACTCACGGTCGCAACGGGCGGCTCACCTCCACCCGCCTCTACGTGATCGGCTACCACTACCGGCAAACCCGGAGTGATCGTCTGATCATTAATGCTGGGGCGGATATCAATTCCCACCTGATGCTGGTCTTGGGGCGCTACGACGGTCGTTGGTGGGGCTATCACCTCTACCACGATCCGAAGCACCCTGGTGCCGATCCCTTCCGGATCGACAGTGTCAGCAACCTCTGGGGCAGGTGGGACATGACCACTGACTTCGACGTGGTCAAGATCTGGGAGGTGAAAAACTCAGAGATGACGTCCCAGAAAGGAAGCGGCCGACCGTTGTTCATGATCCAGGACACTCCGCCCTACCGCCAAGTGAACAAGCTGCTCTTCGGCGGCGGACGCTGGGGCTACTGGCTGGACACGATCAGCGTCTATCTGCGGGGTCAGGGTGAACACTTCCCCCGTGTGGTGGATCTGAGCACGCCAGTGGTGCAGGTGATCCGTTCGGACTACCAGGGGTCGAGCTGGCCTGGGCGCCTCCTCGGCTTCTATCAAGGGGTGAGCGTGCGCCAGCACGTCGGGCCGAGCCAGCGAGGTGAGTATGGACTGAAGCACCAGTGCGTGGAGCTGATCAATCGCTTCTACGCGCAGAAGCTGGGGCATCGGAACCTAGCTCGCACTGGCCACGCCGACAGCTACTGGTATGCAGCAGCGGACAAGGGGTTCAAGCGTTATCCCAACGGTTCGCCGAACCAGCCCCAACCGGGAGACATTCTGGTGTTTGATGGGGACGGCCAGCCGGCGGGCAGCTCCGAGAGCAACCCCGGCCACGTGGCGATCGTCACTCGGGTGACCGAGCAAGCGGTTTGCTTGGTGCAGCAAAATGCCGGGCAGTGGCATGGCTGCTTGCCCCTGCAGCGTCGCGTTAGTGGCTGGCAGGTAGAACCGATTCCTTTCAACCCACCCATGCCATGTCTTGGCTGGGTACGTCGATAATAGAGGAGGAGAGACAGATGGAACGGAGAACGAGAAGAGGATCGTTGCTCTTGATCGTAGTGTTGGCGCTGGCCTGCTTGGCGGGTCGGGGTCCGGGTGGTGACTATGATGAGGGCTGCGGCTGTGACTGCAACGGCTGCGAGAGCGGTTCTAGCTCTGGTGGGTGTGGTGGCTGCAACGGTTGTGCGGGCGAGGAGAAGACGAGCAAGCCAGGTGGCTACCTGCCGCCGCCGGTGCCGTCTCTGCCGCCGAGTAAGCTGCGGTCAGAGGGCAAGTCTGAGCCACCTCCCGCTTTGCCCCAGCCCGATCGCGGCTCCACTCCCGCCTCCCCCGAGTGGAAGGTGGTGAAGGTGGTCAAGGTTCGACGGGGTTGGTTCGTCACCGCCTACACCCGCAAGCGCAAGTACAAGCGCCAGGGCGTGCGGCTGGAGCCAACCATCCGCTGCAACGGCTGGGGCTGGCCACTGCAGAGCGACCAGATCACGGTCAAGCCGGGTGATCGGCTCAAGCTCTGCGCCTGGAAGTAGCGCCAAGCACCTTTTACGAGTCCGAGGGTAGACACCTAGTGTTTTACCCTCTTTTTTATTGCGTCAACTTATTTCTTATTTTCCACACTTATGTTAATATTACCTAAACTAAAAATTAATTTTCCGCACTGAAAAGTGCAGAAAGGAAATTAAACAATGATAGTATTAGTTATCATTATCCTAGCTGTGCTAGGTGGAGCTGTTGTCCTCTGGCTCATCGGCGTCTATAATGGCTTGATCAAAATGCGCAACCGCGTCCAAGAAGCTTGGTCCGATATCGATGTCCAACTCAAGCGGCGCTATAATTTGATTCCTAATCTGATGGAGACAGTGAAAGGTTATGCTAAGCATGAAGAAGGAGTATTCATTAAAGTCACGGAGGCGCGTGCTCAGGCAATTAGTGCGCAAGAAAAAGGTAGTGCCAAGGCAACGGCTGAGGCAGATAATATGTTGACGGGTGCTCTGAAATCACTGTTCGCTGTCGCGGAAAATTATCCTGACCTTAAGGCCAATCAGAATTTTCTCGAATTGCAACGCGAACTATCTGATACCGAAAATAAAGTTCAGGCCTCGCGTCGTTTTTACAACGGCAACGCGCGCGATTTTAACACCAAGCAACAGCAATTTCCTACCAACCTGATTGCTTCAATGTTTGGGTTCAAAGTAGCTGAATTCTTTGAAGTGGAAAATGCCGAAGAGCGTAAGAATCCCCAGGTAAAATTCTAAGTGGTGGCTACTCTCTACACGCACAAAGATTCTAATATCCGCAAAACCTACCTTTTCGTTACCATATTCTTTCTGTTTGTAATTGCGGTTGGGTTTGTTTTTAGTTATGCGATGGATAATCGAGGGATTTTATTCCTGGCAGTGGTTGTTAGTATTGTGATGAGCTTTGGTAGTTACTGGTGGAGTGATAAGATTGTTCTTTTCATGAACAAGGCTCACGCACTTGACCCACAACAAAACAAAGAGATCTATCGACTGGTGGAAAATCTTTGCATTACAGCTGGATTAGCGGTGCCGAAAATTTATATTATTCAGACTGATTCAATGAACGCTTTTGCCACCGGACGTAATCCTGAACACGCGGTGATAGCTCTGACGACGGGCTTGGTCAATAAATTGGAAAGGACAGAGTTGGAGGGGGTAATTGCTCATGAGCTTTCTCATATCGGCAATCGTGATATTCTCCTCGGTATGGTGGTGGTAGTGTTAGCTGGCTTTGTCACTATCCTGGCAGATATATTTTTACGTTGGAGTTTTTTTGGCCGGGGACGACGAGATAATAGTGGGCAGCTTGGTTTGATTGTCACGGTGGCCGCGCTGGTGTTGTCTATCTTAGCTCCCATTGCCGCTACAGCGATTAAATTAGCAATTTCCCGCAAGCGCGAGTTTTTGGCCGATGCCGATGGAGCTTTACTCACTCGTTATCCGGAAGGGCTGGCACGAGCTTTAGAAAAAATTTCTCGCGACCCCAATCCTTTGCCGGTAGTTAATAAAACCACCGCTCATCTTTTTATTGATGATCCATTGAAGAAAAAGAAAGTCGGCTTGCTAACTAAACTTTTTATGACCCATCCACCGGTAACGGAACGGATTGCGGCGTTGCGAGGGATGGAATAAACCAAAATAACGAATTTAACAGAATGAAATTAACTTTCCACGGTGGTGCTCAGGTAGTTACCGGAGCTTGCTACTTACTCGAAACCAAAGAAGCTAAAATATTAGTTGAGTGTGGTCTTTTTCAGGGAAGACGAGAGTGGCAAGAATTGAATTACGAGGATTTTCCTTTCAATCCAGCCGAGATTGATTTTGTTTTGATTACGCACTCGCATATGGACCATATTGGGCGGCTGCCAAAATTGGTTAAAGATGGCTTTAAGGGGAAAATAATTACCACCAATCCTTCGCGTGACTTTTCCCATTTGTTTTTGCTAGATAGTGCTCATTTACAGATAGAAGAGGCGCGAGAAATTGGCCAAGATCCTCTTTATAGTGAGATAGATGTAGAGACAAGTATGAAATTGTTCGCGGGGGTAGATTACGGTGGGAAGATTGATCTTGCCGGTGATGTTAAGTGTCGTTTTACTGATGCGGGTCATATTCTTGGTTCAGCTATTATTGAAATTTGGGCAGATGGTAAAAAAATTGTTTTCACTGGTGATTTGGGTAATCCTCCGGTTCCTATTCTAAAGCCGACTGAGTTAGTTGATAAAGCTGATTACGTAGTGATTGAATCAGCTTATGGTGATCGCAGCCACGAAACAGCTGAAAAAAGGCAAAATTTACTAGAAGACGCAATCGAAGATGTTGTTGCTAAAAAAGGTGTACTCATGATTCCCGCCTTCGCTATGGAACGTACTCAAGAGGTTTTATATGAAATGAATGAACTAGTTGAGCAGAGCCATGTACCCGCGGTGCCAATTTTTGTTGATAGTCCGCTGGCGATTAAGGCTACTGGAGTTTATCGTCGGTACGAAGAATATTTTAATCAGGAAGCTATCCGTCGAATTAATTCTGGCGATGACATTTTCAAATTTCCTGGTTTGACCATGACGGCTAGTAGTCAGGAGTCACGCCAGATCAACGATATTCCTAACCCCAAAGTGATTATTGCGGGAAGTGGGATGTCTACTGGTGGGCGTATTTTGTTTCACGAAAAACTATATTTGTCAGATCCCAATAGTATGTTATTGATTGTTGGCTACCAAGTTGAAGGAACACTAGGAAGAAAAATATTAGAGGGCGCCAAAGAAGTTATGATTAAAAATGAAAAGGTACCAGTTAAAGCTAGAATACTAGCAGTTGGGGGCTACTCGGCACATGCCGACCAGCCGAGATTGATGAGTTGGCTAGATCATATCAAGCGGCCAGTGCAGAATGTTTTTGTGGTGCAGGGTGAGGAGGGGCCAGCTAGTGTTTTAGCTCAGAAAGTAAGTGATGAACTAGGAATTATGGCGACAGTGCCGAAGCTAGGAGAAGAAGTTGAATTATAAATTACCAATAAACTATGTCTGACAAAATCGAAAAATCCTACCTCAAGCACAAGATTTGTGTTTCTGGTGCAGCGACAACCGAACATTGTGCGGATGCGACGCTCACTAAAGCTAAAGAACTAGGCCGCGAGATTGTCCGGCAAAATGGTGTGTTAGTAACTGGAGCCACCACTGGCGTGCCCTATTGGAGCGCAATCGGAGCCAAGGAAGAAGGTGGGATTAGCATCGGTATTTCTCCAGCTGCCTCAGAAATTGCTCATATCAAAAAATATCGTCTTCCAACCGACTATTTTGATCTTATAATGTATACTGGTTTTGAGTATGCTGGGCGTAATTTGCTTTTAACTCGTTCTTCGGATGCAGTGATTATTGTTTGCGGACGAATTGGAACTTTGAACGAATTCACTATTGCCTTTGAGGACAAGAAGCCGATTGGAGTATTAACGGGCACTGGTGGCACGGCTGATAAAATAGAAAAGTTAGTGGCGGAATCACATCGGGGACCAGGGAAGATTATTTATAATTCAGATCCCAAGCAGTTGGTGAAGAAGCTAGTGAAATTGATTGATGAGGAAAAAGCGGAAAAAGAAAAATAATTCAGCAACTATAGAATTAGTTAATATAAAACATGAAACAAAACTCAAAAACCAAAGCAGCGTTGACAATTGTGCTGGGGATTTTTATTGTGGCTGTGGCCGTTTGTGTCACCATTTATTATCTGCAAGATTTGGAACCGACAACTTCGCAAAACGAAGGGACTAAGTTGGCTGCTTACGATAATTCTCAATACAGCTATAAGTTCCAGTATGATCCAAAACAATATAACGCTAGTGAATCAAAAAGCCGAGGCGGCGCCACGGGAGCAGAAAGCGATCTAGTGACTCTGTCAGCTAAAAAGAATGGAAGTGCTTGTCCGGAAGCAACCACAGTGTTTATCAGTACGGCCACGTTGGCAGAGGAACTGAAAGATCTTGATTTTAGAATTGAGGGTGAGAACAACGAAGTGACAATTAGCGGAGTTAAAGCGACCCAAAGAGTGGGAACTTTAACGGAAAACCAGCCGACTTGTGGTAACGAAGTAACGGAGGTTGTTTTCAGCCATAAAGACAAAACTTTTGTAGTCAGAGCAGACAAGGATTCGCGAGGTTTACTAAATGAAGTTCTAGCCACCTTTGAGCTTTATTAGTTTATGATCGATCTAAAAAAGCTGCAAAAAGAGATTTATCAGAATAAGATTGACAAAAATTTCAATGTTAAAGATGTCGATCTTGAGTTTGATTTGACTCGGGGGGAGTTGGACGAAGCTCAAGAAGCCCACCAGCAGAAAAGATCGGATTTAAGAGAAGAGTTAGCCGACGTGGCTATTTACTTGCTGGGCTTGGCCGAGATATTGAAAGTGGATTTAGAAAGAGAGATCGTCGAGAAAGTGTCTAAGAATAAAAAGCGTCGGTATAAAAAAATCAACAGGGAGCAGGTAGATGTCGATAAACAAAATATTAAATGAACATCATCACCAAAACTATTATTCTGGTCATCGTGATAAGTCCCCTTCTTTTATTGAGCTTAATTTATCTTCTTGCCCCCAATCGTTATAATATTTTGATCGTTGGTTCTGATCAGCGGGGCGAGGAACGAGCTCGCTCTGATGTCTTGATGGTATTTTCTATTCCCAAGAGTCCGGCTAAACCTACTAGCCTTATTACTATCCCTCGTGACAGTCGAGTGGATATTCCGGGTCATGGGATGGACAAAATCACTCACGCTTACGTGTACGGTGATCTGTCAGAGAGTTCACAGATCGGCAATATAGATTTGACCGAACAGACAGTGGAGAATCTGCTTGATATTAAGATCCACGGTACGGTTGAGTTTACTTTTGAGAGTTTTAAGGAGATAGTAGATTTGGTGGGCGGAGTTTGGACGGAAGATGGCCAGTATGATGGCGAAAAGGCACTGGCGATGGTGCGTGATCGTTATCGCGCCGGTGGCGATTTTGCCCGTACGGCCGATCAGCGCGATGTGTTTAAATCAATTCTGACTAAATTAAAAAACAAGGATACAGCCTTGTCGGTGTATAATCATTTACAACAGAGCAATAAGGCAGAGATAAATATCGACACCACTAAGGCCGGCATGTTTGGTGTGGCTACCTATATTCGGCGGTTTGGTCGTTTAAGCTTGGGAGAAATAAAAACTGATTTTATCCCCGGGCAGGGGGACACTATTTACGCAGAAAATTTTGGTCAGAATTTATACTTTTGGGTGATTGATGAAGGGGGGAAAGAGAAGCTAATAGAAGAGCTACTGCAATAATACCCCGAATTAGCTGAGGGGTTAAATTTAATTTAAAACACAGTTATCATCGATCTCATATCTTCGCCGGTTCCGCCGCTGTTTTGTATTGATATATTTAATTTGTCTGGATCAGAAGGACGATAGATAGATATTAATTGGGCCGCTCCATCCTGATCATAGGGGGTTGCTTGATAAAATCGCTCGTTGACGTCAAAGGCAAAATCTATTTGGTAAGTTCCGCTACTAAGCGCTCCAGTGTGCTGACAACTTATCTCGGAATCATTAAAAGTCCAATAGTCAGGACATTCTCCAGTGCTTGGGTTACTTATATATACCAAGGCTTTGACTATTCCACTGGCTCCCAGGTTCTGTCTAGCATGCCCAGTAAATTGAGCCTCATTAGTAGTAATGCTGCCTACTATTAAATCACTATCACTAGCAATATCTCCTCCCTCAATCGTCCCATCACTGATCTTGGCCGAAGTAACTGCTCCATCAGCCAAGTCTGTTCCTTCTATTCCACCATCTTGTATTTTATCACTAGAAACAGCCTCGTCGGCTAGTTTGCCAGTACCAACTGCTCCATCAGCAATATTAACACTAGCGACAGTATATTCTCCTTGTAAGCTATCAGTATCAACAGCCAGAGCCATTAAGGCACTGGTATCAATACTAGCAGCGGTCACCGTCCCCGAAGTATTAATACTACTCATAATAGCTGTGCCAGTGGCGGTAAGATTATTTGCAGTAACAGTCCCCGAAGCATTAAGATCAGCTGTAGTAACTGATCCTGAGGCAATGAGGTATTTAGTATAGGTATTGAGCCATTGATAGCCAGCAGAGCCATTATCATTGATAACATCCATTTTAGGGCGCATACTATCAGCTATTACTAGTGATTGCCCATCAGCAGTGTTGCCTTTGCTTGTTCCACCCCAGATCTCGCCTAGAAATGAAGTATCATCATTTACCTTAACTGGCATACCGTCACCAGCCCCTGATGTTCCTCTCTGAATACCACCATCA
>Ga0180009_10004744_pt1 | contig 14847 bp, 11 predicted proteins | sample OS_PC_MetaG_FD_123537 | JGI IMG/M metagenome (GOLD analysis project Ga0180009, IMG submission 123537) | Groundwater microbial communities from the Aspo Hard Rock Laboratory (HRL) deep subsurface site, Sweden - OS_PC_MetaG | ecosystem: Environmental > Aquatic > Deep subsurface > Groundwater...
ACGGTGGTTACTCCCATCTTTCGTGCCACGGTTAAACCAGCGAGCACATTTGGCGAGCAACCCGATGTGGATATTCCAAACAATACATCTCCAGGTCTAGCTACAGCCTCTACCTGTCTAGAAAACAAACAATCATAGCCATAGTCATTGGCGATAGCTGTCATTACTGAGCTATCCACTGTCAGCGCGAAGGCTGGCAAGCCCGGTCTGTCAAATGATAGCCGACTAACCATTTCACCAGCCAGGTGTTGGCAATCAGCCGCGCTTCCGCCATTGCCCATGAACAGAAGTTTGCATTTATTATTTAATGCTGAAACGCAGACATCTACTACATTTTTAACCACAGCTATAAGATGATTATCATTTTGTATAGCAGTAAAGACGTCTACACTCTCGGTAATCTGCGCATGAATCATATTATCCATCAGAGTTTCCAGGCTTGAGTACCGTGCTTGGTAAAGTGACAGTTACTGACCTGACCCTCAAATCTATTCAGCGCACGAATCACGTCCATGCGTCTATCAGGTGGCGCAAAGAACATCATAAAGCCTCCGCCGCCAGCGCCTGAAACTTTCCCCGCAGATGCACCAGCATCAATGGCCGCCTCATAGATTCCATCGATGAATGGATTCGATACTGTCTTTGCAGAAGATTTTTTGCTCTCCCATCCTTGTCGCATAGAGTCTACAACTCCTTCAAAATCCCCTTTGAGGATACATTCCTTCATAACCAGGGCCTCCCGTTTGATACCATGCATCGCAACAACTGAACCGCCCTGCACATTGCTGGCCTGATCCGCGATAATACGCGCTGACTCGCGTGATACTCCAGTATAAAAGAGTAACAATGAAGCCTCTAATTCACAGATAATCCAGTTCTTTACTCTGAGAGGATTGATCACGGCTCGTCCATCAGCATAGAATTCCATGAAGTTAAACCCACCGAACGTAGCAGAATACTGGTCTTGCCTACCCCCGCCCAAACCACAGTCTATACGCTCAATTTTGAATGCCAACTGAGCGATAGCATAGTCATCAAGTGGCAGATTGAGAAGTTCAGCGTATGCCCTGATCATTACGACGACTAACGTTGAAGAAGACCCTAGACCGGATCCGGCCGGAGCATCGCAAAATGTGCTCAACTCCAGAGGAATAGGCTGCCCATTGTTGTAACGGTGGATCATTTCGTTATATACGGCCTTGTGTAAATCATGGCTCCCATTTAGTTCTAATGTCTCAGAGATGTCCTTTTCTTCCTCCTCCTGCCGATCAGTTGCAACAAAACGCACATACGACTCATCAAGCGTTTTGATTACCGCATACGCATAACGTCCAATCGTCGCGTTTAGTACATAACCACCATAGATATCACAATAAGGCGAGACATCTGTACCGCCACCAGCCAAACCTAGTCGTAATGGAGCTCGAGCACGCACTAACATCAGATCATTGCCTCTTACAATAGTTTTTCATCTAGAAACGGGGGCAAGTCTTGATTTGCGTGCTTTAGCGTCTGAAGATCGTTTTTATATTGATTAAAATGCAATCGAGCTTCACGATCAGGCTGGTTTTTATCTACAGGCAGCCGTCCACCTGCAGAAATTTCTGCATCTAGTCGTTTTCTAATAACGAACTCGATTCCGCATTCCCCGATCGGAGTCAAAGTTTGATCATACCGCGGCAGTTCGAAGCGATACGTTTCCGATAACTGAGCGAGCCTTACGAGTTCCGCATCATCTCCAAGAATTCCAATGAGATCCACGACGTTCACCGAGTGCTGACTCCACGAACGTTGCTTCATGATCGTGAAGGTCCACTTGTGATCCTTATTGAATGAGCTTGGGAACACACCCTGCTCATAGAGATCCTCGTCCGGAACCGTTACCACGAGATATCCCCCAGGACGCACTACCCTAAGCCAATTTCTGATGCCTTCCATTGGATCGACTAGGTGCTCCAAGCAGTGGCTGCTATGCACGAAATCGAATGCGCCATCGCTCACACCTTGAAGGTATTGGGCATCGCCATCCTCCCAATCCCATGTCCTGACGCTCTTCACCAGCGGGAATAGTTCCTTATACAACAGCAGTGGGTCCGGCTTGCCACCGATATCAACACCGTCACCTACGAAATAGCGGCGCACAAAGTTCGAGTCGGCGAGTCTCCGCTGAATGGATTTGCTGCATTCTTTCATTGCTTACCTCAAGCTTCGTTGGCAAATGCACGGAATACGAAATGAGGCCATATCTGCTCTGAATTCAGGCCATCACGACGAATAAGAAGATCTTCGACTACTTCAGTCGCACTAATGCAACTGGAAACAGTCGCGTCGTCGAACACAATATATCCGCCATCCACCATGAACGGCCTGACGCCTTCATAGGAATACCTTACGGCCGGCTGAATATCACAATCGATATGAGCGAAACTAATTTTACCGGCCTGCGACATGACGCTGTCATTTGTACTTTCGAAAAATCCTTTCACAAGAATCAAGTTATCCAAGCCCAAGTCCTGCACGCGCTGCTGAAGAGCATGAAAATCTACATCGCCAAAATCACCAGCATTGTGCGCATCAACATTTTTGTCAGTTGATGGCATTCCCTCATAACTGTCGAGCGCAAAGACCTTCATGCCTGGATAGAGTTTTTTCGCGACGTAGGCCATAAATATCGCACTCCCTCCTCTATATGAGCCGTATTCTACAATGTGGCCAAAAGGTAGTTTGTCGATAAAAAAGCGCAGTAGTAGGAAGATATTCATCCTATTCTCTTCGCTCATGATCGTCCGGTCTCTCGCGATGGCGAACGCATCTTTATAGAGCGGATCCTTCAATATCTTTTCCTTCAACCCACCGAATTGAATGCCCCAGCCGCGCTGATAGCCCTCATAGACATTTCGACCCTTTCTGATCCCCTGGATCATTCCATTCAATTCCGGCAAATATGATTCCATCGCGCTGCTCATCCTAAAGTTTAATAACAAGTGTTCAGTGCTTCACGGCATGAATATAATGCTGTCCCGCTCCAAGATGTCCGTATACCTCAGACCAATAGCAGTGGAGTTCCGCCTCTGCAAAACCAGCATTCCGTATCTCCTCTAGAAAATCCCAGCCAAAATCCGTGAATACTAATGATCCTTCATCGGACACTGGGTTCCCATGGTAGACAGGCGGCAAAATGTGCTCTAACTTGCCATTCACTATCTCCGCACGGCGTTCGCTCTGTAACTTATCCACATGGAAGGGTACTGTCATCAGCAACTCACCTCGCGGACGTAACGTCCGACACGCTTCTTTCAGGGCTTTACTTGGATCTACCACATGTTCCAGAACATCATTGCTAATGATCAAGTCAAAGCAATCATCCGAAAAGCTTAGACTCTCCACATCCTCGTGCCGAATACCATTGACGATCTTTCCTGAGGAAACATGCTCGCCCAAATATTCACTTCCGGTACAACAGGCCTGGGGAACTGAGGTAGACATCCAGTGAAAGATCGGCGTGACTTGTTCCATTAGATATACATCCGATTGCCTGTCGCGGTAGCGCTTTATAATATTTTGAGCGGCAAATGCGATAGACCGCTGACGGTTGTTCAGTGCGCATAATGGACATACCATCCTTTCTCGCCAATTCGGCAGCCATACACCGTCAATCTCCTCGGCCCCACATTGGCGATCAATCAGAAAATCCACATCCTGTTCGCATATCCGACAATAGCCTGGAAGCTTATAGTTTTCAGCATTACCATACGTTCCTGCGATAGATTTTTCGCGCTTACGGCAGGTAATAACCTCAGGTGTGGTAGACCAATCCTCGTATTGTTCCCTGACTTGAACATCGCATGTAATTTCTAGCGGATCGTTATTCAGATCTGCGATATATTTACCATCAACATTTGGACCAGCTCCTGATGAGCAGCTAATTTCGCGCACCCCTAATTTATTCTCCGGCACACCAATATTACTCAGTAAGTTTCTAACTACCATGAGGCCTGATTCCAACGAATAATTCCGTCTTACAAATTCCAACCCTCCATTCGAGCAAGAATTCCATAGCGAGGGATCTTGATACAGACGAATCACAGCTTCAGCAAAGGCGGCAGGTCCGTCTGCGACGAGTACACCATCACCTTCTGCCAGCTCCATCCCCTCGGCGCCAATGGTAGTAGAAACACAGGGTAGCCCATAGCTGAGACTGGTACCGATCTTGCCCTTAATGCCGGCGCCGTAACGCAGCGGTACCACGCTCATGCGACAACGGTCCAATACTGTACGCAGATCCTCCACAAATCCGAGTACCTCGATGCCGTCACCGGCTAGTGCGAGAATTTCTGGCGTGGCACGACTACCTATGATGCGGAACACGACATCTGGAAGACTCTTGCGAAGTAAGGGAAATATCTCTCTGGCAAAGTAAACCACTGCATCTACGTTTGGCTGATGTTGAAAACCACCGACGAACACCACGCCGTCGCGCAAATCGAATGGCACATGCGTACCAGGTGTTTCGATTGCCCAGCCAAATAGATATATGCGACTACCAGTTCCCTGGCATCCAAGCTCCTCATCCAGAAAGATCTTTTCTACAGTACTATGAACTACTGTAGCATCGGCCTCTCGAATTACTGCCAATTCTCGGGCTCTGGTTTTGTCTGCTTTCTGCCGCAATTCGTCTGAGTTAGCGAGATCTGCCTCGCGAGCTTCCCGCAAATGATGTAGGTCTGAAGTATGAAAAATGAGTTTTGCATTCGGGCAATATTTTTTTATTACCGCCAAATTTCGCTCTGCGGCTAACAGACGAAAAACGACTATCACATCATACTGCTCGCCATATTTGACTAGATGTTGCTCGACTGACGTGACATAAGGCGCATAGAGACACTCTACACCGATACGTTGCAGATCTCGGGTATAAGAGTCCATAAAAAGAAAATTGTCTTCCGGGGCAAAAGTGACCTTGAGTCCAAGCCCTTGAAGGATACGCATTAGATTGACTGCAGTAATCGATCCAGCATCCTGATCTGGCGTTGGGGTGCAATGATCTAGTACCAGCGCACGACCTGTGATGTTACGATCCTTCACCTTGTCGGGAAGAATTCCTGGCTCTCCATGCCCGGCCAACACTGCCGACCAGCGCATATATAGTTTTTTGGCATTTTCGATCTGATAAGATTTAGCACCAGCAGAGACTTCCTTACCGGAAGTAATACCCTCAAAGTGCACGACCTGAGACAGCGGCTGATAAAGTACTCGATATCCTGCCTCCCGCACGCGGAGAGCAAGATCAGAGTCCTCACCATAGGCCGGAAGGTAATATTCATCAAACCCACCGAGTCGGTTATATAAATCACTACTAATCATCAGCGACGCACCGGAACAGTAATCAACATCGCGCAAATAACTGAATTCTGGTCTATGCGGTTCTTTAAGGCGACCATAATTCCAACCTGAGCCGTCCTGCCATATGATTCCGCCTGCCTCCTGTAGACGACCATCTGGATAGAGCAATTTTGAGCCTACAAGCCCGGCATTCGGGATACAATTAAAGGTGTTGACGAGTTCATCCAACCATCCTGGCCGCACGACAGTATCGTTATTTAACATTACCACCAACCTGCCTCTGGCGTGGCGTGCACCATTATTGCAGGAACGGATGAAGCCCGAATTTTCTTCGTTGTGTACGATGCGCACACCCTTAATAGTTTCCAGTATTTCCAAGGTATTATCAGGCGAGCAGTCGTCCACCACGATTACTTCAAAGCTATACCATGAGCGGTGTGCCCACAGTGCGCGCAGGCAACGATAGGTGTAGTTGATTTTCCCATAAACCGGAATCACGATTGAAACCACAGGACTTTCCGGGCACATCATCTCAAATGGCTCGCCAACAGTCTCCGGCTGATCAAGATTAACGTGAATTGGTTTGACTGCTTTGGTTTGCACCTTCCATAGACCATATGACAAGGTATGAGAAAAGACACTTGGAAGATTCTGGTAGAACCACCCTTTGAGGCGATTACGCCTCACTGTTGAGACAGGTAGTCGGTGATAGATCTTGCGTGACAACAACAGCAAAGCCCCCTTCGGATGCCGAGTAGCGAATCGGATACCGTCGGAGATGTGGCGCGTCGGTGCAGTTATTCTCCAGGAATGGGAGTCTAATATTTCTGATATTTCTCGTTTTAGGTCATCTCGTTCGGCAGCAGTCTGTTGCAGATTGTCCAATTCGATATCACGCTCAGTCACAAGCTGATGCAAACGATTAATTTCCGCATTACTTGCACTACGCTCAAGCAACAATGCCTTGAAAAGCCCATGAAATGCGATCGAGTTCCCAAGTACGCTGTACAAATTGCGTATCCGATTAGCCTCACTCTCATCGATATCGAACAGGTCCGGCAACAGGCCTGAAGCATTCTTACCGACTGCCAGAACACCAAGTCCGTTTGAATGATGGAATTCAAAACTGGGGTACTGAGCGCTCACTTCCGCCCAGTATTTCCACACCCCAAAATCCTCCTGACGTACTGTCGTGTCGTGGAACAACACAATACCGCGGTCACTAAGTTTACAATACCAACTCTCATAATCGTGTCGCACAGCCTCATAGGTATGCAGTCCATCGATATGCAGCAGGTCAACAGAACCATCAGGGAACTGTGACAAGGCTTCATCGAAGGTCGCGCGTATCAGGGTTGAAAATCGGCCATAGCGATCATCGTGTTTCCCGCGCAACTGCTCCAATACCTCATCACCATAGAGCCCGGCATGCTTGTCACCTTCCCACGTATCAATCGCGAAGCAACGTGTAGAGTGCGAATAGCGATCCACGGCTTCGCAGAACGACAAGTATGAGTCCCCCTTATGCGTACCCAGTTCCACAAAACAGGATGGTTTCAGGAGACGGATCAGCGAAAAGGCGAACGGGATATGACCATGCCATGAAATCACCTCGCCGGTATCATGCGGTGACCATTCTTCCGGCTTGAATACGAACAGTTCCAGAAAGCGATTCGTACTCATCACATTCCTATTGTCATTGTACGATGCTGTAACCAGCGCTTAAGATCACTTTTAAATTTCCACAACGCCCCTTTATCTGGTTTACGGCAGATAAGCATTGAATCATGCCACCAGTCGCTTCCGTCTGCATGACCCTCGTCTTCCCACTGAGTCGTTGCTTCGATAACTTCCATTTGTGCAAAAAGCGCGAGTGAATGCATTCCATCAGGATAAAATCGCCAGAAATCTAGCGGATAGCGATGCTCAGGCCCACTTGAGGGAGCAAGAATGCAGCAGATACCACCGGGCTTGAGTACGCGCGCCACCTCTAGCATCGTTATCCAGAAATATTGAATATGCTCGAACGCCTGACCGGAGATCACCACATCGGCAGATCCACTGGCGATCTCGCGCCATGTATAGGGAGTGCGTAACACTACATCCACATTCCTTCCAGATGCCATGTCCAGTCCTACATAATGCCAGGCCGATGCGGAGAAAAGCGGGCGGTAGCTGCCGTTTACATCTTGACTGCCAAGATCATAAATATGTAAGGATTGGTCTTCTCTTCCTACTAGATACTTCTGGCAGAACGCCTCCATCTTTTTGTACGAGCTAGCATGCATCTTAATTACCTTCCGCAAGAGGCATACGATACAACCATGCGTCCGGCCAATAAGTCATCCCCTCAACAATGTACTGATCACCAAAAAGTGCTGCGGGCCGTTCAATCTTGAACTCTGGGTGACTACCTGCAAACTGCCGCGCTGCAGCAGCAGGATTGTCTTCGAGCCATTCTTTCCGGCCATATGGCGTATCCGTTAGACTTTGCATCACACCATCGGTAGCCACAATGTAAGAACCGGGTGAGACCAGATCAGAATATGCGTTCAACTCACGCAAGACATGATCCTTGGAATGATCACTATCCAAAAAGACAAAGACCTTCTCGTCCTTCCCGATCTTACCGCTTACCTGACTAACAACCTCCGGAGAAGCAGAATCACCCTCAATTAAGGTAATCAAGTCCGAGAAGGGGCTTTGCTCAATCGCTTTACGAACCTCAGCGGGTATTTGGATATCAATAGAAACAACTCGCCCTTTTCCCAATAACCGGCACAATGATGCGAAAAATATCGCACTGCCGCCACGATTCACCCCGGTCTCAACAATCACATCTGGAGCAAGCGTAGCGATTACTTCCTGCAGCCTTAATAAATCTTCCGGGAATTGCCATATCTGGAAACCGAACCAGGAAAAGGACTGCCAATGCAACTGATTCCATTCCTGCTTGAGCCATATATCAGATAAAAGCTTGAATCCTTCTTTAGAATAAACTGGGATTATGACATTCTCTCCCATCGAAGTTTGGGTGCATATTGTATTATCTGATGTATCGATAGTTAGTCTCATTTTATCTGCCACGCTGTTGATTTCAGATCTAATCCCCTGAAAATACTACCATAATATTTATCTATCTCATAACCGAGGTGTTTTGCCGCAGCTAGGCTCAAGTGATGACGATCATAGGTAAATAATTTCCCATCAAATATGATAGGGCAACTCATTACTGAATCATTTCCGCAGAAAAGCTTCCTTTTGCTGATGTAAGTAAACCCAAGGATTTTAGATAACGATTCCAATTCCTCCTCATATGCAAAAGTGTTTTCTGAAAGCCTATCGACATAATATTCATCCATTGTGGTTACACCATGTTTGACAACCAGATCAGGCAGATCATCATCGAATACCATGTAGTTACCTAGCACCACAATCGGAGCGTTAGTAGCCTTGCGAATTTGCACAATCGCATGAGTTAGATGTTCAGGCATATACCAGAGGAAAACTGTATTGATTACGACAAGATCGGCTCTCACGAGCTGATCACCGTAAAGTAGTTTCTCATTATTTGCGATACAACTATCGCGATTTGGATGCTTCACCGTTAGTAAATTATAGTCTTCCCGGGTTAACGGCGGACACCCCCCGCCCCCACCATGAAATACATAATGAAGCTTAGGATACTGTTCGATTAGAGCATTGAAAATATCTGGCGCATGCGAATCTCCAAGAATAACTATATTGCTACGTTCTGTTGGCACATCACACGACAGCGCATTCTTCATACGACAACGCATCAAGTATGGCTTAAAGCGCTCTTTTCTCTCAGCATCGGTTTCTTGTACAAATGGACAAGGTCCGATTGATAACGCCAAGCAAAGCCATTACTCAACAAAATAGCCACTGACACAACAACCAAACCGGCACATACACTTACATATATCCTCGCAAATATGCGAGTTGTGATTGTCACATCGTGTAAAGTTCCGCGCGACCTAAATGGCTGTTCAATAAACTTGTACATGAATACTGCAAGTACGAGTGATGCAATACTCACCAAGACCGTATCTTGCAGAGAAAATTCGCTTCCTTTCCACTGCCGATAAAAGACAAAAATTGGCCAGTGCGCCAGATACAGTGAATAAGAAATTCTGCCTATCCCGGTAGCAACTGGATTTGTAAGTATCCATCGCGATGCCCCGCCACCATTAAATAAAATCAACATGGCGGCACCCAAACTCGGAAGAAGTGCGGATATTCCTGGGAATGCGGTAGCATCCGTATAACTATACATGGGGTAAACAATCATCCCCAATGCAATCACAGAAAACACTTCCCCCTCAAGCCGCCCTCTATGCGAGCGTAAGGGAATCCATGCGCATATAGCACCAAGCACAAATTCGTTTATTCTGAATGGGGTAAGGAAAAATGCACCCGCAGAATCAGTGCTTAGCCATCGTTCTGCTGCCCAGACACTAATCACTCCAAGTACGGACATCAATGCAACCGCAATCCGCGGACTCTGCGCGTTGCGGGACAAGAACACTACGAGCAATGGCCACACTAAGTAGAACTGTTCTTCGACAGAAAGTGACCAAGTATGCAATAGTGGCTTTTGATTCGCAGCCACATCAAAATATCCAGATTGCATCCAAAAATATAGATTTGATACCGAGAATATTGATGCCATAGAGCTTTCGGCAATAAGCATCAAGTCTGCCGGAGTAGATACAAAATAACCCACAAGCAAAGTTACTGCCACGGTGAAAAACAATGCCGGCAGCAGTCGACGAGCACGTCGCATGTAAAACGCTTTAAAAGAGAATCGACCACTTCGCGATTCTGAAAGAATATTCCGTGTAATCAAGTAGCCACTGATAACAAAAAAAACATCGACTCCGATGAAGCCACCGGAAAACAATCCCCATTGGTGATGAAAGGCGATAACAGCTAGAACAGCGAGAGCGCGAAGTCCCTCGATGTCTGGGCGAAACGGTAAATTATTTCTCACTATGTTCAGCTCAGCAAGTGTATCGCGCCCCTCAGTAAGCGCAACGGGTTATCCCAGTCATATCTTGCACATCCGGGTTGCGCGACTGTTAATTCCTTTTGCATCGACACGTCCTGTGATTGAAAAGCGCCACAATGACATGACACTATTAAAGGCTTGTCTGTTTGCGCCCGCTAGGCCTGAGGCTACTGGTGGCTCCTCGGCTTCGGTTTGGCTTCTCCACGTTTCGTCAATTGAAACAATCCAGGGGAAACTACCATCGGCATATTAGCTCCTGCCGACATGCAATTTACACATGCGCTTAGCTGGCATTATTCATTAAGGATTTATAGCTACATCGCAATCTTCGCGTCTTAATGAATTGATTTGCCATCATCTCGCGTAGCGCTCATAAAAATGAATGTCGTTGACAAGCAAATCTTTTAGACATCCCATCAATTTTTGATCTGATAAGATAGCTTCCTTTTCTAAATTCACTCCTTCTGGCTCCGTCGTATTCAAGTGATAGTTTATATCTGTGCGGATTCCAAGCATCTCTGTCAATCGCAGCAAATCATCGGCCCTGGTCTCATGCCTGCCGATAAAATCTAAACGTCTCATATCCCACCCACCAAAATATGTATCGCTATACAGATTTTGGATAATCGGCAATCTTGCCAGACCTAACACATCCAACTTGTTAACTAAAAAATATTGGTGTACTGCATTGGGTTGAGGAGGAATCTTTTTCCAATAGCAATATATCGAAATCAAGTTGTCCACCGGATGACGAAGCATGGTAAGCCGGAATACGTCTTTCAAGAGATCGTATTTGCTCGGCCTGAAGTGACCATGGACTACTTGTATGCTATCCGGAAGGGTTGTTGGCCGCTGCTCCGCCCACCCTACAGGGTCAATGATAAAGTTGGCTGATGGATTCCCGGGAGGATCATCGTAATCCATTAAAACCCGTTTCTCACCAAAAGCCTGCTTCCACAAAGCAAGTGTCGATGTGCCTCCGGCCTTGGGTGTGTGAATGGATATTATCTTCGTGACCATCTTGACTCAAATAGATTGGTTTTTAACGTCGCCACCATTTAAAGGGCCTATTATCAATCTTCCAGTTAATCAGCTGGAACGATATTTCACGCGCGTCATCACCATTTTCAGTGTGGCCGATCAGGTTATAAGCCACCGACGACACAAGATCGATGACCGCATATCCACCCCTATTCCCCATTGGAACCAATTCGTCAGAATGAACTTTTAGATTAACCATCGTGGACCGACTGCCGGTCCTTACTTTTAGCAATTCTCGTTGGATACCGTTTAGGAACACACGCAATTCTACCTCGCCTTGGATTTGCTCGGGGAACTTGCTTTTAAATTCGAGGGTGACGTCGTACGATCGCCCCTTCCCTAAGTAGACAATTAAGCCGCCTCTACGCTTCATCAATGCGTCACCGATCCAGCTGGATTGATGAAATCCATACAGCGGCAAGACCTTCAATGGCACTTCGACATCGGGCCAATCCGAAGGCACTTTGAAACCAAGTTCGGTCATTGCCGTATCCGAATATCCAAATGCTTTCCGCAATTCACACGTGAGACTAAACACCTTCCAAATATCCATTGGCGATAGCTCGGCATATCCTGCGGTTATATTCAGGCGCCTGTAATTCATGGGTGCGCGGTTGGCAATCTCGCGATCCCGCCCGGTCTCGACGAATTGAATCACACGATCTTCCGCCTCACGCCCGAATAACTTGAACATTTTTCGCACCACAGTGCCTGGCGACTGGGCTATATCTTCATAACGCACCAATAGCCCCCCTCCGGCCGAGTTCAACACCTGCCGGACAGCCATCGCATACTCCATATACATGCCGATATTGGTTTCAAGGTCACCCTTGAACGCACTGGAATAGGCATCCCCCTTAATTACACGTGCATTCATTGAGCGAAGCACACCTATCGGCTCGCGCATTACTACGATGCTCTTCGGCGCATCCAACCCAGCATAATCAGCCATTGCGAAAATGTTGCTTGGTGTCTTCTCACCCAAGATGATTCGCTGATCTGCCTTTGACAGCAATCCACGCAATGTACCCAATGATGCTTTGTAGAGCTCAGCTCCATATAGCTGAGCTTCTAAATCCCTACGCACGGCATCTATAAGGTCATCGACATCCTTTTCCACAAAGATAAGATTACCAGGATGCGCTCCTTGACTAACACTAAATCTTGGCATCTCAACCATAGCCGTCATGAATTGTTGGCGCAGAAACCTTGCCACTAAGTCGATTTTATCGTACCGGCAAGGCAATTGACCAAACAGGTCATGCATGAATGGAATAAGGTGTGTCTCGCCTGCGTAGCAGAATATATCCTGGTGTAGAGACATGATTTTTGCTGCAACCGTGGTACCGCCTCGCGGTACTCCGCCGACCAGAATATCTAATTGCATATGTCGGGCTTAGCTTGGAAGATCTGGCATACGGATGCAGAATTCAGGCGTCCAATTCTTATAGGTTCGCACCGGTTCTTTATCCTCCAGTACCATGACGGCACACATTCTCGTAGGCTTGATATGCCCCAAGTCTATCAGCAGGTCGTTCAGATATTGAATAAAATCAATGAAAGCTTTATCTAGTTCATCATTGCTATTGTAATTTGCGCCGTACCCTCTGCTTGTGAATACATCAACCAAATTTCCGAATGCAAAGAACTTCTCGAACTTAAAATTCTGGTTAAGGATTGGCAGGATATCCTGCGACCGAATGCCTTCGAACCCCTGAGTTGAGCAATCACGATTTACATATTCCTTATCGAGCGTCTTGAGAATGTGATGATATCGCTTTTCTTCGGGCAGAAAACGCCAAATATACTCAATTAACTCCAGTGCTTCTGGCCATCTCATATGGCCATTTCGCCCCACTACGTCTATCGAAACGAAGCAGCCTTGCGGGTGCAGCGCCGCACGAATAGATGCAATCAAGTGCTCAAGATCCAGGACGTGATGAAGTGCATGGTGGCACATAGCGCCGGCAAACATCTGCTCATTCGAGACCCAGGTATTGAAGTCTGCCTCTACAAACACGAAATTATCTTCCAGACCGGCTTTTTTTACGAATTCTTGTGCCCTTTTTATTTGAACTGGTGACAATTCCACGCAATGGAATCGAAAGTCATTTATACCTTCGCGCTTTAACCCTGCTGCCACACCCACTTCAACGTGAGCATCTCCACTGCCAAAACTGATCACATCACGACAGCCAGTTTTCTGAATACGCTCGGCAAGCGGTTTCCAATAAAAGTCCAGATGATTGTTTGCGCCGAATATCTCAAAAAACCGTGGTTTGAAATATTTTTCCTGCCAATACCTAAACATATCAGAAAGCTGGGCGTGCATGTCCTCAGTAGTCTCATACTGTCGTATCTGCTCTTTTACTTTCTGCATATATTCTTTGGTTTTGTTGAACAAGATCTCTTCCCTCTATTTGACTAACTGCACAACATTACTTGACAATCGATACGCATAGTCTGGCATTAACTATTTTCGCTGCGCCCCGTATAAAGATTCAATACTGATTCAATATCGCCGGTATTTAACGCTGCCTTCTTCAATCCATACAGCTCTGTCACACAGCTCCTTCACAGTCGGCAGGCTGTGAGATACCAGTACAACGGTTTTATCAGATTTTATCAAACGTTTCATTTCCGATGTCGATTTTGTTCGGAACTCTTCGTCGCCAACCCCAAGCACTTCATCAATCAGCAATACATCTGGATCGACCTGGATTGCCACCGAAAAACCCAGCCGCGCCCGCATGCCTGAAGAATAGGTATGCAGAGGCTGATTAATGAAGTGCCCAAGGCCAGAGAATTCGATGATCGCTTCCATTCTTCTCGCAATCTCTTGTCTACGCAGACCAAGCAGCATACCGCTCAACATTGCGTTTTGCTTTCCACTCAAATGCGGAACAAACCCAACGCCTAAGGAAAGCAGCGAAACTCGCGCTCCGTGGTTGATAATCTGACCACGATCAGGCTCAAGGATGCCCGCGATTAGCCTTAGCAACGTGCTTTTGCCCGCACCATTGCGGCCTATGATACCAACCGTCTCTCCACGATGCAGGTCGAAGGATATGTCGCTGAGCGGCATGTATTTCGACCACTTGAACATGCCCGCCCTTACGGTATAGGACAAACTGACGTTCTGCAGACTGATTAGGATTTCATGCGCAGACATCAGAAACGCACCTTCCCATATTTGTGATCCATCTCTTTGAGTAGCGCCAGCGCTAGCGCGCCCAGCACAAATGAGATCAGCAAGATGATAGTGAGATGCGCAGTGTCAGGCCAGACGCCGCGGAGCATGGCATTGCGGTACTCATCGATCAAGCCCGCCATTGGATTTAGCAAGAGATAGCTCCTTAGAGGCTCATGCACATCATTGATGTTAAAAAAAACGCCGGAAATGAAAAACAGAAACATCATTCCATTATCAA
>Ga0180009_10004745_pt1 | contig 14844 bp, 12 predicted proteins | sample OS_PC_MetaG_FD_123537 | JGI IMG/M metagenome (GOLD analysis project Ga0180009, IMG submission 123537) | Groundwater microbial communities from the Aspo Hard Rock Laboratory (HRL) deep subsurface site, Sweden - OS_PC_MetaG | ecosystem: Environmental > Aquatic > Deep subsurface > Groundwater...
CCCCGCAAGCGGGGAGAGGGGATAACCCCCTCTCCCGCCGGGGCGGGAGAGGGTTGGGGAGAGGGTGGCGAAGTTCTTAAATCGAGCATATCTATGTCATGCCATCATGTAATGCTCAATAAAATCGATGAGGGGGCACGGAGTTTGTGCCGTCACCTACCAGGGACGCTGTCTGGCGCTTCTTAAAAATGTTTTTGAGTTGCTGCGCAAGGCTTGGTGGGTTACGCGAACAACGTTAACCCACGCCACATCGATTATGGAGAAGTCCAGCCTGACTATCAGAAGGGCCACCACAAAGGAGTCAGCAGGACCGTGATCAGCCCGATCAGAATTGTGAGTGGAACACCGATCCGCACATAGTCGCTGAAGCGGTAGCCACCGACACCATACACCATGAGATTGGTCTGGTAGCCGATGGGGGTAGCGAAGCTCGCTGAGGCTGCCATCATGATCGTCATGGCGAAGGGCATGAAGTTCACCCCCAGTGCGTTCGCCGTCGCCAGTGCGATCGGGAACATCACCACAGCGGCGACGTTATTGGTGGCCACTGCAGTGAACAGCGCGGTAGCGGTAAACACTGCGGCCAGTGCGTACAGCGGGCTATCCCCGGTAAGTGAGATCAGGCTTTGGGCGATCACCTGTGCCGCGCCCGTTGTTTGCAGCGCATTACCTATGCCAAAGGATGCTCCGATAACCAGCAACACTTGCCAATCAATGGCGCGTCTGGCGATTCTCCCTCGCGTGCAACGCGTGATGATCATCAGCCCTGCGGCCAGCATGGCCGCCTGCAGCATACTGAGGAGTCCACTGACGGCGACCAGCACCATGCCCAGCAGAATCAGCGTGGCCGTCAGCGCCTTGTCGTGTCGTAGAGGTTGAGCATCTTCTATCAGACTGACGAGAAAGAAATCCCTCGAATTGTGTTGCTGCGCCACGAATGACGGCCTGGTCACCAGCAGCAGAGTATCGCCGGCACGCAGCACGATATCGCCAATCTTCTCTTTGAGCCGCTGCCCGTTACGCGCCACACCGACGATGGCAGCGTTGTAGACATCACGGAACCGTCCATCGCGGATGCTCTTACCCACCACCGGGCAGGTGTTCGACACGACCGCTTCGATAAGCCGGCGTTCCTCGCGCGGCGCATCGATCTTCATAATCTGGTTTGTGGCGGGCTGCAGGCCACGAATATTCTGCAGGTCGACGATCGACTCGACAATGCCGGCAAATAACAGGTGGTCGTCGCTCTCGAGTCGTTCATCAGGTGACACGGCAGGAATCACACGTCCCTTTCGCTCGATCTCAATGAGATACAGTCCTGGCAGGTGCCGCAGGCCGGCCTCAGTGATAGTTTTGCCGATCAAGGGACCGGTCGGCTCGACCGTCATTTGTACGGTGTATTCGCGCGCATTGCTGAACTGGCTCATGACCGGCTGGCGTTCGGGCAACAGCCATTTCGAAGCAACTGCTATATACAAAAACGCAACCAGCAGGGCAGGCACGCCCACCCAGGCTATGTCGAACATCTTCAGTCCGCCCAGTTCCGTCTCGGATATCAGCAGGCCGTTAACGACCAGGTTGGTGCTGGTACCGATCAGCGTGCAGGTGCCGCCCACGATGGCCGCGTAGCTCAATGGGATCATTAACGAGGAAACCGACAGGTGGTAGCGTTTTGCCCAGTCCTTGACCGCTGGAATGAACATTGCCACGACGGGAGTGTTATTCAGGAAGGCACTGATGACGGCCGTCGGTACCATCAGCCGGAGCTGGGCGTGTTGCGTTGAACGTGGCTGTCCGAGGACGCGTTGGACGATCCAGGCGATGCCGCCGGTCTCGCGAATACCGGTGACAACCACGTACAAAACGCCAACGGTCACCATACCTTCATTCGCGAAGCCGGCCAACGCCTGCGCCGGAGTGAGAATGCCTGATACCAACAGGAGCGTCAGGCCGCCGGCCATGGTGATATCCGGCGGCGCTCGATTGCGTGCCAGCACGCCGAAGCAGAGTGCGACTACACCGAGGGTAAACCAAGCTTCCCAACTCATGACACGTATAACTCAAACTATCGTAACGCGGAAATCCCACACCTCACCGTTCATTGCGATCATAGTGTGGAAAGTTCGCGATGAAGCGTCCTTGTGAGAGATTATTCGCTGCGCTCACCCCTTCGGGGCCGCCCTGCAGGCGTTCTGCGCTCGCAAGCTCGCTTGTGCCGCGTCGCTTTCCGCAATAACCGTGTTTATTACGGCTCGTTCTCCCCAGCGAAAATCAGACAACCACGGTTTTAAATATAGCAACACCCTGGAGGAAACAACAGTGATGCATGCCATTTGTTATGCTGAAAAGTGATATATATCGTCGCCTTTCGGGACCGCTGTTCTCAGCAATCATGTGTCAAGTGGATTTCTTCCTTAGCGTTAACCCTGTGCGTGGATTATGAAGTTGCGCTGGACGCATAATTCTGTGTGGTGTACGTTTCTTTTGGCCATAGGCTGGCCAGATTGTTTCAGCGCACTGCTTCCAGATTCAAAAACGTGGATAGAATAAAGCATGGTAATGCAAGATCATCCACTCATATCCGTCGTCATTCCCTGTCTTGATCATGCCCAGGAGCTGACATGTTGCCTGCGCGCGTTAAGCGAGCAGGCGTTTTCTCTGCATTTTGAAATCCTGGTGGTGGACTCCGCCGCGGATCCCGACGTGCAGGCCGTCGTGGCGCGATTCGCTCATGCCCGCTGTGTGGGCAGTACGGCAATGCTCGGGCCGGGTGCCGCGCGTAATCTGGGTGTGCAGCAGGCGGCTGGAAAATACCTTGCCTTTGTCGATGCGGATTGCCAACCGGAACCGGGCTGGCTGGCCGCGGCTGTCAGTGGTCTGCAGCAGGGTGGCCGACTGGTCGGTGGCCCCGTGCTGAGTGTCAATCCACGGCAGATCATCCAAGTCGCCGACAATCTTCTGCAGTTCGCTGATGTGGGACCCGGACGCCCGGATCAGACCACTGATCATTTTCCTTCCTGCAACATGGCGATAGCACGGGATGATTTCCTGCACCTCGGTGGATTCCCGGCGGGCGATTTTCTCGCCTGCGAGGATGTGCAATTTTGTGAACAGGCGCTGGCTGCCTGGCCACGCGGTTTACTGTTTGTCAACGCGATGCGCATACGGCATCTCGGGCGTGGCAATCTGAACGAAGTGTGGCGGCATCATCGACGCTTCGGTCATTGCCGCGCAGCCCTGGGTCTCAGACTGCAGCCTACGCATCTGCGGCTGGGTACACATGCCATTATGATTGTGCCGGTGATGCTGAAACGCTATGCCTATATTCTTCGCCGTATCGCGCGCTGGAACAGGGCAGGGCTGTTGTCTGCCGTGTTACTGTCGCCGCTATTGTTGTTCGGTCTTGCCGGCTGGGCTGTCGGGTTTCGCCGTGGTTGCATTGAGGCAGCACGAGGCGACAGATGAACCCTAAAAAATCATTTCAGCCACGGAAGCACACGCAAACACAGTGCATTCCCGGAGCGGCTATTCACTACCTTGTAGGTGATGGCGGTGCTGGCGTGAAGGTTATGATCTGGTCCGTGATTTTCCGTGTGATTCCGTGGCTGAAATGATTTTTTAGGTTAAAAGGAAGTCCCCTCTCCCGCTAGGGGAGAGGGGACTCTCCATTTACGGCGTTAGGAAACCATTTACAAACGTTAAACCTATAAACCGCATTTGCCACGGAATCACACGGAAGACACGAAACACAGTACCTTCCTGGAGCGAGATGTAGGTGATGGCGGTGGCCGGCGTGAAGCTGATGAGCTCGTCCGTGTGATTCCGTGGCAAATGCGGTTTATAGGATGAAGGATATGAGTTGTGCAGAAAAATGTTACTGACATGACGGATCCGGGAAGCAAGTCTCGGTTGCTGATGATCGGTCTCGATGCCGCCGAGATCAGTCTGATTGATCGATGGACACGGGATGGCTCGCTGCCCTACCTGAAACGCCTGTGTGAGCGTGGAGCATTTGCTCGCCTTGACTCGACCGCGGACTGGCTGGTCGGTTCGCCGTGGCCGACGTTCTATACCGGTACGCTGCCGAGTGATCATGGCCTGTATCACTACCTGCTGTGGAAGCCAGACATCATGACCACGACGCGGCCGACGCCGGATTGGCTGCCGCTGGATCCGTTCTGGCGCCACCTCGATAAACAGGATAAGCGTGTCATCGCGATCGATATGCCGCTTTGTTACGCGCCGCAGGCTTACGAGGGTGTCGAGATATCGGGCTGGGCGACTCATGAGCTGCAGGTGCCGCCAGATTACTATCCGCCTTCGATCAAGGACTGGATCGAACAGCATCACGGAACCCCGCAGCGCGATGAGGAAGAATACCGTCTGATGACGCCGCAAGAGTTGCTGGCCATACGTGATCAACTGATATCCATGACTAGCAAGGTCGCGGAACTGGGTTGTGGCCTTATGCAGCGCGAAGCCTGGGATCTGATGATGATCGTGTTTTCCGCAACCCATCGCGGTGGTCACAAGCTGTGGGATCTTTCCGGGATGGCTGGGGAGGCAACGCAGGAGCAGCGTGCGGCTCTCGAGAGCGCGCTGCGGGACATTTATAGTGCCTGTGACCGGGCAATCGGACGACTACTGGAAACAGCCGGCGACGATGTGACCGTGTTCGTGTATTCACTGCACGGTATGGGTGAAAACACCTGTCGCAGTGAACTGCTGCCCGAGATGCTGGCGGTAATATTGGCGGACACTGAGCATCGGCCTCCACAGTCGCTGACCAAGCGGGTAGCGGACAGGCTGCGTGCCATGGTGCCATTGATGCTGCGCAATACCATCAAGGCGCATCTGCCCATGGCCGTGCAGGACAAGCTGACGACCTACTGGCGCACCGGCGGTATCGACTGGAGCACGACGCCTGCATTCGCGCTGGTCAGTGATCTGCAGGGATACATTCGTATCAATCTTAGGGGTCGCGAGGCCGAAGGTATCGTTGCTTCAGCGGAGGATTACGAGCGGTTGTGTACACGCATCAGCGAAGGATTGCTGTCCTTTGTCGATGCGGATAGCGGCGAGCCGATTGTGCACGACGTGGTTCGCAGCAGTGAAATATATCCGCAGGGCAAGCGCCGTGATGACTTGCCCGATCTGGTGGTCAAATGGGCGCACACGCCGGCCGCCGCGCATCGGGCAATCCGTTCCGATCGCTACCACGTTAGTCTCCCGTGGCCGACGCCGAGTCATCACCCGTCGGGACGCAGCGGTAATCACCGACCGCACGGTTTTCTGGTTGCTACAGGGCCTGGCATCGCACCCGGCACGATCCTGGAAAAAGCGCATATATTGGATCTCATTCCCACCGTGCTGGACATACTTGGACTGGCCGCAACGCCAGTGCAAAACGGTCGTGCGTTGTTTTCCGAAAAAAGCGGAGATCTGCCCAAGGGAGAGTAATTGATTCGCCATGGCGAGGCGTATAGCGTCGCGGCACAAGCGAGCTTGCGAGCGCAGAACGCCCGCAGGGCGGCCCCGAAGGGGTGAGCAAAGCGAATAATCGCGTAACACAGAATTGGTCAGATGGAGATGGCCACGCTTCGCTCGCAATGACGGGATGCAATGTAGTATTGAGCATTACATGATGGCATGACATAGATATGCTCGATTTAAGAACTTCGCCACCCTCTCCCCAACCCTCTCCCGCCCCGGCGGGAGAGGGGGTTATCCCCTCCGCTTGCGGGGAGAGGGTTAGGGAGAGGGGCGTTAGTGTCATCCCAATTGGTAATGATCAATAATCAGAGGTTCCATAGAAAAATCATATGACAGACAGAAAGTTCCATTTACGACTCGGCTGCGAACTCGAAACGGAAAAAAACAGTCCTTCGAATCTCGTTGTCGATGTCCTTACCGCAAATGAATGGCGACCCTTTAAACCCGGCATCGAAACGCCCGGATTTCTGCTGTTCGTTTATGCCTTGTTTTCCTGTCAGCTGCGCTACCTGCGCATGAACTGCGCGGAGCGTAATATCGTTCTCGCATCAACCACAGGCGAACTCGATCTGGTTGCAGGTGAGTTCTGGGATGTCAAAAGTGTGTTTGTTCGGTTCAGGTCAGTATTAAAAAGCGGTCTGCCAACGGCAGATGACATAGATTATTTTAAAGAGCGGATGAAGCATTGTCCGGTGTCCACGAATCTGTCTGAGCGGGTGGATATGAGGCACGATATCCGTTTTGATTGAATCCCGTCATTGCGAGCGAAGCGCGGCAATCTCGTGATGTGCCAATCCGCATCGCGATAATTGCCGCGGCGCTTTGCACTCCATCATTACGTATTTCCTTTTGCGTAGAGCATGCTCCAGTTCCAGACCTTTATCGGTGTCTTGCCGGAGAGAGCGAAATTCTGCACATGCATGTCGGGTAGATGCAGGATGGAGCAATTGTGGTTGAAGGTGGTGCTGCCGGGGTTAATGACCAGAATATTGCCCATGTTCTCGCTGAAAATCTGGTGGGTATGCCCGACGATCAAGATGTCGTATTCAAAGTCTTTCAGCTCGTTTTCCCAATGTTTTATTCTGTCTTCGAAAACCCGCCCATCCGGGTCCAGTAATTTGATGCCGTCATGCTGTGCGTCGGGCGGGCTGGCGTGGACCACGTAAATATGCTTGTTTTCGATAGTGATTTCGAGGTGGGTCGGCAGTGAGTCAAAAAACATTTTTATCTTATCGGAACCGATTTCGGGCATCGTCGCGGCATCGTAATAATCATGATTCCCCGAAATCATCAGGCAATGATTAGCCTGCAGCAGATCGATTGTTTCTTCGAGTTGATCTTCGCCATAGCCGGCAATATCACCGGCGCAGATAGTGATATTGACTTTTTCGCGTTCAAAAATTTCGAGAGCCTCCTTAAGCGGGGCCGTGGTTGAATGCGTGTCACTGATCAAGCCTATTTTCGTGGGCATAGCTGGTCTATTTTCCCTGATCATTATCAGTTGTGTATTACGGAGACATCGTCAAACTGATAACCGGAAGAAGAATATGAAATACTTCTAAGTAAGAACTGATTAATTCGTTGAATCGTCATTGCGAGCAAAGCGAAGCAATCTACCTATACGGTAGATCAATAGCTTGGAGATTATTCGCTCCGCTGCGTTCCTCGCAATGACGGCTTAAAATACCTCCCCGGACGTACAAATATAGTTTACTGTTTTTCCAAACGCGGCAATCGGCGTAGCGTCCATTCACTTGTCACCTGTTCCTGGCACAGCCCGTAACGAAATGGTGGCGTCATGTCGGCAATGATAAAGCGCAAATCCGTGAACCACAGGCAATCGCCATTATCGGCGCGGTACAGTACAGGCAACACGGCAAAGCGACGAAAACTCTCGAGCCCAGGCAGGAGGAAAACCTTGCGGGCGATTTGTTCGGTGCTACGATCATTGCCCCAGCGATTAATTCTGGTCCATTGCAGCTCACCGGGCGGCAGATAGCTCGCCAGGATGTTCCGCAGCCAGCCGTCTCCCGCGAGCGCTATGGGTTGGCCGTAAAGCTTCACGTAGGCCTCATGATAGAGATCACCTTCGACAACCACCAATTTCCAGTGCAACGGTGACAGTGGCTGCGGGATTGCATAGTGGACTGTATCGTTGCCAGGCAATGTATCCGCATACCGACGGGCGATATCCACAGCCTCGCTATGCAGCCAGGCTTGCAAGGTGACATACACAATCAGAATCGCGAGCGCGCTGCGGGCGCTGCGGCGTGCATTCAGCCTGATTCCTGCCAGCAGACCCGCAACAATAATCCCGGTGAATATCAGATCGATGATGAATGTAGTGGACAGCGTGACTGCGGCATCATGCACGGGTACCCAGATGCGCGTCCCGTAAACGGTGATCACATCGCCCATAATATGAATGGAAATACCGAGTACGCAGACCTGGAACAGCGCCAGAAACGAATAGCGTCGTTGCGTCAGCACGTGCAATACAATCGACAAGAGCAATGCCCACAACGGCATCCACAGCAGTGAATGCGTCGGGCCTCTATGCAGATCCAGATAGACGACTGGATCTACCCAGTTGAGCAGGTAATCGATGTCCGGAAATGCGGCGGACAGCGCGCCTACCCAGGCCCGTGGGGCACCTACGAGCATTCCTGCCTCTGACCGCCGAGGTTCTGTCGCACGAGCCAGTAGAGCGCCGCTGAGTGCGTGAGTGATGGTGTCCATCGTATGACTATGGTTAGCCGCGTAATCCGCCTGTTTATTGTAGCGCCTTATCAATCGAATATGAGAGTGGCAGTGGCAGCTCGTGAATATCCTTCTAAACTTATATCGGATAACGGTATTGAGTGCGGGAGGGTCAATGCGTGGAAACTCATGTGCCTGATCGTGATGATATTGTGAATGCAGCACTGGCTCTGGCAGAACATACTCATTGGGAAAGCGTGCGTCTTCACGATGTGGCGGATTCCATGGGCATCGACTTGGAAACGATACGCAGCCAGTTTCGCGAGAAGGATGACATCGCCGAGGCCTGGTTCGATCGTGCGGATCGCAGCATGCTGGTGGCCGACAGCGCCACCGGATTTTCCGATGCCACCGCTGATGAACGAGTGCAACGGTTGATATTCACGTGGCTGGACACGTTGGGTGTGCACCGACGCGTTAAGCGCCAGATTATTCTCGGCAAACTGGAATTCGGTCATCTGCATGTGCAGATACCGGCGCTGTTGCGCATCAGCCGCACCGTTCAATGGCTGCGTGAGGCGGCTGCACGCGATGCTGCGGGGCTTGCGCGTGCACTGGACGAGACCGGGTTAACGGCAATCTTCGTAACCACCTTTGTACGTTGGCTGATTGATGATTCGCCAGGCAACCAGGACACTCATCAATTACTCACCCGGCTGATGCGGGCCACACAATGTTGTCTACCGGACAGCCGCATCGCCAGACCGCCGACACCACTGCGGGCCACAACCAGCGAACACTCACGTTCTGCCTAGTACAGACATTTGAATAGCACTGACCTCATTAGTTGTGCATATCCATGCTGTAAAATCTGGTTTCATCCTGCCGGATCTCCTGATAGACGCTATGCTTATGAGGAAGAGGGAGGGTTAGTAGCGATGATGCTTTCTCAAGCCAGATCCGCATGCCTTGCGCTACTTGGAATCGCAGCGTTGGCGCTGCCCGTATTAGGGCAGGGTGCCGATGAAGCCGATCGGCTGGTAGTCGGTTTGACTGTCGAAGGCCCGATCGGTCCGGCGGTTCAGGATTATGTCGAGCGTTCGTTGGAGACAGCCGATGCGGACCGGGCCGAGCTGGTTGTGATTCGTATGGACACGCCCGGCGGACTCGATTCATCCATGCGCGGGATCGTCAAGAGCATCACCAACTCGCCGGTCCCCATTGCCAGCTATGTCGCTCCGACCGGCGCACGCGCCGCAAGCGCCGGTACCTATATTCTCTACGCAAGTCATATTGCCGCTATGGCGCCGGGCACCAATCTGGGCGCAGCCACACCCGTTCAGATCGGTGGGTTGTCACCACCGACGCCACCGGGTAAGGATGAGGGAAAGCAAGAAGGCAAGGCGGACAAGGACGCGGATGCCGCGGAGAGCGGAAACGCCATGCAGCATAAGATCGTCAACGATGCCGTTGCTTACATTCGTGGCCTGGCGCAGCTCCATGACCGCAATGCCGACTGGGCTGAACAAGCTGTGCGCGAAGCGGCAAGTATTCCGGCCGCGGAGGCGCTGAAGCTCAACGTCATCGATATCGTTGCGACAGGTATGGGTGATCTGCTGGCGCAAGCGGATGGACGTGAAGTCGAGGTGCAGGGCGAGCCGCGTACCCTGCGGACTGCCGGCGCCCTGATCCGGCAGATCGAACCGGACTGGCGCAGTCGCTTGCTCAGCGTCATCACCAATCCCAATGTGGCCTATATCCTGATGCTGGTCGGTATCTATGGATTGATTTTCGAATTCTCGAATCCCGGTGCCATTGTACCGGGCACGGTCGGCGCGATCTCGCTGTTATTGGCTTTGTATGCATTGCAGATGCTGCCCATCAACTATGCCGGTATGGGGCTGATCCTGCTGGGCGTCGCGTTGATGATCGCCGAGGCCTTTGCGCCCAGTTTTGGCGTGCTCGGTATCGGTGGTGTTGTTGCGTTCGTTATCGGTTCGATCATCTTGATGGATACACAGGTGCCGGGCTTCGGCATCGATATATCGATCATTATCACCTTCGCCGTCCTCAGCGTGCTGGTTTTCGTTTTCGTTATCGGTATGGCGATCAGGGCGCGGCGTCATCCGGTAGTCAGTGGTCTGGATGAACTGGTGGGTGGGACAGCGACGGTGCTCGCCGACTTTCAGGGTAGCGGCAGCGTGAATATCCACAGTGAAACCTGGCAGGCCAGCAGCGCTGAACCGCTGCAGCAGGGTCAGCGAGTCAGAGTGACGGGAATCGACGGACTCACCCTGCGGGTCGAGCCGCTGGATTCCTCTACGCGGGAGTAAATGCGATGACAACCTACACGCTCTACATAGTATTGGCCCTGGTGGTCATGTTCTTCATCGGCGCAGTCCGGATATTGCGCGAGTACGAGCGCGGTGTGGTGTTCCTGCTCGGGCGCTTCTGGAAGGTCAAGGGGCCCGGCTTCATTCTGATCATCCCGGTGGTGCAGCAAATGGTCCGCGTTGATTTGCGCACCATTGTCATGGACGTCCCCAGCCAGGATGTCATCTCGCGAGATAACGTATCGGTAAAGGTGAATGCGGTGGTGTATTTCCGCGTCATCCAGCCGGATAAGGCGATTATTCAGGTTGAGAACTTCTTTGACGCAACCAGCCAGTTGGCGCAGACCACGTTGCGCTCGGTATTGGGTCAGCATGAATTGGATGAAATGCTGTCGGAGCGGGAGCGCCTGAATGCCGATGTGCAGAAGATCCTCGACCAGCAGACCGATGCCTGGGGTATCAAGGTCAGCAATGTCGAGATCAAGCATGTCGACCTGGATGAAAGCATGATACGCGCCATAGCCAAGCAGGCCGAGGCGGAGCGTGTCCGGCGTGCCAAGATCATTCATGCCGAAGGTGAAATGCAGGCCTCTGAAAAACTCCTGCAAGCGGCCAAGACCCTCGCGCAGCAACCGGAAGCTATCCAATTGCGGTATATGCAGACCCTGACTGAGATTGCCGGGGAGCGCTCAAATACCATTGTTTTCCCTTTGCCCATGGAACTGCTGGCGAAGCTGGCAGGTACGGATAAGTCCGGCTGACTTCTTTCGATGACTGGCGCTGTTCCGCTTGAGGGTTTTTCCGTGACCGACACTGATGAACTTCTGAGCTGGCGGGAGGAGATGCAATCAGCCTGGTTGTACGACGTTTTGGCGAAGCACGAAGCGCACAGTGTTCGCGCCCAACTTTTCAAGACGCTTGCTGACGAGGCGCGGAGTCAGGCGGGTCACTGGCAGGCATGCCTTGCGAAGCGTGGTCAGGTCGTACCACCCTTCCTGCCCAGTCTGCGCGCGCGAGTTGTCGGGATGCTGGTAACCCGCCTCGGCGCGCGGCCGCTCAAACAGATTCTCGGCGGAATGAAAGTACGTGGCATGTCCACGTATAGTCACGCTACGCCATCGGGCCATATCATGCCGACCGCCGTGGAAGATGTGGGGCTTTCGCATCAAGAACTCACCGGCGGCAACCTTCGGGCCGCCGTGTTCGGCGCGAACGATGGATTGGTGTCGAATTCGAGTCTGGTAATGGGTATGGCGGGTGCAACGGGTGATGGCACGCTGGTGCTCACCGCGGGCATTGCGGGTTTGCTGGCGGGCGCGTTGTCGATGGCGGCAGGTGAGTATGTATCCGTGCGGTCCCAGCGCGAGCTGTATGAGCACCAGATCGACCTGGAGCGAAAGGAACTGGCGGAATATCCGGATGAAGAGGCGGAAGAACTCGCGCTGATCTATGAGGCGCGCGGTATGCCGCTCGACGAAGCGCGCAGGGTGGCGAAGAAGATGCTCGCCGATCCGGACCATGCCCTTGATGTGCTGGCACGCGAAGAGCTGGGCCTCGATCCTTCGCAACTCGGCTCGGCGATCGGTGCGGCGAGCGCGTCGTTCATGTCGTTTACGGCTGGGGCGATCATCCCGTTGTTACCGTTCCTCACAGGATGGGGTGGTCTTGCGAGCGCAATTGCGTTGACGGCGGCTGCGTTGTTCGGCGTCGGTGCGCTGATCAGCCTGTTCACCGGTCGCGGCGCATTCACAGGAGGACTTCGCATGCTGGTGATCGGTGGCACTGCCGGGGCATTGACCTATCTTCTGGGATCCGTGGTGGGTGTCACGCTGGCGTGAGCCGGCGCGACATGTCCAGGACTTCCGGCAGGTTCTTTTTACTGCTGACAAAACGAGACAGATAACACCATGCGAATCGAAAAAGATGCTCTTGGCGAACTGGCCGTGCCGGACGATGCGCTCTATGGGGTGCATACCTGCCGCTCGATTGAAAATTTCAACATGGCCGGCGAGCGCATGCCGATGGAACTGATCTTTGCCATGGTGCAGCTCAAACAGGCCTGCGCTGCCGCCAATGCGCAGCTCGGCCTGCTGCCGCAGGCAAAGGCCAAGGCCATCGTTGCCGCCTGTGGGGACGTATTGAGTGGCAATGCCGACGATCAATTCCCGATCGATATGTTTCAGGCCGGGTCCGGCACATCGAGCAATATGAACGTCAACGAAGTGCTGGCAAACCTTGCCGCCGAAGCACTCGGTGGGAAACGCGGCGACCGCAATACCGTGCACCCGAATGACGACGTCAATATGGGTCAATCCACCAACGACGTGTTTCCGTCCGCCATTCGCGTCGCGGCGGTCGAACTGTGCGGCGGACTTTTCCAAACGCTGGAAAAACTTATTCAAGGCCTGGACGAAAAGGCGGATGAATTTTCCACGATTTGGAAAACCGGCCGCACCCATCTTCAGGATGCCGTACCCGTCACGCTCGGACAGGAGTTCGCGGCCTGGGCTCAGGCGTTGCGCAAAGCGGAACGACGCATCGCGTTTGCCTGCAAGGATCTGCACGAGTTGGGTATCGGCGGCACTGCCATTGGAACGGGCGTCAACACGCCGGCCACTTTCCGTGGCGAGATCATCAAAGTGCTCAATCAGGCGACGGGACAGAACTACCGCGTGGCGGATAACGGAATTGAGATCACTCAGTTCCTATCCGACATGGGCGCATTTTCCGGCGCATTGAAAATGCTCGCGCTGGATTTGAATAAAATCGTCAACGATCTGCGTCTGCTTGGCTCCGGCCCGAATACGGGGCTCGGTGAAATCAATCTGCCGCCGGTCGAGCCGGGCTCATCTATCATGCCCGGCAAAATCAACCCGAGTATCTGCGAAGCCGCCAATATGGCTTGTTTGCAAGTGGTCGGCAACGACGCGGCGGTTTCCGCCGGTTGCGCGGCCGGGCAGCTTGAACTCAACACCCATATGCCCCTGGTCGGGGCGAATATCGTCAAATCGCTCAAGATGCTGACAAAGGTCTGCGCGGCACTGTCAGAAAAATGCGTGTGCGGCATCACCGCCAACGAAGCCGTTTGTCAAAACTATTTCGAACGGAGTGCCGGACTGCCAACCATCCTCAATCCGGTGCTCGGCTACGACAAGGTCGCCGTACTGGTGAAAGAAGCACGTGCCACCGGTAAAACCCTTGTCGAACTGGTGCGCGAAAAGAATCTCATGCCGGAAAAAGAGTTCGCTGCTCTCCTCGCTGGTTCGAACGGACCCTCGGATTAAAAACGACTGCCCAGCATTCACATTCCCACCTGGCCAGGCAATAACCCCTCATTCATTGATTGTTGAGTAATTCAGTCTGGTATTCCGAGAATATCAGAGTAAAATGGTCAGGAATGTAGGAGGTGCCATGAATACCGAATCCAATGCAGTAACCACCTTAATTGCAAAGGAATACCTGCACGGCTTTGTAACCGATATCGAGGCCGATACGCTGCCCCCCGGCCTCAATGAGGATGTGGTGCGAGCCATTTCCGCAAAGAAGCAGGAGCCGGAGTGGATGCTGGAGTGGCGCCTGACCGCGTTCCGGCATTGGCTGCAGATGATCGAGCCGGACTGGGCGACAGTGCATCACCCCGCCATCGACTACCAGGCCATTTCTTATTACTCAGCGCCGAAACCGCGTGCGGGGCCCAAGAGTCTCGATGAGGTCGATCCGAAACTGCTGGAGACTTACACCAAGCTCGGCATACCTCTGGAGGAACAGATGGCGCTGGCCGGTGTCGCCGTGGATGCGGTGTTCGACAGCGTCTCGGTGGCGACCACTTTCAAGGAAAAACTGGCGGAGGCCGGCGTGATCTTTTCCTCGATATCCGAGGCCGTGCGCGATCATCCGGAGCTGGTTCGCCAGTACCTGGGGACGGTGGTGTCGCAGCGCGATAATTTTTTCGCCGCTCTCAATGCCGCGGTGTTCAGCGACGGTACCTTCGTGTATGTGCCCAAAGGCGTGCGCTGCCCGATGGAACTTTCGACCTATTTCCGTATCAATGCCGCGAACACCGGCCAGTTCGAACGCACCCTCATCATTGCCGATGCGGGCAGTCATGTGAGTTATCTGGAAGGCTGCACGGCACCGATGCGCGACGAAAACCAATTACACGCCGCGGTGGTGGAACTGGTGGCGTTGGAAGACGCGCGCATCAAATACTCAACCGTGCAGAACTGGTATCCGGGCGACGCCGAGGGTCATGGCGGCATCTACAATTTCGTCACCAAACGCGGTGACTGCCGTGGCGACCGTTCGCACATTTCCTGGA
>Ga0180009_10004746_pt1 | contig 14844 bp, 17 predicted proteins | sample OS_PC_MetaG_FD_123537 | JGI IMG/M metagenome (GOLD analysis project Ga0180009, IMG submission 123537) | Groundwater microbial communities from the Aspo Hard Rock Laboratory (HRL) deep subsurface site, Sweden - OS_PC_MetaG | ecosystem: Environmental > Aquatic > Deep subsurface > Groundwater...
CTAGTAGTGCACCTGCACACCCCTTTCCTCCAGCAGGCGTATGTTTGCCATATCTTCAGAATTTTCGGCAAGGTCCAGGTTGTTCAGCTTCAGGTCCAGCTGGTCACCTTCGCCCAGACCACTATTTTGCAGCAGCGGCGCGACATCACTTATCTGATTTCTATCCAGGCTCAAGCGCGCCAGGTTGTCAAGCGAGGCCAGTGACGAGACGTCTTTTATTTCATTGGCGGAAAGATGGAGAAGGTTCATTTTAGTTAGCGGTGCCAGTGGTGTGATGTCGGTTATTTCATTGGCGGAAAGATGGAGAAGGTTCATTTTAGTTAGCGGTGCCAGTGGTGTGATGTCGGTTATTTCATTGGTTCCGAGCCTCAGTTCTTCCAGGTTAATCAAGCCTGACAGGCTGGATATCTCCGCTATATTGTAATTGCTGGATAGGTCCAGTATTTTCAGGTTGGTAAGTGAAGCCAGTGGAGAAGTATCACTGAACCCGTTATTACTGAGGTCGAGTATATTAAGCGCGGTCAGGGAGGACAGTGGTGAAATATCGCCTATCCGATTTGTGGAAAGGTGTAGCTCAACCAACCCTGACAGCCCGTCCAGCGGTGACAGGTCGCTTATTCTGTTGGCGGAAAGGTATAGAACGGTCAGGCCGACAAGCGGGGACAGCGATGATACATCACTTATCCTGTTGCTGCCAAGCCTCAGGATTTCCAGATGGCTGAGCGACGAAAGCGGCTCGATGTCGCTTATCTCATTACCGTTCAGCTCCAGCTCCTTGAGAGCGGTGAGAGCCGATAGTGGAGAAATCTCGCTGATTTCATTCGTGGACAGATAGAGAAAGGTCAGTCCGGCTAGCGACCCCAGCGGCGAGATATCGCTGACCTCATTGAAATACAGGTCGAGCCAGGTCAGGTTGACAAGCGATGCCAGGGGAGATATATCGCCTATTTGATTGTAGGACAGGTTCAGGGTGGTCACGTTGGCCAGCGAGGCCAGCGGTACGACATCGCCAATCTGGTTGCGGGACAGGTCAAGCGTGGTCAGATTGACCAGCGCGGCAAGCGGCGAAAGGTCAGTCAAGTAATTGTAGGCAAGGTCCAGTTTAATCAGGTTCGGGCAATGCTCGATGCCGGACAAGTTGGTAATGTTCACGTAATTGGCGGTCAGTTCCGTAAGGCCAGCCAGTTCCTCCACAGACATTGGTTCCCCCGGCGGTTTTCCCAGGGCATTAAGCAGCGCCGCTCCCAGGTTACGGTCAGCTATCAATACCGCCTCAGGTTTGGCGGTTGGTGGTGCGATTGGTGGGGCGGTTGGCGTTGCCGTGCATCCCGTGACGAAGATGGCGATAAGTACTGATAAGATTAGACACTGCCATCTGGTCTTGAACATTTGAGCCTCCAGCCGAACTGCCCGAAATGATACCTGATGTGTATTATAGCACGCGACTGGACTATTTCTAACTGGATTAATTATAATATCCCCGGAGCTAATCTCGTGTCCAACGAGCATAATGTATAATGTATAAGGAGGATACGAATGACACACACTTTGCATCGCCGTGGCAGCGCCGAAAGCCTGAGCCAAGATTATGTCATGATGATGCTGCAGGCAGTCGGCTACAATGAAGAGGGCCATATCCCAAAGTGCCAGGAATTCCTGCGCATCGCTCTGCGCCATAATGCGGTCAATATCGGCAGCGTTTCCATGGGTGGCATGATAGATAAGGCAGAGGAGGTTATCGCCAATGCCAGCAAGGTAGGCCACGCCGTCTTCGACAATCAGGAAGACGTAACCGCCGTCCTGAAGGAACTCAAGGAGGCGGACCTCGGCCTTTCCATTATCGTCAGCGGCATTTATGAGAAGGTTGATGAGTGTCTGGAGAAAGCGGGGCTGAAACACCACACCGGCAATTTTTCTCTCGGCATCTGGGGCCGGACGGGGAAACTGCCCAGCGATGACATCCTTGAGGTTATCACCATGTGCGGCCACGCCCTGATTGCACCAGACCTGGTCAAGGAGATGGTGAGGGAGATAAAGGCAGGAACCAAAACGCCCGAAGACGCGGCCAGGCTGCTGGCACCGCAGTGTGCCTGCGGCGTGTTCAATACCAAAAGAGCGGCCAATTTGATGAAGGCTATGGCCGATAAATAAGGAGGCTGACATGGTACCGGAAGAGAAAGAAGATAAAAAGGGTACCGCCGACAGTTTTGGCGAGATGTTCCGTGCCTTTGGCGAGGCCATAAGCGAAATCTTCAACGACCCCCAGCTCAAGGAAAAGGCCAAAGAATTCGGCGATAGCGCCGCCAATGCGGCCAAGACCTTCGGCAACCGCTTTCAGGACGAGGATGTCAAAACCAAATTCCAGGAGGTAGGCAAAGCAGCGCAGGATTTCGGCAAAAGCATCACCGACCGTTTCAAATGAGAGTGGGAAGGTCATATCCAAACTACCATCTGAGATTGAATGAGGTGAAAAATGTGGAACTGGATAGTAGCCTCTGAATTGAACGGGTTCTGGGGTCTGGCGATATATGTCTGGCTGGCGCTCACCCTTCACATCATCGCCAACAAGACTGGTACCAGGAATGCCTGGCTTGCCTGGATACCGATTGCCAACCTGTACTTGACGTGCAAGGTTGCCGGACATTCTGGCTGGTGGACCATCCTGTTTTTCATCCCGCTGGTAAATATCGTCCTCGGCGTCATCGTGTGGATGGGGATTGCCAGCGCCAGAAAGCATCCGTCCTGGCTGGGAATACTGATGATCATCCCTGTAGTGAACCTGATAATACCGGGTATACTGGCCTTCACCGAGTAAGCCAATTTTGAACGTTTTACAGCTTCCACTTGACAAAAGCCTCCCGTTTGTCTGTATACTGTAATAGTAATAGTTAAAGGCTGCGAACAGGACTAGTAGGCTCCAGAGCGGGGCGCAGAGAGTCGGGTAAGGTGAGAGCCGATGCCAGCGCCGGAGCGGAATGGACTTGGGAGCCGCAAACCGAAAGCTGCAATAGCGATTAGGCTTTGACGCAGGGGAAGCGTTATCAGACCCCGGGGTATCGTCCTTCCAGAGAAGGACCGTACCTGAAAGAGATGGTCATATATTCCTTTTATCTCCAATGACCAAGAAGGGTGGCACCGCGGTAGCAGCCTCCGCCCCTTCCAGGGCGGGGGTTTTTTTATTCCCCAAAAAGGTAATAAATATGTACTATCCTGATTTAGAAGAAGTCAAGAAACTGAAGAAACGGGGCAATCTGGTGCCGGTGTACCGTGAGATGATGGCCGACCTGGAGACACCGGTGTCCGCCTACCTCAAGATAGCCCGTGGCAACTATTCCTTCCTACTGGAGAGTGTGGAGGGCGGGGAAAGGCTTGCCCGCTATAGCTTCATCGGCACGGAACCGTCTCAGGTTATCAAGACTGGCAGGGAAAACCCCATCGATCCGCTGACACTCATCGAAAAGGAGTTCCAGCACTACCGGCCGGTGCCGGTGTCCGGCCTGCCCCGCTTTCATGGCGGCATCGTCGGCTACCTCAGTTACGAAGTGGCACGGTACTTTGAGAGATTACCCACCCCGGAGAACGACCCCCTCGGCCTTCCGGAGTCCATTCTTATGCTGGCGGATACGCTGCTGGTCTTCGACCACCTGACTCACAAGATAAAGATAGTAGCCCACGCCTATCTTGACGGTGATATCGAGCAGGCATACCGTGAGGCAACGGATAAAATCGACCGTATGGCGGAAAGACTAAAGCAGCCAATCGGCGCTGCACTTTCGCCATCCGCAGAATTAGAGTCGCCGGTTACTTCAAATCTTACTAAAGTCGATTTTGAAAATATAGTGAACAAAGCCAAAGACCACATATATGCCGGAGATATCATTCAGGCCGTCCTGTCGCAGCGCCTGTCCAAGCGTACCAGTGCCCCACCTTTTGCCATCTATCGTGCGCTGCGCTCGATCAACCCCTCCCCCTACATGTACTTCCTGCACCTTGACGACTGCCATATCATTGGTGCTTCTCCCGAGCTGCTGGTCAGGGTGGAGGACGGCGTCGTCTCCAACCACCCCATCGCCGGCACCCGACCCCGCAGCCATGACCCCGACCGCGACCTGGAACTGGCCAGGGAACTTCTCAATGACGAGAAGGAACGCGCCGAGCACATCATGCTGGTCGACCTCGGCCGCAATGATATCGGCCGCATCAGCGAGCCGGGCACCGTTTCCGTGACGCAGTTCATGGATATCGAAAGATACTCGCACGTGATGCATCTGGTGTCCCACGTTCAGGGGAAATTGAGGGCCGGGATGACCCAGTTCGATGCCCTGAGGGCCTGCTTCCCGGCCGGCACCGTTTCCGGGGCACCGAAGATTCGAGCCATGGAGATTATTGCCGAACTGGAACCGGATAAGAGGGGCCCCTATGCCGGCGCCGTTGGCTACTTCGATTTTTCCGGCAACCTCGATACCGCCATCACCATCCGCACCATTGTCATCAAGGACGGCGTTGCCCATATGCAGGCCGGCGGAGGTATTGTCGCCGATAGCATTCCAGAAAATGAATACCAGGAAAGCCTGAACAAAGCGCAGGCATTGCTTGCCGCGATGAAGCAGGCGGAGGCCAGTCATGCTCCTGTTGATTGATAATTACGATAGCTTTACCTACAACCTCTACCAGTACCTCAGCGAACTGGGAGAAGAGGTGAAGGTGTTCCGCAACGATAAAATCAGCCTTGACGAGATGGAAAGGCTGTCGCCGGAGTTCATTGTCATCTCCCCCGGACCGGGCACTCCACGACAGGCCGGCATCTCCAATGAGGTGATCCGACATTTTGGTCAGCACTTGCCCATATTGGGCGTTTGCCTGGGGCACCAGTGTATCGGTTATAGTTACGGAGGCAGAGTTGAAGGTGCCGGTGAAATCAAGCACGGTAAATCATCCCTCATCCACCATGACGGCCGGGGACTTTTTGAGGGCCTGCCCGAGCCATTTCCTGCCATCCGCTATCATTCCCTGGCGGTGATGCGCGATGACCTGCCGGACTGCCTTGAGGTCAGCGCCTGGACGGAAAACGGCATCATCATGGGCCTGCGTCACCGCCAGTACCCCATCGAGGGCGTGCAGTTCCACCCGGAATCCATAATGACCGAGGTGGGTAAGGATTTATTAAGAAATTTTTTGGAGATGAGAAAGTAAGTATCCTCTCCCTTTTGTAAAGGGAGATTGAGAGGGATTTTTAAATGAAATCCCCCTTTATCCCCCTTTCCCAAAGGGGGAAACTATAGGCTAAGCCGCCGATGAGACGAGGGCGGCCGGGAAAAGATAAGAAACGAAAGGGGGTGTGAAGGAGTGAAAACAATAGATAAAGTTGAATCCGGCATCTTTTTTGTAGTGTTTATTGCGATAGTAGCTGCATTAATTGTTACCGTAGTAAATGAAGCTAAAATCAACATTGCTCAAGTATTATTAACTTTCGCTCTTGTACTAATTACATTTATCTACGCAAAGCGAACTACTGATATTGCTAAAGCCAGCGTGAAAATGGCTGAAGAGATGAGAGAGCAGCGCTTAAGTGAAGCACGGCCTTATCTCTTGATAAAATTAAATGGCGAAGCTGTTCAATGGGATAAAGATGAAAAAGGAAAGCCACCATCTAGGGAATTTACAATAACTATACGAAATGTAGGTAAGGGACCAGCGATAAATCTATGGGCAGCTCTGTGGAGCCCTGAAGAAACTTATTTTGGTGATAATAGAGGATATTTGGCACTTGATGAAGAATGGCAAACTAATATAAGTAGAGCTCCTACAGGTTTAGTTAAATTGGGATTTGAAAAAGAGGCGTGGTTGCCAGGATTAAAAGAAGTAATTAAACGCAAATATCCTGGGATTGTTGCCGTAAAATACAACGACATTCATAAGCGCACATGGGTTAGCTATCTTTGTTTTGAAAGGCACGTTGATGTAGAGAGTTTTGTGCTAGAAGAAGAACAAAATATAGTGGAGTTAAAAAATGATTAAAGAAGCCATCAGCAATCTGGTTTCAGGCAGCTCGCTGAGCTTTGAGCAGGCGGCGGCCGTGATGGAGGAGATAATGGGCGGGGAGGCAACGCCGGCCCAGATTGCCGCTTTTGTCACCGCGCTGCGCATCAAAGGGGAAACGGTGGATGAAATCGCCGGTCTGGCCAGCGTCATGCGGGAAAAAGCCGTCCCGGTGAAGGCAATGCCGCCAATGATTGATACCTGCGGCACCGGCGGGGATAACTGCTCCAGCATAAACATTTCCACCGCCGCCGCTTTCGTTGCCGCCGGCGCCGGACTGAAAGTCGCCAAGCACGGCAACCGTGCCATGACCAGCCAGTGCGGCAGCGCCGACGTTCTCGAAGCGCTGGGCGTCAAAATCGACCTCAATGCCCAGGCCGTCGCCGAATGCCTGGAAAAAGTGGGCATTGGCTTCATGTTCGCCCCTATCTTTCACCCGGCGATGAAACACGCCGCCGGCCCGCGACGGGAAATCGGCATCAGGACGGTTTTCAATATCCTTGGGCCACTGACAAATCCCGCCCGCGCTGAGTTTCAGGTAATAGGCGTGCCCAATAAAGAGCTGGGCGAGAAAATCGCCGCCGTACTTCACAGGTTGGGCACAAAACACTCCCTCGTGGTCCACAGCCTTGATGGCATGGACGAGCTCTCCATCAGCGGTAAGTCTATGGTCTGGGAGGTCAATGAGCAGGGTGTCCAGCCCCCGTCTGAAGTTGAACCCGCCGACTTTAACCTTAAGAAAACCGGAATCTCGGAAATCAGGGGAGGGACGCCGGAGGAAAACGCCGCTATACTGCGTCGAATCTTCAATGGTGAAAAAGGCCCCGAGCGCGATGTGGTGGTGCTGAATGCGGCGGCCGCTATTTATGCCGGCAGGCGGGCGGCAGACCTGAAAGAAGGAGTACGCCTCGCCGAAGTCGCCATCGACAGTGGCCAGGCCAGAGAAAAGCTTGAAGGCCTGATTCGACTGAGTAACAAACTGGGATAAAAGCAACTACTATGCTGGACAAAATTGTCGCCGATAAGAAGGAAGAACTAGAGCAGCACAAGAAAGCGGTGCCTGTTTCTGAGTTGGAATCACGGATTGCCCAATGTGCGGGGACGTTGGACTTCGCCGCCGCTCTGAAAAAGGGGAGCGTCAGCATTATTGCCGAGGTCAAAAGGGCATCGCCTTCCAGAGGCGTCCTCTGCCATGATTTCAATCCTGTGGCGTTGGCCAAGACGTATGCGGATAATGGTGCGGCAGCCATTTCGGTGCTGACGGAAAGCAAGTATTTCCAGGGCAACCTCGACCACCTGGCTGAAATCAGGGAGGATATTAAGATTCCACTCCTCAGGAAGGACTTCATTTTTGACCCTTATCAGGTCTACGAGTCCTGCGCCTTTGGTGCCGATGCGTTGCTGCTCATCGTGGCGATACTGGAACAGGAGCAGCTTGATGAGCTGTTGGCGCTGAGCCATGAACTCGGTCTGAGCTGTCTGGTTGAGGTGCACAATGAAAGCGAAGTTGATAGTGCACTTCGCAGCGGCGCTCGAATCATAGGTATCAACAACCGCGACCTGAAGACCTTTCAGGTTGACATCGGCACCACGCAGCGTCTGCGGCCACTGATACCGGAGGACAGGGTTGTGGTCAGTGAGAGCGGCATAAGCAGTCGACAGGACATTGATTATCTGAAAAGCTGGGGCATCGATGCTGCCCTGGTAGGCGAGGCACTGCTTACGTCTAATGATATCGCAGTTAAGCTGAGAGAACTGGTGAAATGACATATATAAAGATTTGCGGCATCAAAGAGGAAAAACATGCTCTGGCGGCTGCTGAAGCTGGAGCGGACTTAATCGGACTGATTTTCGCCCCCAGCCCGCGGCGGATTTCTCTGGAACAGGCGCAGAAAATTGCCATGGCGGTAAAACAGAGCGACCGCCCAACCGAAGTGGTCGGTGTATTTGTCAATTCACACGTGGCAACGGTAAACCTGATTGCAGATAGTTGTTATCTGGACAGGGTGCAGTTGAGCGGCGACGAGCCCTGGGAGTACTGCAGTGAGATTGCCCGTCCGGTGATAAAAGCCGTCAGGGTGAAACGCGGTCAGAGTGCGGCGGAGGTCTGCGACTATTTAGCAGAAGGGGCTACAGCTCTGTCCAGCCAGAAACATGTTTTTCTGCTGGATTCGGAGTTCCAGGGGAAATACGGTGGGACAGGGAAAATGCTCGACTGGAATCTGGCCAAACACGTGGCCGAGGTATATCCGGTGCTCCTGGCCGGTGGCCTTACCCCGGAAAACGTCGGTCCGGCTATCGATAAAGTGGCTCCCTGGGGCGTGGATGTATCATCGGGCGTGGAGGTGGGTGGTGTGAAACATATATCCAGAATCAGGGCTTTTATTAGAGCCGTAAGGAGGTTCGATGAGCACAGTGGGTAAACCAGACATCCGCGGTTACTTCGGTGATTACGGCGGCAGGTTTGTTCCGGAAACGCTGATGGCAGCCCTCGATGAGCTTGAGCAGGCTTATGGTGAAGCATGTGCTGATAAAGTCTTTCAGGACGAGTTTCAACACCTGTGCCGCGAATATATCGGCCGACCTACCCCTCTGTATCATGCCCGTCAGCTATCGGAGCATGCCGGAGGCGCGGTTATCTTATTGAAAAGGGAAGACCTGGCACACACCGGAGCACATAAGATAAATAACGCCGTTGGGCAGGCACTGCTGGCAAAGCGCATGGGGAAAAAGCGGGTGATTGCCGAGACCGGTGCCGGACAGCATGGCGTGGCTGTTGCCGCCGCCTGTGCCCTGCTCGGCCTAAAAGCCGTTGTCTATATGGGCGAGGAAGATATCGAGCGGCAGGCCCCCAATGCCCACCGTATGAAATTGATGGGCGCCGAGGTCCGCAGTGTTTCCTCCGGCAGCCGCACCCTCAAAGATGCCATCAACGAAGCCATTCGCGACTGGGTCACCAATGTCGGTGACACCTATTACCTGCTCGGGTCGGTGGTTGGCCCTCACCCGTACCCGTTGCTGGTGCGCGATTTTCAATCGGTAATCGGACAGGAAACGAGAGACCAGATGCTCTCCATATACCATCGCCTGCCCGACTATCTGGTGGCCTGCGTCGGTGGGGGCAGCAACAGCATCGGCCTCTTTCATCCCTTTTTCAACGATGCGGGGGTTGAATTTGTTGGCGTCGAGGCTGGTGGACGAGGTCTGGAGACAGGAAGCCATGCAGCACCTCTGGCCGCGGGTAAGGTGGGTGTTCTGCACGGGGCCAAATCCTACCTTCTGGAAGATGATAACGGTCAGATAAGTGAGACCCACAGCATCGCTCCCGGACTGGACTATCCCGGCGTGGGGCCGGAACACAGCTACTATAAAGACATCGGACGTGCCAGCTACGTCGCCGTTACCGACGAACAGGCGGTGGAAGGGTTTCAGCTTCTCTGTACCACGGAAGGTATCATCCCGGCCATGGAGCCCGCCCACGCCATCTACCATGCTGCTGAAATAGCGTCTAACCTGCCCACCGATAAAATCATCGTGGTCAACCTTTCCGGTCGCGGAGATAAGGACCTGGAAATAGTCGCCAGATATATGGACAAGAAGAAATGAGCCAGATTGCTTCCGTCTTCAAACCGGATTACAAAGCGCTGATTGCCTATCTCACGGTGGGCTATCCTGACCTTGAAGTGACTAAAAAAGCAGCGCTCGCGCTGGCAAATAATGGCGTTGACATCATCGAGCTGGGCATCCCCTTCTCCGACCCCCTGGCCGATGGCACCACCATTCAGCGAGCCAGCCACCGGGCACTCCAGAACGGTGTCACGCCACAGCTTTGTCTGGAGATGGCCAGTCAGTTACACCGGGAAATCACCACGCCATTGGTCTTTATGACCTATTACAATCCGGTGTATCACTTCGGCCTTGATGCCTTCTGCCAGCAATGCGCCGACGCCGGCGTGAGCGGTCTTATTGTGCCCGACCTGCCGCCGGAAGAAGGGAAAGAACTGGAAGCAGTTGCTCAAAAACACAAACTCGACCTCATCTATCTGCTTGCCCCCACCAGCAATGACGAGCGCATCAGGCTCGTGGCGGAGCACTCCCAGGGATTCATATATCTGGTATCGGTAATCGGCGTAACCGGCGCCAGAGACAGTTTGTCGGAAAACCTGGAAGGATTCGTAACACAGGTCAGAAACCAGACCAACAAGCCCCTGTGCATTGGCTTTGGGATATCCACCGCGGAACAGGCACGGCAATTAGCCAGGATAGCCGACGGGGTAATTGTGGGCAGCCGGATAATTCAGCTTATTGAGTCTGATAGTTCTCTGATAGAGCTGGTCGATTTCACGAGGCAATTAAGGAACGCTCTCGATCACACGGATTAAGTCAACAGGTCTCGAAACTGTTGCACTCTGATTAATAAATACAGGTGTATCATCCCATCGGGTGAAAACAAGCAATCCTGAATACCATTTCATATGTTGAAGTTCGTTAGCAAAAATGTTAGCAAATATATTGATACAGGGAGAATATATAGTTCTAAGTATTATTTTCTATGGCGATATTGATATAGAAGCCACTTAATCTGATCATTAATGAAATGGTTGTATTCGTTAGCCTCCTCGAAAGAAGGAGGCTCATTTTCAATGCTGTGTATAAGTTTATTACGACGTATTGCACCCCATTTTAGTCTATTTAAGTCACTTGTTTGTGGCTTGACTCCCGATAAAGATTCCAAGACATCACCATATAGTCTCTCTAATGGGGGAGATGGTAATGTGCTAAGTATAACTTCAAGTTTGGGCTCTATTCTAATTAATATCTCTTTAATAGCCAACTCTGCTGAAATGGTTGCATATATCCATTGATAACGTGTAGAATTTGAATTTATTGCCTGATGTAAGTAATTGATTGCGACAAGAGGTTGCTCATTTTTTGATAATAATTCTTGTAGATGTTGCGCCATCTTATCATCCATATTACCAAGCCCAGGCAAAGCGCCACCTTCGATAGTTATGCTATAAGGTGTTGAATACCACTTGCCAGCTCCAAGTGACCATTCAGTACGAACATTACCTATTAGTGAATCACTGATATCAAACCTAGTATGCTCTTGTTTAATAAGACCAACTAATTCTCTCATGGAATCTACAATAGGCTTTGTTATTTCTCTTAATTTACCTTGTTCAGTTTTATTGAGGCTATCGTAGTCACTGGCTCTTAGTATTTGTATGATATCTGGATTGATATTATTAATGACAGTTTCAGCTATAATGGTCTTTCCATCTTCGGGTAATTTTAATTTTATTAATTGTCCAGACTTAGAAATAGAAAAATCATAATCTTTGCAGTATTCACCCGAACCTACTAAGTTCAAGTCTCCATGACCGAGAAGTACATCACATCTACTGCGTAAATACAGTTGGGCTGACATTATCCGTATCCTTTTTGAGTTATTACAAATTAGATGAAGCAGGTATGTATGTTAATCATTAATAAAAAGTATATCAAAAAACCAGGCATAGTGTATTTTGCGTTAGAAAAGTAAAATTGTGATTTTTGACTATTGACTTCAATTTACTGGCCTGAATCGTTGCCTTTTATCCGGAGCGGTATTCCGGCCACCATCATCAGCACCTCATCGGCATGCTGCGCCAGCATCTGATTGGCCTTGCCCAGCAAATCACGGTATAATCGGCTCATTTCATCCGCCGGCACTATCCCGGTGCCCACTTCATTGCTGACCACGATGAAATTCGCCTCAACCTGACGGAAACAGGCAATTAATCCGTTTATTTCATCTTCGACTGCTTTCTCAATAGCTTTCGGCCTTTTGGTGTGGTTATTCACGCTGTACTGCCGACTTAAAACGTTGTTCACCAGCAGAGCGATACAGTCAACGATAACAACTGCAGCATCGCCCAGTTCCTGCTGTATCCTTTTCCCCACATCGATTTGGACTTCCAGTGTTCGCCAGGTAGCTGGCCTTGCTTTCTTGTGCTCCTCAATGCGCTGCCTCATCTCCTCGTCACCCACCTCCGCTGTAGCCACGAAAAGCACCTTCTCCGCTTTCTTCCGGGCAAGCTCCACCGCGTAGCGGCTTTTTCCACTGCGCGCTCCACCGATGATAAGCACAATCTTCGCCATGATTACTTCGCCTTCAGTTCGGCGTTAACGATTTCCAGAAACCAGTGGTCGTCCCTGAATACCTTTCTGGCTTCCGTGATTTCCATCCGCTTCTGGAACAGAGGACCGTCAACCACGAGGGTATGGTACTCTCCGGTCTCACCGCAGGGGGTAATGGCCTGTGTCTTGCTCATTTCAGTTATCTGTTCAACGAAATCGGCGTCGATTTTTCTTCCCAGCCATTCTTCGCCAAGCTTGTCGGCCCTGGTGGCTACGACAATGGTTTCAAATCCAGAATCAACAAAATCCCTCAGTATTTCTGCCTGGCTCTGGCCCCAGAGGGGTTGATGGGACGTGATTCCAGCTTCCCGACAGACCCTTTCCACCCATTCCCGGTGCTCCTCAAGGTCGATATCACCGAAGACGCCGCCTTCAATGCCTTCCTGCTTCAATTCACCGACCATTTTCTTGAACTCGTTTTCATAGCTCTGCCAGGTGGCCTGCCGCTGCACCAGAGGAATGCCTATTGCCTGTGCCTGCATTTGGAGTATCCTGGATGAAAGTCCATGAGTACGAGAGCGTGTCCCGTCCTCAGTTACCATGTTAGCCAGATAGCTGACTTTCAATCCGCTTGCTATCGCCCGGTAACAGGTAAAGCAGCTTTCCTTGCCTCCGCTCCATGATACAAATACTTTACTCAATGTCGCTCCTTCCTAGGCCAGCCCAAACTGTACCAGTATGGTAATGAAGATGAGCACGCTGACTTCGGCAACCTCATTTATGGCGCCATAGTTATCGCCGGTGAGCCCTTGAAATCGGCTCTTGAAATAAGCAGCCATCACCAGGGTGACCAACCAGACGAGAAACAGGATGGCCAGGCCAGCCAGCTGCCCGATTACTGCCACTATTGCAACCGTTATAACCGTCGCCATGGTGAACCTTGGCCAGGTAGTCCCCTGCTTGAATGACTTCCCTAAACCCGTGGGGCGGGCATAGGGATAGGCGAAAATGGCGTAGGTCATCGCCCATCGGCTTATGACTGGCATCAGTATCAGCGTCATCATCATTAAATCTGCCGGGATACTGCTCAGCGAAACGTATTTCACCAATAAGATTAGAACAACGCCAACGATACCATAGGCCCCGGCCCGGCTATCGCGCATCACCTGCCACCTTTCCTCCACCGTCTTGTGGCCAACTAACCCGTCACAGGTATCGGCGAAGCCATCAAGGTGCATTGCCCCGCTGATGACGGCGAGGAAAGCCAGGAGCAGCGCATTGGCTACCACAGGTGGTAGCAGAATACCGAAAATCCAGTTTAAACCGACCAGTATAAGCCCGATGATGAACCCTATCACCGGGAAGTAACCGGCAGAACGTCCGATTTCATCTGCCTTCACTTCTCGTCGCCATGGTACGGCGATGATGGTCAGAAATTGCAAAGCCGCCAGAAACCTAGTCAATGGTCTGTTTATCTCCTTCCGATACTCCAGCTTCACCAAAGGTAGCCATCTCATTCAGAACCCTGGCCGCGGTCTCAGCTAAAAATATTCCCAGTGCAGCCCCGGTGCCTTCGCCCAGACGCATGTCCAGGCTGAGCAACGGTTTTAATCCCAGGTGTTCAAGCAATATACGGTGACCCGGTTCCGCCGAAAGGTGGGCCGCAATCAGATAGTCTTTCAATCCTGGTGACAGTGCCGTGGCAATGAGCGCCGCGGCGCCTGAGATAAAGCCGTCAATAACCACCGGAATGCGCTTCGCTGCCGCTCCCAGCATTACCCCGACCAACCCCCCGATTTCAAACCCACCCACTTTCGCCAGTACCTCCAGCGGCTTACTCGGCTCAGGTTGGTTTATAGCGAGAGCCCGCTCGATTACAATTATTTTATGCTGCAACTGCTCATCCGTCAGGCCGGTGCCCTGCCCTGTTACCTCAGCCACCGGTTTTCCCGTCATAACGGCACAGATAGCGCTGCTGGCCGTGGTGTTACCGATGCCCATATCGCCCGTGCCCACAATGTCCAGCCCTTTATCGGCCTCACTGTTCACCAGTTCAATTCCGGCCTCCACCGCCTGTGCTGCCTGTCCAGCAGTCATAGCCGGTCCGACCGCCATATTTTGTGTGCCGTAGCCAACTTTTCGCGATATCAGATTGGCATCCTGACCGAGGTCGGTGGCGACTCCCATATCAACGACAATAACCCTCGCTCCAACCTGCCGGGCGATGACATTGATTCCAGCCCCACCGCGCAGGAAGTTGGCCACCATCTGAGCGGTCACCTCCTGTGGCCAGTTGCCGACTTTCTCGGTTACCACCCCGTGGTCGCCGGCCATAACGATGACCGCTTTCTCTTTAATCCGGGGGGGTGACTTACTCTGAATACCTGCCAGTTGAACCGACAGTTCCTCCAGACGACCCAGGCTTCCCGGCGGTTTGGTCAGTCTGGTTTGTCTGGCCCGGGCTTCCTTCATCGCCATCTCATCAAGTGGCCCTATTTTTTCAATGGTACTGGTTATCAGTTCAGACATATTACCCCTCAAAGCAATCATTCCGATGTCATAAGTTCGCCTTTATCCTTCAGCTCTTTGATGACGGTGAGCAACTTCTGGCACTCAGGCAGGGTGCGGGTGGAAATACGCACGAATTCCGGCAGTCCAAAGGACGTACAATCTCGCACCTGA
>Ga0180009_10004747_pt1 | contig 14844 bp, 12 predicted proteins | sample OS_PC_MetaG_FD_123537 | JGI IMG/M metagenome (GOLD analysis project Ga0180009, IMG submission 123537) | Groundwater microbial communities from the Aspo Hard Rock Laboratory (HRL) deep subsurface site, Sweden - OS_PC_MetaG | ecosystem: Environmental > Aquatic > Deep subsurface > Groundwater...
CGAGCTCCTGCTCGACGAATGCGAGCAAGACGTCACGATCGGTCGGCGCGTCGATGGTGACAAAGCCGCGCCAGCCGTCGAGTGCGAGCGCGCCCATCATCGTGGGCGTCGCCGGAGCCCAACCCAATCGATCAGAACCCCTGATGAAGTAGTACTACGCTGGCGCCGATGGATCGGCCGCGAGGCTAGCGCTGGGAGTACACCTCGCCCTCGAACACGAAGTGGCGCCGCTTCTCCTCGCCCCACGGTAGCAGGATCGAGAAACAGTCGGCGCTCGGCTGCTCGCGGAAACCCTCCCTGGCGAAGCCCTTGGCCACCGGCCTGTCGAAGATCAGGTCGACGCCGCCGGGCCTGTGGCCTCGCCGCCGCCGCCGCCGGGTGGTGAAGCGGTTGACGATCAGCTTGTTGCCCTGACCCTTGAGGATCTCGTGGGCAAAGGAGCGGACGAACCGGTCGGCCTCGTTGAAGCGGAACACGGCGATCAGCTCGCGCCGGCCGTTGCCCGCCCGCTCGACGTAGCGCACCACGAGCTCGCGCTTCCCGTCGCCGTTGAGGTCGATCGGCCTGAGCCAGTAGATGTCCTTGGGCTGCTTCACCGGCAGGTCGAGATAGAAGTAGGCGCCGCCCGGCAGCCCCTCGCCGATCACGCCGATCGTTCGCCCGACGAGCAGCACCTGCTCCACGCGCCGATCGCCCACCACGTTGACATCGTGACGCGCCCGCACCTGCGCCGCGCTGTAGCCCTTCTCGCGCAGGAAGTTGGTCAGCTCGGCGCGAGCCTGGGAGAAGGCCAGCCTCCCCCGTCTGGCCGAGGAGGCGGTGCCGATCACCGTCTCCACCTTCTGCCTGGCCTTCGAGTCGCAGTCGGCGACCTGTACCGCTGCCGCGTAGCCGGGAGCACCGGCCCGATAGCCCGGCATCTGCTTGAACGGAATGCGCAGCTCGACGCTGTAACCCTGCTTCTGCAGCGCCTCCGCCATCGCGACGCCCTTGACGCGGCCGCGCGCCCCCCAGCTCATGCGACCCCTGATGCTGCGCAGGTCCCCGGGGTAGACCAGCAGCTGCTTGCCCCCCAGCAGCACGACCAGGTGGTCGTCGTCGCGGCCCCTGGGGGTGCGGATGAAGTAGTCATCCCTGACGTTGACCGCCAGGTACAGGCTCGTCTCGTCGTGGCTGCAGTACAGGTCGAAGCTGAGGTCCTGTGGGCCGCTCCAGTCCCGTCGCCCCCGCAGGACCTGGCCGGCCTGGTCCACCCCTACCCCGTCAACCCCCTTCCAGTCCATCAGCAGCCCGTCCAGCTGGACCGCCCCCCGCTCCATCGGAGAGCAGGGGATCTCGCTGGCCCGGACTGCCGAACCGGCCAGGCTGACCAGCGCCGCGAAGAACAGATGCCTCACGGCCCGCAGTATAGACCCCCGCAATGGCTCTCGTCAGCTCCCCCTTTTCCGCCGCCGGCCGCTGTGCTAGAGATCCCGTAGCTTCATCCCGGAGCGCCCCGGGAGGGGCGCGAGGATCGGGATCCCGTAGCTTCATCCCGGAGCGCCCCGGGAGGGGCGCGAGGACCGGGATCCCGTAGCTTCATCCCGCGCGCCGCCGCTTCATCCCGGAGCGCCCCGCAGGGGCGCGAGGACCGGCGCGCCGCCCCGCAGGGGCGCGAGGAGCCATGTTCGAGACGCTAGGCAAAGGATTTCGCGCCGCTCGGGACTTCCTGCAGGGAGAGACGGAGCTCAGCGAGCCCAACATCGAGAAAGCCCTGCGCGAGGTGCGCCTCTCCCTGCTCGAGGCGGACGTCGAGTTCAAGGTCACCAAGACCTTTCTGGCCCGGGTGAAGGACAAGGCGCTCGGCGAGTCGGTGAAGCTCAGGGCGCGGGCCAAGGGCAAGAAGGTCAAGGTCTCGCCCGGGGAGCACTTCGTCAAGATCTGTCAGGACGAGCTGATCAACCTCATGGGTCCGGTGGAGACCTCCCTGAGCTACACCAAGAAGGGCCCCACCGGGATCATGATGATCGGGCTCCAGGGCTCGGGCAAGACCACCACCACGGGCAAGCTGGCCTCCTACCTCGAACGCAAGCGCAAGCGGCCCCTGCTGGTCGCCGCCGACGTCTACCGCCCGGCCGCAGTGGACCAGCTCAAGGTGCTGGGCCAGCAGCTGAAGATGCCGGTCTACTCCGAGGAGGGGGGCGACCCGCCAGGGATCTGCGAGCGGGCGATGAAGTACGCCCACGAGAAGGGCCGGGACGTGGTGCTGTTCGACACCGCCGGCCGTCTCGCCATCGACGAGCCCCTGATGCAGGAGCTGTCAGAGATCAAGCTGCGCACCCGGCCGGCCAACATCTTCCTGGTCGTCGACGCGATGATCGGGCAGGACGCGGTGGCCACGGCCAAGTCGTTCCACGAGCGGCTGGACCTGGACGGGGTGATCCTGACCAAGCTGGACGGTGACGCCCGAGGCGGCGCCGCCCTGTCGATCAAGGAGTCCACCGGCGCGCCGATCAAGTTCCTCGGCGTCGGCGAGTCGCTGGACAAGCTCGAGGAGTTCCGTCCGGAGGGTCTGGCCTCCCGCATCCTGGGCATGGGCGACATCGTCGGCCTGATGCGGGACTTCGAGGACGTCGTCGACGCGGAGCAGGCGGAGAAGGACGCTGTGCGCATGCTCCGCGGCAAGTTCGACATGCACGACTTCCTCGAGCAGGTGAAGACGATCCAGAAGATGGGCTCGCTGGCCGACCTGTTCGACAAGCTGCCGTTCTTCCCCAACGGCCTGCCGGAGGGCATCGTCCTCGACGACGGCGAGCTGGTGAAGATCCAGGCCATGATCAACTCGATGACCAAGCAGGAGCGGTCGCGCCCCGAGGTCTTCATCGTCGAGCAGAAGGCCGACAAGGCCGACAAGGCCGACAAGGGCGGCAAGGGCGGCAAGGAGGAGTTCCATCTCGGCCGCATCCGACGCGTGGCCAAGGGCGCCGGTCGCAAGGAGAACGAGGTCAAGGAGCTGATCAACAAGTTCGCCATGATGAAGCAGATGATGCTCCAGATGGGCGCCAGCGCCGGACTGCTCGGCCGCATCCCCGGCCTGAAGCAGCTGCAGCAGATCAAGCAGCTCGCCGGCGTCGACATGGATCAGCTGATGCAGGTCGCGGGGATCAAGCCGCCGGAGCCGGAGCGCCACAAGTTCCGTCCTCCCAAGCCGGTCGGCGACAAGGCCAAGTCCAAGCGGAAGCGCAAGCAGGCGCGCAAGGCACGCAAGGGCAGGTAGACCCTCCCGTCGCCAACTGATCAGCCCTCTACAGCAGCAGCCAGACCACCCCACTCAGCGCACCGAGGACGATCAGCGCCACCAGCGAGGTCAGCACGATCGAGCCCACGCTCCAGCGCGGCGCGTTGTGTTTGCCCCCGCCTCGCGCGCCCTCCTCCCCGGGCGGCTCGGGCAGCTGCTCCGGCTCGTCGAGTGAGCGCTCGGCCCGCGAGGAGACCGACGGCGCCGGGGGGGATGGGTCAAATGTAGTCCGGTGTGGCGGGCGGGCGGAGCAGACAATTGTCGCTCCCGGTGGCGGGGCGGCCGCCTGATCCTCCTCGGACTCGAGCTGCCCCAGCAGCTCCTCGGCCGGGTCGACGAAGCGCAGCCGGGTCCGTCCCGCTCTCAGCTCGTCGCCGTGGCTCAGGACCACCACCCCCTCCACCCGCTCGCCGTTGAGCTCCACCCCGTTCTTGCTGCCCAGATCCCTGAGCTCCACCATCTGCCCCTTGTTCTGCGCCTCGAAGTGGTGACGGCTGCAGTCGGCGTCCGACAACCGCAGGGCGCAGTCCTCGCCCCGCCCCACCACCTGCGGCCCGGCGAGCGCGGGCAGGGGCAGCCGATCTCCACCCTGCGGACCGCCGAGCACATCCAGGCGGGGCTTGGCCTGGGCGGTGGCGCTCCCCCCCATGATCTCCAGCACCATCTGCCGTGCGAACCGGGCGGTGTCGGTGGCGCCGGTGAGACTGCGAGCCACCTGCGGGGCGGGCCCGATCACGAGCTCAAAGGGGCCCAGCCTGAGCCGGCTGCCCTCGCCCAGGGCGTGCCCCCGCCGGGGCTCCAGCCGCCTGCCCGCCCCATCGGACTGCAGGTAGGTGCCATTGGTGGAGTCGCCATCGATGGCCCACACCCGGCCCTGCTTGCGCACCAGCCTCAGGTGCACGAGGGAGACAGCGGGGTGGGGCAACCGGACATCCACGGCCCCGTCGCGGCCCACCAGCACCTCGTCTTGGTCGAACTCGTAGTGATAGGTGCCGGTCTCCCCGTCACCATCCAGCCGTTGGACCATCAACGAAATGATCATGACGATTGTCAGCTCCGCCCACCCGCCAACCGCCCGTCGCGCCCGATCCACTCTACTACACGGCGGCGGTGCTCCAACAGCTCCATGGGAACCCGTTCGAGGAACAGCGAGTAGTGCCTGCGCGCCTGCTCGTGCTTTCCCCGACGGCGCAGCAGATCCCCCAGCTCCAGGTGAGCCGCCGGGTAGCGGGGCCTGAGCGCGACCGCCCGGTTCAGGTGCCGCTCCGCCTCTGCCCAGCGCTCCTGCCGGCCCAGCAGGAACCCCATCGCGAACCGGCCCTCGGCCGCGTCCGGCCTGCGTCGCAGCAGGACCGCGAGGTCGCGCATCGCCTCCTCGACGCGACCGGCCAGGGCCAGGGTCAAGGCCAGCTCGAACAGCGAGTCGGCGTCGGACGGAGCGCAGCGCAGCGCGGTCCGCAACTCCGCCTCCGCCGCGGCGAGATCCCCGCCGCCGCGCAGCAGGCGGGCGGTGCAGCGGTGAGCCGACGCGAGCTCGGGGTTCAATGATCGCGCCTGCCGCAGCTCGCGGTCCGCCGCCGAGATGCGGCCCAGGTGCAGCAACAGGCACCCCAGATCCGCGTGCGCCTCGGCCATCTCGGGCGCGAGCGCCACCACCTTGCGCAGCTGCGCGTGGGCCGGGGTCAGCCTGCCGGTGCGGAGCAGGACGAGGGCGAGGTTGTAGCGAGCCTGGGTGAATCCCGGGTCGACGGCCAGGGCGGCGCGAAAGGCCCGCTCGGCCTCGAGGTAGTCATCCCACGCCAGCAGCACCACACCGAAGTTGCTGTTGGCCTCGACGTGATCCTCGTTGTGACCCAGTGCACGGCGGAAGTGGTCCACCGCCCCACGCAGGTCGCCGCGACGGAAGGCGATCAGGCCCAGTCCGTTCTCGGCGTCGGCATAGCCGGGGTTGTACTCCAGCGCCAGGGTCAGCTCGGCCTCGGCCTCGTCCATCCGATTGGCCGCAAGCAATCGCAGACCCCGGTGCTGGTGCAGGACCGCCTTGGGGTTCAGCGGCGGCGGCGACCCGCAACCGACCACGAGCGCAAGGGCAAGAAGCGTGAGCTTGGGCATCGGACCCTCCTTGTGCTACAAGCACCCGAGGTTATCGGCACGAGGGCCTCGAAGGTTGCGTGCAACGGCGAGGGCGCGGAAATGGCGACAGAATTCACCTGCAGCGTGTGTGGCAAGCAGTTCACCCTGCCACAGGGCGTGCTGGACAAGTACCCTGGCTGGACTCCGGCCAAGTGCAGGGACTGCCACTCTGGAGCCTCGCCGACCCAGCACAGACCCCCGGTCGCCGCCGCAGCTGCGCGCGAGGCGGGGGGCCTCCCCGGGAGTGCGGGCCGAGCGCGCAGAACAGACACCCCGATCCAGGCCGGCGAGGATCCGGTGAAGGTCACCGAGGTGCCGGTGGACGCCGCCCTGGAGCAGGATCTCGAGCAGCTGCTCGGGCGCTACGACGCGGGGCCCACCGACGGCGTGTTCACCGATGGAGGGTGCTCGGGCAACCCCGGGCCGGGCGGATGGGGGGCGGTCTACGTCCGCAGCAACCAGCTCGTGGTCCACCGGCGGGGCGAGCACCCCGACACGACCAACAACCGGATGGAGCTGATCGCTCTCGTGGCCGGCTTCCGTATGGTCGACCCCGACCACGCGGTGACGGTCTGGACCGACAGCCAGCTCTGCGTCAGCACCTTCAACGACTGGGCCGACGGCTGGGCCAGCCGGGGCTGGCGACGCAAGGCCGGCCCGATCAAGAACCTGGACCTGATCCAGCCGCTCCACCAGCTGATCCGCTCACGTCCCAGGGCCAGGCTGCGCTGGGTCAAGGCCCACGATGGCTCGCGCTGGAACGAGTACGTCGACCTGCTGGCCACCGCGCACCTGAAGCGGTGAATTGTAGTCCGGTGGGGCGGGCGGGCGGAGCACACAATTGTAGTCCGGTGGGGCAGCACACAATTGTGGTCGGGCGGGCGGTCACACCAGCCGCAGCTTCGGCTCGGCCTCCACCGCCCGCTTCGAGATCTCGCCCACCAAAACGTCCGTGATCTTGTCGAAGGCAACGGCGGCGGGCCCCTCCGGCTCGCGCACCACGGTGGGGACTCCCTCGTCGCATGCCTGGCGGATCGAGGAGAGGATCGGGATCTCGCCCAGGAAGGGCAGCCCCAGCTTGGCGGCCGCCCTGGATCCTCCCCCCCTGGAGAAGATGTCGTGCTCCTTGCCGCAGCCGTCGCAGACGAAGTAGCTCATGTTCTCGACCAGACCCAGCACCGGGACCTTGAGGTTGTGGAACATGGCCCGGCCCCGGACCACATCTGCCACGGCGACGTCCTGGGGCGTGGTCACGAGCACCGCCCCGGTCGCTTGCACGAACTGGGAGAAGGAGATGTGCACGTCGCCGGTGCCGGGGGGCACGTCGACGACCAGGTAGTCCAGCTCGCCCCAGAGCACGTCGCCCAGGAACTGCCGGATCGCCTTGTGCAGCATCGGGCCGCGCCAGACCACCGCCTGGGCCGGGTCGACGAAGAACCCGATCGACATCAGGTCGACGCCGTGGGACTCCACCGGCAACATCCTCTCCCGGCCGTCGGCCTGGGTCACCTCGGGCGGTCGAGTCACACCCATCATCGTGGGGATCGACGGCCCGTAGATGTCGGCGTCCAGCAGCCCCGTTCTCGCTCCGCGACGGGCCAGCGTCGCGGCCAGGTTGATCGCCACCGAGGACTTCCCGACGCCCCCCTTGCCCGAGGCGATGATCACCACGTTCTTCACCCCGGGCAGCAGATCCTCCTCGGACTTCTCCGCCGACTTCATGCTCCGGGTCCGCGCCCCCATCTTGACCTCCACCGCCTCGACTCCCTCGATCGCCCGGATCGCCCGCTCGCAGTCGGCCTGGATCTGGGACTTGAGCGGGCAGGCCGGCGTGGTGAGCTCCACCGTCACCGTCACCTTTCCGCCCTCGACGGCGATGTCGCCCACCATCCCGAGGGTAACCAGATCACGGTTGAGCTCCGGGTCATCGACCTTGCTCAGCGCAGCGCGTACCTGCTCGACTGTTGGCATCTTGGTCTCCTGCGTCGATCCTGCATGGGAACTGTTCAACATTCTGGTCGGTTGTCAACGGCTCAATGCCCAACGACGCCCTGCCAGTTGAGGCGGCCATCGCGGCCCAGCTCCACGACCACGGCCCCCAGCCGATCGACGCGCGCAACATCGACCCCGCGCTGGTGGTAGCGCTCGAGCACCGCCGGGTGAGGGAAACCGAAGGCATTGCCCGTGCCGCAGGAGACCACCGCCACCCGCGGCGACACGGCGTCGAGGAACGCCGCGCTGGAGGAGGAGGAGCTGCCGTGATGGGGCACCTTGAGCAGCTGGGCCCTCAGCTGCCCCGGGGGCGTGACCCGCGCCAGATCGGTCTCGGCCTGCTGCTCGACGTCGCCGGCGAGGATCGCGGCCGCGGCGCCGTACTCCAGCCGCAACACGATGCTGTTATCGTTCGCCGGGTAGACCGGGTCGGCGCAGCTCGACCCGCCGGGGGGCCACAGCGGTCGCACCGTCGCCTCGCCCCACCGGCGCACGCGGGGATGGGCGACCCGCACCCGGCGCCGGCGGGCTGTCTGCAACAGACGTTCGAGCCAGATGCTGTGCTCGTCATGCCAGCAGACCCACAGCTCGCCCACCTCCACCGCCTCGAGGACCGCGACCAGCCCGCCGATGTGGTCGGGGTGGGGATGGCTGGCCACCACCAGGTCGAGCCGCCGGACCCCCTGCGCCTCGAGGAACGGGACCACGCGGCTGGCGCCCGGGTCCCACCTGCCGAGGTGCGTCCCTCCGGCATCGACCAGCATGGTGGCCCCACCCGGCAGCCGGACGAACGTGCTGTCGCCCTGCCCCACGTCGAGGAAGGTCAGCTCCAGGCGCGGCGAGAGGTAGCGCCACGTCCTGCCCGCGACGGAGACCAACATCGCCAGCGCGGCCAGCAGCAGCACCGCTCTGGCGCAGCGCCGGAATCGCCGGCGCAGCAGCCACCCGAGGACCAGCGTTGTGCAGCTCAAGGTGATCAGCGGCCCGGGGCTCCAGCGCACCACGCTCAGGTCGGAGCCCGACACCAGATCACAGATCTGGTGCAACCTCGCCGCGGACCAGCCCGCCGCCGCCAGCAGCGGCTGCCCCAGGGCGGGGCTGGCCAGCCCCAGCAGGGCTCCGGCCAGACCGAGCGGAAGCACGACGAAGGTGGTGAGGGGGATCGCCACCAGGTTGGTCAGCAGCGCCGCCAGGGAGACCTGGTGGAAGTGGTAGGCCACGACCGGCGCGGTGACCAACGTCGCCACCACGGTGGTGCGCGCGAGGGCACCAAACCACACCAGTGGCCCGCGCCCGGCGCCGGAGCGGGCGGTCTTTGTCCCGCGCGCCCGGCCTGCGCCCCTTGCCTCGCGCACGGCGATCGCAATGCCCGCCACTGCGAGGAAGGAGAGCTGAAAGCCCGGGCGGAACAGATCGAGCGGATCCGCGACGAGCAGCAGCACCGCCGCGAGGGAGAGCGGACGCACCAGGTCCGGCGCCCGGGAGGTGCACAGCCCGACGAGGCAGGCGGCGGTCATGACGCAGGCGCGGACGGTGGAGGGCGCGGCGCCGGTCAGCGCGGTGTAGGTCACGGCGGCGAGCAGCGCGGCGGGGGCCGCGACCCGGCGGACATCGGTGCGGCGGGCGAGCGGCGTGATGCGGAGCAGCAGTCGCCTCAGCAGCCACAGCAGCCCGCCGGCCATCAGCGTGAGGTGGAGCCCGCTGACCGCGAGCAGGTGGCTGACGCCGGCCCGTGTGAACGCCTGACGCACCTGCTGGGCGACAGCCTCCCGCTCGCCCAGCACCAGGGCGCCGAGGATCTGCCTGGCGGGACCTCTGGAGGCGGTGTCCAGCAGACGACGGATCCGCCGCCGGATCCCGTCGAGCATGGCGCCGGATCTTGACCCGCACTCCAGGGAAGGCCCCCCGCCTCGCGCGCAGGCCAGCAGCGCAATGGAGCCGGGGCCAGCGAAGGCCAGCGCGCCGATGTCCGCGCTGCGGTAGCGCAGGCGGGAGCTGCCGGCGCCGGGGTTGCGGTTGCCGGTCGCCGGGCGCAGCCGGGCTCGCACCAGGACCCGGTCCCCGGTCACCAGATCCGACCTGTCCGGCGGCAGATGAAGCTCAACCCGGCCGCACAGGTCGGCAGAGCCGACCAGCGCCTCGGCCTCGAGGAGGACGCGGTGCCCCCTGGCGGTTGGCACCGGCCCCTGCCACACTGTTGCGACCAGCCGTCGCACGGTCCGTCCGTCGGCATACCGGCTGGTGTGGCAGGCCGGCACCCGCCTGCCGAGCGCCGCCGTGCTCAGCCCCAGGCCCGCGCAGAGCGCCAGGGCACAGAAGGCGAGCAGGAACACCAGCGGATGCCAGCCCGCCTCCAGCGTGTGGGCCGCACGGGCGAGAGATCCACGGCGCGCCGCCCACAGCCCCGACCCGCCCAGGAGCAGGGTGCTCGCCAGCAGCCAGACCGGAGGAAACGAGATCCGGAAGCCCAGGGCGATCCCCAGGCACAGATGGAGGGCAAGCAAGGGCAACAGCAGCGGCGTCACGTCATGACCTCCCCGTGCGAGTCTCATCAGTCTTCGGCAGGAGGTGGGCGGGGGTTGCGTGGCGAGCAGACAAAATTTGACTTGCGGCACCCCCTCGATACAATCTTTGAAATCTTCAATTTCAAACTGGAAACTTCGTTCTGGTAGACTCATGAATCGCATCGCCGTGCTGCTCGTGGTCCTGATCGCGACTCTCTCTGTCCGTTCTTCCCAAGGAGCAGAGATAAAGGGATACATCAGGCTTTCCCCGGAGTTCACCGTCACGCCGATATTCGTCGCACCCGGATACTGGCAGCTGCCCAATGATGTGATGGAGGTTCAGCCCCCGCTGGTGGACCCAAGGTCGGAGATGGTGGTGGAGCTCAACGGTGCGGGCCTGCCCAACAAGGTCCTGGTCAAGCCGGTGCTCCGTATCGAGGACTCGCGGTTCGTTCCCCGGGTGTTGCCCACCAAGCCCAACTCCAAGCTCACCATCACCAACCTCGACTGGATGGGCCACCTGCTCGAGACCAAGACCCAGGGGACGCGCGCCAAGCGCCTCGGCCTCAAGGAGAGCATGGAGTACTCCTTCGACAAGCCCGGCACCTACAACATACGATGCACCGAGGTGCCTCACCTGGTGGCGGAGATCTTCGTCTCCGATGCGCCGATGGTCACGCTTCCCGATAGCACAGGGGCGTTCCGCTTCCCGGACATCCCGTCGGGCTCCTACACCTTGCGGATCTGGTATCGGGGCAAGCTGGCCTACAGCGATCCGGTGGCCGCCAAGGGCACCATACGGGTCGACGTCGAACTGAAGAAGAGCCCGGCCAAGGACTAGCTCCATGTTCTTCTCCAAGATCTGGTTTCTGGTGGTGGCCCTGGCGGCGGCGCTGGCGTTCGGAGGAGCCCTCGTGGTGCCGAAGCCCGGCATGCGCGAGATCAACAAGGCCAAGGCGGCCGGGCTCGACCGCATCCAGCACAACGCGGACCTGCTGCTGCGGCTCGGCGCCAGAGAGTGGCTGGATGCGGCCACCGGGATCTCTCAGGACCGGAAGCTGGTCGAGGTGCTGGAGCAGGCGAGCGATCGCCGCGGGGAGATGGATCAGCACAAGGCGCGAGCCACCGACCGGCTGCTGACGCTGACCAACAAGCTGCCCTCCGACCGACGGCCCGAGCTGTTGATCGCGGTCGACGCCAGGGGAAAACAGATCTCCCGCATCGGCCCGGGGGATGTCCGGTTCAAGCCCGGAGTCGACGGTATCGCCGGGTACCCGCTGGTGGAGGCCGTGCTGCGGGGCTACAGCCGCGACGACACCTGGAACATAGACGGAAAGCTGTACCTGATGGTTGGCTCGACCGTGATCTCCCGCGGGAGGGCCCGTTACGTTGGTGGCATCATCATCGGCCGCGAGATCAACACCGCCTATGCACAGCGGATGAAGGGACGCCTTGGTGGAGACCTGGTCTTCTTTCTGCGCGGCAGCATGGTCGCCAACACCATCACCTCGGCGGCGCTGAGGGTGCTGTCTCGGCAGTACGAGGTGCACCGCAAGCAGATCGCCCGCGACGGCCGCTCGACGGCGCTCACCATCGGCAAGGACGATGATTCCCACAACGTGATCCTGGCGCCGTTGCCTGGCGAGGCGGGGCACCACGACGCATTCTATGCGGTCATTGGGCCGCCCACGCCGCCGATGGGGCTGGCAGAGTCGCTGCGGATGGTGGGGGAGCAGGATCTGGCCTGGGGCCACTACCCCTGGCTGCTGCTGGGCGGCGGCCTCGTGGTCATCCTGCTCGTGGGGCTGGGACTGATGGTGATGGAGGGCGACCGGCCGGCGCAGCGGTTCCTGCTGCAGGTGGGCGAACTGGCCAAGGGGGAGCTGAGCCGGCTGGATGACCGTGAGTTCTCCGGCCGATTCGGCTCCATGGCTCGCTCGGTCAACAACGCGCTCGACCGGGCGGAGAAGCGGGCGGCACCGCCGGCCAAGGACATCGGCAGAATCCTCGGGTCCCCGGCCGAGCAGGGCACCCGCCCCGACCTCCGCCTCGATCCCAACTTCTCGGCGATGCCTCCCCTGGCGTCCGGGGTGTCGGCCCTGGAGAACCTGGGTGGGGGCATGCTGGACGAGCTGCAGCTCCCGCCCGCCCGCAGCAAGGATGGGCCGCCCGCCTCTGCAGCCGGGACCATCGAGCCCGAGGAGGACGCGACCGAGCTCCAGCCCTCGCCGCCGGAGTTCGACTCGCTTCCAATGAGCAAGGGACCCGCACCGGCTGGCGCCGCCGCGAGCTCCTTCGGCCTCGAGCCCTCGTTCGGCCCCGGTGCGCCGGAGGAGGTCCCCTCGAACCGCAAGATCCGCATCCCCGAGTCGGAGCTGGCCCCTCCGGTGCCGGTCCGCACCCTCCCGCCCCTGGAGGGCGAGATCAAGGAGCTGCCGCCGCTGGAGGCCAAGCCGATGGCCGATGAGCCGGAGCAGCCGGAGCAGCCGCCGGAGGACGAGGAGCTGAAGACCTACTTCGAGCAGGTCTACAACCAGTTCGTGGCGGTGAAGCGACAGTGCGGCGAGAACACGGACAACCTCACGCTGGATCGATTCGAGAACAAGCTGAGGCAGAACCAGGACAACCTGATCGAGCGCTACAAGTGCAAGTCCGTGAAGTTCCAGGTCTACATCAAGGACGGCAAGGCAGCGATCAAGGCCACACCTGTCAAGGAGTGACCTGGATCACTTCGCGTTTCCTCCCGGCGCAGTATCAGGGACCTTGGCAAGTCGGGCCCACGGGCGCTGGCACTTTCTGGCTCCGCCCTTATACTATTTCGCTACACAGTTGCCCCCCTCGACAGCGAGGATTGGATGCTCACCGAGAAGTTGCTCAAGCTCGTTATCTTCGGCGGCTCCGAGTGGGTGATGGTGCTGCTCATCGTCCTGTCCGTCATCTCCGTGGGCGTCATGATCGAGCGAGCGCTGTACTACCGCAGCTGGCGGTTGAAGCTGGACTGGCTCGATCGGTCCCTGACCGAGCCGATCAACAGGCAGGACCCCCGGCGCATCCGCGAGGTGCTGCGGGACAAGGAGGAGCCGGCGCTCCAGGCAGCGGTGGCCGGCTTTGACCACCCGCAGCGTGATCGCGCCTCAACGGAGAAGCTGGTGCAGAGCGCCATCGAGCGCGAGCGCCTGGACCTGGAACGGCGCCTCAACTTCCTGGGGACACTTGGCAACAATGCGCCGTTCATCGGGCTGTTCGGCACGGTGCTGGGGATCATCCGGGCCTTCCGGGACCTGTCCGTGGCCGGTGGACGCCCCGACCCGTCGGTGGTGATGGGCGGTATCTCCGAGGCGCTGGTGGCCACCGCCATCGGGCTGTTCGTCGCATTGCCCGCCGTGCTGTTCTACAACTACTTCCAGCGCAACGTGGACCGCACCCTCTCCATCACCGAGGCGCTGGCCCAGGGCATCCTGGCGACCCAGCCGGCTCACGGTGAACGGGACACCACGCCCGCGGTCGCCGCCGAGCAGACGGAGGGCTGACCTTGGCCGGCACGACCCTGGGCGGCAATGGCCGCCGCTGCGCCAAGAGCATCACCGAGATCAATGTCACACCTCTGGTGGACATAATGCTCGTGCTGCTGATCATCTTCATGGTCACGACCACCACCATGGTCTACGACGCCCTCGACGTGAAGCTGCCGGAGGCGGCCACGGGCGAGAGCAAGCCGGTGACGCTGCTGGCGGTGGTGGTGGACCGTCAGGGCAAGACCTTCCTCAACGGCAAGCCCGCCGCGGACGCGCAGATCCGCGCGTTCATCCGCGAGCAACGGCGGAAGAACAAGCAGCTGGAGGCGATCATAGCCGCCGACAAGCGCGTGCCCCACGGCGAAGTGGTCCGGGTCATCGACCTGGTGCGCAGCGAGGGAGTGACCAAGTTCGCCATCAACGTGCTGCAGAAGGGGGAGTAGCCCAGGTGGCCGCCGCACCCCGCTCTAGCACCCCGGCCCTCCCCTGGTTACTGTCCCTGCTGATCCACGGCGGGCTCGCCGTGCTGGTGCTGATGCTGCCGGCCCAGGCCGACCACAAGCCTCGCCTGCGCCGCATCGAGCTCACCAGCAAGAAGCTGCCGCCCCCCCCGCCCCCGAAGGAGGAGCCGAAACCCGACCCGCCGCGGCAACCCAGCCCGACGCGGGTCGCGATGCAGCGCACGCCGCCGCGCCCGGTGGAGCCGCCGCCGGAGCCGACGGAGCCGACGCCGACGCCCAGACCCGACCAGCCGGAGGCTCCGCCACCCTCCTTCGGCCTCAAGCTGTCCGGGACCTCCACCGCACCCTCGGGCCAGGGGGTGCAGGTGCCCGAGGGGGACACGCTCCGCACCTCGCCAACGCAGCGACGGCCGAAGACCAAGAAGGACGAGAAGCGCCCGGTCGGACGCCCTGGCTTCCGCAAGAAGTACGGCAAGGGGGAGAAGGCGCCCCTCGCCGTGGCAACCACCCTGCCGAGGATGCTGAAGAAGGTGGTCCCGCCCTACCCCGAGAAGGCCAAGGAACTCGGCATCGAGGGTCGCGTGATCCTGGAGCTGACCGTCGACGGCGAGGGCAGGGTGGTCGGCGTGCGGGTGGTGAGCAGCCTGCACCCGCTTCTGGACGCCGTCGCGGTGGACGCCGCCAGGAAGATGCGCTTCGCCCCCGGCACGGTCAACGGCACGCCGGTCTCGCTCAAGATCCCCGTCCCCTTCACCTTCGTGCTGGACTGACCATGCGGGTCTCACTGCCAGGATTCCGCGCGCTCGGCCCGCACTCCAGGGGAGGCTCCCCGCCTCGCGCGCTAGATGTCCTGGGCGCAAGTCCCGATACGAAGAAGCGGCGCAGGGCTTCGGCCTTGCGGACGCTCGCCTTGCAGATGGCCGGCCTGGACAGGACGCCGACCACGGTCTGCCGGCCGCAAG
>Ga0180009_10004748_pt1 | contig 14840 bp, 13 predicted proteins | sample OS_PC_MetaG_FD_123537 | JGI IMG/M metagenome (GOLD analysis project Ga0180009, IMG submission 123537) | Groundwater microbial communities from the Aspo Hard Rock Laboratory (HRL) deep subsurface site, Sweden - OS_PC_MetaG | ecosystem: Environmental > Aquatic > Deep subsurface > Groundwater...
GGAACCGGCCCTCGTCCAAGAGCCGTCGCTTTCTCTTCCTGCGTACAATATGGAATAATTGACCCTGCTTTCCTCACAAAACTCACGCCCACCCATTCCGGACGGAGAAGACATGCCCTCTGAGTCTCGTCATTATAAAAAAATCAACAACGTCTGGATGCTGACCCGCGAATACGACGGGCTGGCCGGAGCCGGCGGGGTCAAGGATGTCGCCCGGCAATTGGCCGAATCTCTGGCCCGCTCGGGCCGCAAGGTCAGTGTGGTTCTGCCGCTCTACGGCTTCATGGACCCACAGCAGCTTGGCTTTACGCCGCTGGATATTTCTTTTGAAATCGACCTGAACTATGCAACGGAGCCGCGCCGGGAGTATGTGCGGATCTTTGCCAAACACCGCGGGGCCGAAGGAAAAAAGGGCTCGCTTGCCATTTATCTGGTCGACGCGGCCCGCTATCTGGAGAAAAAAAGCGTCTACACCTATACGGCGGAGGACGAAGCCCTGGACCCCTTCCACCATCAGGGCTCAGGCCACTTTGACTACTTCGCCATGAACGTCCTGCTGCAGAAAGCGGCTGCCGCCCTGATGATCCACTTGGGCGAAAGACCCGACATCATCCACTGCCACGACGGCCATACCGCGATCCTGCCGGCAATACTCCGCGAGACAGAAGGCTTTCGCCATTACTTTGCCAAAACCGGCTGCGTGGTGACCATCCATAACGCCGGGATCGGCTACCACCAGGAAGTGGGCGATCTGCCCTTTGCCGAGGCGATTACCGGTCTGCCTGGCGCGCTGATCACCAACAACCTGCTGGACGAAAAATTCGACCCTTTCCTCGCAGCCTCGCCCTATGCGGCCATGAATACGGTGAGTGAAAACTATGCCCGGGAACTGCGGGAAACCGACGACGATGTGCTGACCGGCTGGCTCGGCCACCGGCTTCTGGCCCGGGGTGTGGTGCTCAAGGGCGTGACCAACGGCATCAACCCGGCGGATTTCGACCCACGAAAACCGAAAGCATTGGGTCTTACCGCCGCCTTCAACCCAGCCGGCGGCGATCTGGCAGGCAAGGCGCAATGCCGCCAGAACCTGTACCAGGCCATTAACAAACAGAGCTTGAACACGGTCCGTCAAACCGGCACTCTGGAAAACCGGCCTGGCAACCCGCTATTCACCTTTGTCGGCCGCCTCTCTTCCCAAAAAGGGGTGGACAAGCTGTTGGGTGCCCTGGAAACCTTGCTGCCCCTGGACCAGAATTTCCAGGCCCTGATCCTGGGCTCTGGCAGCAAGGATATTGAAGATGCTCTGGCCGGTTTGGCCGCTTCGCCAAAAAATCTCGGACGTATCTGCCTGTTGCGGGGGTACGACCAGCAGCTTGCCACACGCATCTACGCGTCGGGCGATTTCTTTCTCATCCCCTCCCGCTATGAGCCCTGCGGCCTTACCGACTATATCGCCCAGCTCTTCGGCAATCTGCCCATCGTCCATCACATCGGCGGCCTGGTCAAGGTGAAGGACGGGGAAACCGGCTTTTCATACCGGGAACACAAATCCGCGGCCCTGATGGGCGCCATGCAGACAGCCCTGCACACCTTTCGCAAAAATCCCAAAAAAATACAGGCCATGCAGCAGGCCGCCGTAAAGGAAATTAACGACACCTACACCTGGGATAAAGTGCTGACCCGTTATTTATCGCTTTATCACGAGGCGCTTTCGCAGGTACAATAATATTGTGCCTGCGAGAAAAACGACAAGAAAAACCACGAACCGTAACTGTTCAGCAGTGCCGCAGATGCGCGAAAGAGGACTGCGAAGTGTGCTATTGCACATGAGCAGGCCGATGACAAAGCAGGTGCGGTGCTGCTGAACAGTTACACAGAAAGGAGACTGGCATGGCGATACGGATAGGCATCAACGGTTTTGGCCGAATCGGCCGCAACATCTTTCGAGCCATCGACAAAGACCCGCTCTTTGCCGACATCGAGGTCATTGCCATCAACGACCTGACCAACAACGCCACTCTGGCCCATCTGCTCAAATACGACTCGATCATGGGCGTGTACGATAAAGCCGTAACCTCCAACGAGGAGGGCATTGTCGTTGAGGGCCGCCCGGTGAAAATATTCAACCACCGTAATCCCGCCGACATTCCCTGGGGCGCTCTGGGCGTCGAGTACGTGGTCGAGTCCACCGGCCTTTTCACCGACGGGGAAAAAGCATCCCTGCATCTCGAAGCAGGCGCCAAAAAGGTGGTGATCTCCGCTCCGGCCAAGGGCAAGGTCAAAACCATCGTCATGGGGGTCAACGAAGACGAATACGACCCCACAGAAGACCACATTCTCTCCAACGCCTCCTGCACCACCAACTGCCTGGCGCCCATGGCCAAGGTCATTCTCGACCGCTTCGGCATCAAGACCGGGTTGATGACCACGGTCCATGCCTATACAAATGACCAGTCGATTCTTGACTTCCCGCACAGCGATCTGCGCAGAGCACGGGCCGCGGCGCTCTCCATGATCCCCACCAAAACCGGAGCCGCAGCGGCGGTATCCCTGGTTATCCCCGAGCTGAAAGGCAAGTTCGACGGCCTGGCGGTGCGGGTGCCCACCCCCAATGTTTCCCTGGTGGACGCAGTCATGGAGGTGGAAAAATCAACCACGGTATCGGAGGTGAACCAGGCACTCAAAGAAGCGGCCAACCGCTATCTCGGCTATTCAGAGGAACCCCTTGTTTCCATCGATTATCAGGGCAATCCCCACTCCTCGGTGGTGGATTCCCTGTCCACCAAGGTGATCGGCACCTCGGTCAAGGTGCTGTCCTGGTACGACAACGAATGGGGCTACTCCAACCGGGTGCTCGACCTGATTCTGATGATGGAGAGCCAAAAACCCTTGTAACAGGAGGTTTATCATGGAAAACAACGATCAGGAAAAAGACAAACTTGCCCAGAAGTACGATATGCTGGCCGGTAAATTCAATGAATACTACCTGGCAGGAAAGGAACGGGGGCGCGAATCAATGTCTGCGGCCCTGGAAAATGCCCGGGAGAAGATGACCGCCCTCGGCGAGTTCAGCGCCGAACAAGGGGAAGAATTGAAACAATTCCTTGCCCGCGATCTGGATCAGACCATCGTCGATGCCCAGAAACTGGGCGAAGAAGCCAAAGAACGGTTCCACCCCTCCCGCTTGGGCGCAGGTGCGCTTTCCTCCCTTGCCGCCGTACTGGAGTTGACCGGCAATGCGCTGCGTTCCCTGAGTGACAAAACAAAGGAAACGCTGACCTACAAAACCGGCGAGATGACCTCGGCCGGCACGTTGACCTGTCAGTCGTGCGGGGAGAAAGTGCAGCTTAAAAAAACAGGGCATGTGCCCCCTTGCCCAAAATGCAAGGGCACCACGTTCAGCAAGGGCTATTGAGTGCAAGAACAGTGGTGATGGAGAAATGACAACAGGTCTCGCTCGCACCATGTTTTGGATCTTTGATGCACTCCTGTCGGCGGCATCACTCCCATTGCCCGCTGAATGGCAGATGGGCGGATTTGGCCGGTTCGCTGCAAGCATAATTAGTCGCGGAACACCGTATTTGTTGAGAAAATTGCCGGCATTTTGAGTTCTGGCAAAGCGTATTTATGTGATAATGGAACAAAAAATACAATTGCCTCTGTACCAAATGTAGACATGAGAGGACAAATTCTGGTAAACCAAAAAAATGGCCGCGCTACGGGCCGAGGCAAAGTACATATTCCGAAGCCGAAGGAGAGAATTAAACCAAGGGAGGAAGTGAGAATGTCAAAGGCCAAGGCTACATCAAAGGTTGCCGCAAGCAAGTCAACAAAAACCGTGGCAGCTAAAAAACCGGCAGCCAAACCAAAAGCAGCTGCAAGCGCAGCTGCCAAGGCAAAAGCTCCCACCAAGAAACCCGCGGCTAAACCTGCGGTAAAAAAGGCTGCACCAAAGGCAGCCGCAAGCAAATCAGTAAAAACCGCGGCAGCTAAAAAACCGGCTGCCAAAGCTAAGGCTCCTGCCAAGAAAGCCGCGGCTAAACCTGCGGCTAAAAAAGCTGCACCAAAGGCTGCCGCAAGCAAGTCAGCAAAAACCGCGGCAGCTAAAAAACCGGCAGCCAAAGCTAAAGCTCCTGCCAAGAAAGCCGCGGCTAAACCTGCGGCTAAAAAAGCCGCACCAAAGGGTGCCGCGAGCAAATCAACCAAAACCGCGGCAGCTAAAAAACCAGCAGCAAAAGCAAAGGCTCCCGCCAAGAAGGCTGCGGCTAAGCCTGCAACAACCAAAAAACCGGCTGCCAAGCCTGCGGCAAAAAAATCTCCGGCAACAACGGCTGCTAAATCCGTTTCTGCCAAGCGACCCGCCAAAAAGTAGCAGGCTTCTTCGGAGCAGGTCGGGGGTGGATGCACAAACCCGGCCTGCTCCGGCCTCGCCTCCTCGCGTCACGATTATAACAGTTCACCTCTCGTTGTCTCGTTGCTGTAATATTTTGAGCAACCAATCAGGATTGCCATGACCACCGAACACACCCCGCCGGAACTGGAATCAGACGCCCTTAAAGCCAATCTCCTTGAAACCGCGGTGGAATCGGTGACCATCGATGATTCGCTGCTCCCTCTCCTGGATATCGTCAATAATTACAGGGGTATAAGCAAGAACATCGAAGCATTGCTGTATGAGGTCAGCCATCCGTTCCGCAACTGGAAGATGATCCTGCCCCGACTTCGCTCCTTTGTTCTCAAGAATATCGATCATTATTTCCGGCACGAACAAGGACCGAAGGCGTTCTCCCTCTTCTGCACCATTTTTTTAAAGGCGATCGAGGACAGTCGCAGGAATGAACCCCTGCTGGCAACGGCCATGGAAGGGTTACTGGCCTACCTTGACAAGCAAATTTCCCTGCTCACGCCCGAGAGCCTGCCGCATTACCAGGCGGCGCTGGCCGACTGTTTTGATGATCTGCACGGTTTGGATGACGAAACCCTGCTTCTTCTGGTGCAAGGTCACCATCCTCTTGAAAAAAGCCTGACCCGGCTGCACGAATTTTGCCTCACCGCACCGGGCTGCCCCGTCGAGTCGCACGCGGCCAGACTCCTGCAACGGGTTTTGGGCCTCAACTACCGTTACTGGCTGGGCGAAGAAGACCCCTTCACCTGGTTTACCGAGCAGTGCGGGGACCTCTGCACGGGCTGGCGTGCCGGCTCTCTGTTCAATTCCATCTCCCACCAGAAGCTGAACGAACATCTGGCATTGGTCAACGGTCTCGACCCGCATGGTCCAAAAGCTCTGGAAACGATGCTGGTCCTGCCCAACCACCTGGACATCATCCGACTCTACAAGCAGGCTCCGGACCGGCTCGGGGAAGAGATCGCCACCGACGACCTGGGCGTGGACCGCTTTGCCGAAAACCGCAAGCTGCTCTTTCTCTTCCGGATCATGGATACCGCCGGTCTGGCTCTGATCCACGAGGAAACCCTGCGCGAGATCAACCGGGGATTGGTCCTGCTCATCCGCCAGCAGACCTTTGAGGAGATCGAGCGCTTCCTGCTCACCACTCTCCAGCTCCTCAAAGCAAATGTCAAAAAATATCCGCACACCTCGCTGCAATGCATTCAGGTGCTGGGATCCGAGGTTTTTCAGCGCGGCAACAGCCGTCTGGTGGAAACATTCCTCTTCGAAACGGTGCGTTTCGGCTTCCAGTACGCCAATTTTCAGGGGTTAAACGATGACTGGCAGCCCATTACCAATCCGGCCCATCTGGACAACATCCGGGTCTGGCTCAGTCTGATCATGCAGGAGCCCAAATGGTGCTCCACCCTGTTTTCCGCACTGATCATCAACCTCAAGCTCTCGGGCACCTGCGTCAAGGATACAGATCTTTTTCAGCGCGACATCACCCAGCTTTTGAACCACCCCATCGAGCCCATCTACAACCTGGCCAAGCAGTTTGCCAAGCTTATGCCGGTTTTCTTTAATGAAATCGGGGCGGAAGGGCAGCTCCGCGATGTGTCCACCGAGCTGGACGAGATGCACAAGCGCAAGGACCGACTCATCCATTTCCTGCGCAAGCAGAGTCATGTGGAATCGAGCAACCTGATTGTCGATTTCATCGAAGCGATTTTCCGTTTCTGGCAGACCCTGGACAAATCCACTCTGGAAGGGTATCTGCCGGAGGAGGTGCTGCGGGAGGTCACGACCCAGGGGCCATTCGTCGATGACCTCCACACCCTGATGGGCCGGGTGCTGAGCGACAGCCCCATCAGCAAGATCGAAGATTTGCTGACCTGGGACGATCACCGCCGCGACACCTGGCTGGCCGCACAGGAAGGGGTCGGACCGAACGAGGTCCGGCGCTTCACTCTGCTCATCGAGATGTACAGGCTCTGCCACCAGAAGTACAACCTGGGAGTGCAGGAAATTCGCCACCAGCTGCATCTTGCCGCCAACAGCGGTTTTCCGGAGATGGAACAACTGCTGGCCGATCTCGAAATATGCGACACTTTTCAGTGCCTTGATGCCCTGCTCGACACCCTGGAAAACCTCAAGGAAACCATCCAGAGCCCGGAAACGTTCGAGGCCAAGGAGGACATCTACTACAAACGCCACATCGCCGTGGACATCCCCTCGGTTTACGGCCGCTACCGGGAAAAAAAATTCGATGCCCTCGGCCTCACCTTCCGGCTGGAAAACCTGGCCAACGTCTATCTGGAAAAGCTGCCCGAAACCGTCAACCTTTCCTTCATCACCAGGGCCACCTTTATCCGGATCATGAAGTGTTTACGCCTCTATCTGCGGGCGTTGAAAATCGACGGCATCACCAGTCGGCGGCTGGAAACCTACATGTCGCTGCTGGTCAGCTCATTTAACATCAAACGCTTCTCCTACACCCAATACCTCGATATCTTCCGAGGCTTCACCGAGGGGGTGAAGGACATCATCTACACCTATTACACCAACATCCACGAGAACAACCTCTCCATCATCATCCCCAAGATCGGCGAGGCCAATCTGCTGCCCAAGCACCGCTCGCTCTGGGAAACCGACGATGTGTCCGGCAGTATCATCCGGCTTTCCGAAACCTTCATGCGGGATCTGATCGCCACCACCTTCGGTCTCCAGCATCTGGATAATTTTATCACCCGAATCTATCAGACCCTTGAACACCAGAAAGAAATCCTCAGCGAGGAACACCTCGACCTGTTGATGACCTATAATCCCGACCGGGCCGTGAGCTGTCTGCACCTAGTAAACCAGCACACCAACAATCTGATCCTGCTCGGCAACAAAGGCTTCAACCTGATGGTGCTGGCCTCGGACAACAAACCCGTGCCGCCCGGTTTCATCATCACCACGGAGATTTTTCGCTGCTGGCCTGTGGTCAAGGATTTCTACAAGGCCCGCGACGAGTTCATGGGACAGATCAAAAAAACCTTGGCCGAGCTGGAAAAAAAGACCGGCCGGAGCTTCGGCGACCCGAACAACCCCTTGCTCCTTTCGGTGCGCAGCGGCGCCGCCATCTCCATGCCGGGAATGATGGCCACCATCCACAACGTGGGCCTTAATGAGGAGATCAGCCGGACCTTTGCCGGGTCTTCCGGTGAAGGGTATCCACCGTCCTGCCAGATCGACTATCTGGCCTGGGACAACTACCGGCGTTTTCTTCAGTCCTGGGCCATGGCCGAGGGTATGCCGCGCGAGGTTTTCCAGACTCTGATGGACGAGGCTAAAACCCGTTACGGCATCATGGTGAAAAAAGATTTTTCCGCAGCGCAGATGCAGGAACTGGCCTTGGAGTACCAAAGAAAAATCCGCCAGGAGGGCATCGGGATTCCTGCGGATCCATGGCTGCAGCTCACCGGGGCGGTGGAGCTGGTGCTCAACTCATGGTATACCCAAAAAACCAAAGAATACCGCAGCCTGATGGATGTCTCCGAGGCATGGGGCACAGCGGTCATCATCCAGACCATGGTCTATGGCAATCTGGGGTCGGAATCAGGCAGCGGCGTACTCTTCACCGCCCACCCCTACCGCAAGGTAAGCCGGGTGGCCCTGTGGGGCGACTATGCCACCGGAGATCAGGGGGAGGACATCGTCAGCGGTCTTGTCGCCACCCAGCCCATTTCGGTGGAACAGGCGGAACTGGACGGCCGATCCGAGGAAAACAGCCTGGAGAGGAGGTTCCCGAAGGTGTACGAGCGGCTGCTCGCCATTTCCCGGGAACTGGTGTACGAAAAGCGTTGGAACCCTCAGGAGATCGAGTTCACCTTTGAAGGTCCCGAAGAAAAGGATCTGTTTCTGCTCCAGACCCGGGACATGATCACCATCAAGAAACGGGAAAAATTCTCGGTTTTCAAGGAAGGGAAGGATCTGGAGAAAGCCATGCTCGGGTTCGGCATCGGCGTTTCCGGCAGCGCCCTTTCGGGCCGCGCCGTGTTCACTGGAGCCAATATCCTCCGGCTCAAGGAGGAAGACCCCGACACCCCGCTGATCCTGATCCGGCAGGATACCGTGCCGGAGGATATCAAGGAGATCGCCATGGCCGAAGGGTTGCTCACCGCCCGCGGCGGCCAGACCTCCCATGCGGCGGTGGTCACCATCCGGCTGGAAAAAACCTGCGTGGTGGACTGCAACGCCCTGAAGGTGTACGAGGCGGAAGAACGCTGCGAGATCAATGGCCGCGAGATACGTTTCGGCGATACCATCAGCATTGACGGGCGCAAAGGATTATTTTTGCAGGGCGCTCACCCCATCAGAGAAGAGGTGCAGATCCTGCCGCTCTAGGTAACCACTTTGACTTTTTTGTGTTTCTGGTGATACCCGACCACGGTGGCGGCCAGGCTTTTGACCTCAAACGGCTTAAGCACATACCCCTGGATGCCGAGCTTGACGCAGGCCACGATATCCTGCTTGTCGGTGACGGAGCTGACCATGATTACGGTGGTCGTCTTGTCATGCAGGGTCTGGCGGATGGCCTTCAGGGTGGCAAAACCGTTCATGTGCGGCATCATGATGTCCACCAGAATGATATCGGGCCTCCAAGCCTTGTAGGCAATGAGAACTTCCTCACCGTTGGTGGTGAGCCGCGTTTCAAACTGCTCCGAGTCCCGAAAGGCTATCTGTAAAAGCTGGCGGGTTACCTCTTCATCTTCGGCAATCAGAATTTTTAATTTTTCAGCCATATACCTGCAACCTTGTTGTAAAAAGGGTCGGGGTGTCCCCCCGCTTTCTGAAAAAATTCATCCAGAGAATGCCACAGTTTTTTTAAAAGACAAGTCGAATTATCGATGCGGCCACAATCGCAACCGGAGCACAGCATGCGGGTTTGGGACATTCATCCGGGATTTCTTAACCGACAGAGCCTGTTGGGGGAACACCGGGAAATCCATGCCATCCACACCATTATCATCCAGGGGAAAAAAGGGTACTCCCGCCACCCGGAAACCCTCCGCTGGCAGGGTCATCTTGGTGCCCTGCGGCTTCGGCACGAACAGGTAGTTACCGAGATGCGGGTGCGCGGCTTCAATCATTTCAGCCCGCTTCCCGCCTCCGGGACGGAGATCATCTGGCCAAGCGTGTTCATCGATGCCCCGTCCCGTCAGTTTGAACTGCTCGCGGAGAAATACGCCCATAAGGAGCAGGGGAGACTTCCCTTACCGACCAGCGTGGACGAACTTCTTGCCGGCCATGCACAGGCGTTGACCAACAGCGAACTCCGGGTTTTCGAAACACAACCAGCCACTCCTGACACCTTTGCCTCAGTGGCCTCCGCCCTGGTCAAGCTGTTGCGACAATCAGCAACCTGAAAAACACAAACCGCCGTTTTGATCGGCGCACTCTTCTCATCCTACCTACTCCGCGCAAAAGGCTTCCCGCACCGCGCCATCATGATCCAGCCTGCAGGCCAGGATTGCCGGATCATGATAAAAAAGCAGCCAGGCATCCTTATCGAGCGCCTCGCCTAAAAATCGCTCCTTGGCCGCAACGGAATCCAGGGGAAAATTGTCGTAGGCCATGATCCAGAGGGGATTGCTGTAGGCGGGCATGGGCAGGAGATCCCCCAGATGCAGAGCCATCGCCCCCTCTGATTCCAGCCAGACCGCCTGATGCCCCCTGGTGTGTCCGCCGGTGTGCACCAGCCGTAAGCCCGGAACCACCTCGCTATCGCCATCGATCAGACGCAGGTTCTTTCCCTCGGTCAAGCCCACGAAGTTTTCAGGCCAGTACGATTCAGCCGAGCGTCTGTTGGGAGCCAGCACATCTTCCCATTCCCGACGCTGGATATGGTGCATGGCAGCGGGAAAAGTCAGCTCCAACCCGCTTGTTTCGTTGTACATGGTGACCCCTGCGGCATGGTCAAAGTCACAGTGGGTGAGGATAACATGGCTTATCGATTCGCGGGAGAGGCCAAGCCTGGCCAGGCCGGACAAAAGTTCCCACTCCCGCCGTACCCGGAAGATCGTTTTCTGTTTTTCGCTCAGCTTGTTGCCGAGACCCGTCTCAATGAGTACGTTTCCATGGGGGGTTTGCACCAGCATGGGCGAATTTGCCAACCGCACATAATTATCCGGAGTCCCGGCGCATTTCTTTTCCCAGAGGACCCGGGGCACCACCCCGAACATGGAGCCGCCGTCGACCTCAAATACCCCGCCTTCCAGCCAGTGAATGGCAAAGGCGCCAAGCCTGAATTCCTGAGACATCTTTTGTTCTCCTCGGTTTTTTTCATGCTACAATATCTTCATGAACACCCCAATCACAATCGGCATCAGCGCCTGTCTCCTTGGCAAAAACACCCGTTACGACGGCGGAAACCTCCACGCCCCTCTGCTCGTTGAGACATTAAACCAATCCGCCACCCTGATACCGCTCTGCCCGGAGGCGGAATGCGGCCTGGGCGTCCCCCGCGAGCCCATGCGCCTTGAAGGGGATCCGGAAAACCCAAGGCTGATGACCGTCACCACCCGGAGCGACCTGACCGACCGAATGCAGGACTGGTGCACACGACGTTTGGACACGCTTTCAGGTCAACCCTTGTACGGCATGATCCTCAAAGCCCGCTCGCCCTCCTGCGGCAAGCGGGTGGCGGTGCATGGGGCAGAGGGTAGAGAACTCGCCTACAGCCCCGGCCTCTTTGCCGGTATGGTCATGGAGCGCTTTCCCGCCCTGCCCGTTGCCGATGAGGAGGAATTGCGCGATTCGTCCCTTCTTGCAGATTTTATTGCACGCATCACCCTGAAACAACAGAGTAAACCGGAGAACCAACGATGATTATCGGCGTGCCCAAGGAGATCAAGGAAAAAGAGTTCCGGGTGGGGATCGTACCCTCCGGGGTCAAGGCCCTGGTACAGGCCGGGCATACCGTGCTGCTCGAGCAGGGGGCCGGGGAGGGCAGCGGCATAACGGACGAGCAGTACAGCAGCGCCGGTGCGACTCTTATACCCTCGGCAGCCGAGGTCTGGGCAAAAGCCGACCTGATCATGAAGGTCAAGGAACCGCTGCCCCCGGAATATCCGCTGCTGCGCTCCGGGCTGATCCTTTACACTTATCTGCATCTGGCCCCGCTCCCGGAACTGACCCAGGCGCTGCTCGATGCCAAGGTGACCGGGGTGGCCTACGAGACCGTGCAGCTCGACAACGGCTTTCTGCCGCTGCTGGCCCCCATGAGCCAGGTGGCAGGGCGCATGGCCATTCAGGTGGGCGCCCATTTTCTGGAAAAAGAAACGGGCGGGCGAGGGGTGCTTCTGGCCGGGGTACCCGGCGTGGCTCCGGGCCATGTCACTATTCTGGGCAGCGGCACCGTGGCCACCAATGCAGCCCAGATGGCGATAGGTCTTGGCGCGGAAGTGACCATGCTGGGTCGCAATCTCCGCCGTTTGGCCGAGCTGGACGATCTGTTCCGGGGCCGTCTCACGACCCTGGCAAGCAGCCAACACACCATTGAGGAAGAACTTGGCCGGGCCGACCTGGTGGTGGGCGCGGTACTGACCCCGGGGGCTCGGGCGCCAAAACTGATCAGCCGGAAGATGCTTTCCCTGATGCGGTCCGGCGCGGTGATCGTCGATGTGGCCATCGACCAGGGAGGCTGCGCGGAAACCTCCCGCCCGACCTATCATTCAGACCCGACCTATACGGTGGATGGCATCATCCATTACTGCGTGGCCAACATGCCCGGCGCGGTGCCGCGCACCTCAACCTTTGCCCTGACCAACGCGACCTTGCCCCATGTCCTGGCCATGGCCGACAAAGGTTTCGCCCGGGCAGTGCGGGAGAATAGGGCTCTGTTGCGGGGGGTGAACGTGTACCAGGGGAAAATAATCAATCGTGAGGTGGCGGAATCACAAGGCAGAGAATGGAGTGAGGTTTCTTTTTGACCTCACCAAAGGCGGAACACTTTTTTCCCATCCTGCATGGCGCCACGGACCTTCTCCATATGGCGCAGGGCGGCGATTTCCCGCTGGATATCCGCTGGCTTGCCCCCCAACCGTTCCGAAAGAACATCGAGGCTGACCCCTCCGGTTTCCTGAAGAATTTCAAGAAGCCTGGCCTGCAAAGCATTTACTGCGGTACCGCCGTCGCTGTCCTTGCAATGCATGGCGCTGCGCACAGCCCACGGGTCACAGGTCCGGCTCGGAGAGAACGCGTCCATATAGCAATCCTCACACAGCACCTGGCCGTGGAAATTCTCGCCGCCTTCCGCATTGATTGGTTCACTACAACGGTCGCATTGCATCATTCTGCCTCTTCTTTTTCAATATCCCCAAAAGCCCGCCGCACCTCCTCAAGATGCTTGCGGTATCCCTCGGCATCTCCATACTCCATAAATTTCGCATAACGGCTGTGCATGGCGGCCAAGCGGCGGGCGTGCTTGATCGGGCACCAATACTGCTCGGTGCGGGCCGCCACTTCCTGAACATAGGCGATGAGCCCGTTGAAATAGCTGCAGTACTTGCAGTTGATTTTTTCAATGATATTCAGATAGGCCAGGGAGTGGCGGTCTATGACAATGTAACGGCACCGCTTCACCCTGGGAATGCCGTAAATCCGGAAGCACGTGACCTGAAAAGCGGTGACCGACAGGTCCAGAAACAGGGCCGGAATCAGCATGAACCAAATAAACGGCGCGGTAAGGAGATTGAAAAGCGAGGCTTCGGACAGATAGGGCGACAACCGCTGCATCAGATCCCGGTGATGCCTTTTCACCTCGGCCTCAAAACGGACCTTGCGCCCGATCACGCTGTAGTAGAACTCATCCTCCTTTTTTTCGATCTCATGGAGAAGTTCTTTTTCAAGCTTCTTGATCGTCTCAAGAATAGCCGCTATTCTGGTATCCATCGTTTTCGCGTGGCCTTTATATTTTTATCTGATTACCATCGAACTTCAGCCAGCACTTTGGTGCCATGCGTCAACCAGTTGATTGTCCTTATTTTGTATCAAAGGCTCACTTGCGAACAAGTCATTCCGGCGAAAGCCGGAATCCAGGCGAGGGAGCTGATTTCTCTGGATTCCGGCTTTCGCCGGAATAACGGAAAAAAACTGGCTGAAGATTAGTGGTAATCAGATATTTTTATGATCTCAGACAAACAGACCGTCAGGTCCGCCACATAAAAAAAAGCAGGTTGGTCCAATTGGTCCAACCTGCTCATGCGATTCCTCGCCGTACTCCGTTTCAGTATCGTAATCAGTAGCTGGGACGCCGACGCTTCTTGTCTTTCTTCTTCACTTCGGCCTGATTCACCTTCAACTCTCGATTTTTGAGCATGGTCTTGTTCAGGGCTTTGATCGCCTTATCCGCCTCGGAATTGTTGGGCATCTCGATAAAACCAAACCCCTTGGACTGCCCGGAAAACCGATCCTTGACCAGACTGATGCTGGCGACTTCACCATACTCGGAAAAAATCTCTTTCAGCTCTTCTTCGGTGACGCCGAAAGCAAGATTGCCGATATACATATTCATTGATACATCCTCCCTCATGTGCATACATAACAACCGCTATCAAAAAACCCAACGCACAGAATTGGCGGATAGCGCCCCGGCCAACGATTGGCCCATCAGGAGAAGTGCAAAAAAATTAAGGGACCGGTGCGCGGTCCCTCTTCACACATCTTCAGGTAATCTCACAGGGGGTGCCGGCGCCTCAAAAAAAGAGAACACAGCCGGAACCGAATAAGCCTTATAGCACGGTTTGGGGGAAACACTCAAGCTATTTAACGATTTTCCACATAATGACAAGCAGTTACGAAGAGGACCCCAGCCAGTGTGCTAACAGCTTGCGCAACAGCTCTTTTTTCACCGGCTTGGCAAGATAGTCGTCCATGCCCGCATCCAGACATTTCTGCCGATCTCCTTCCATGGCGTTGGCGGTCATGGCAATGATGGGCAGCCGCTTGTCTCCCGGGGACTCTTGGCTCCGGAATGCTTTCGTCGCCTCATAGCCGTCCAGCACCGGCATCTGGCAATCCATGAGCACCAGATCGTACTGTTTCGCTGCCAGGGCCGATAACGCCTTTTCCCCATCCTCGGCAAGATCGACGGTCAACCCCATGGCGGTAAGCATCTTGCTGGCCACCATCTGATTGACCTTGTTGTCTTCCACCAGCAGCACTTGGCCTGCCAAAACACCCTCGAATTGCGTTGCCGCTTCTTTCTTCTCCTCGGTTTCCGCAGGCACGGTCGCCACAGAAAAATCCAACTCGCACCAGAACATGGAACCTTTGCCGGACGCGCTCTCCACCCCGATTTTGCCGCCCATCATCAGGACAAGCTGACGGACAATGGCAAGCCCCAGCCCGGTGCCGCCGTATTTCCTGGTGGTGGAACCATCCGCCTGGGTAAAGCTCTGGAACA